>ENA-OSJC01003696-OSJC01003696.1-marine-metagenome-genome-assembly--contig:-NODE-3696-length-10818-cov-7.202868_pt1 | contig 10818 bp, 14 predicted proteins | sample MGYA00237885_ERZ534234 | MGnify/ENA primary metagenome ERZ534234 (study PRJEB26413, sample SAMN06343907) | marine metagenome | isolation source: coastal waters | place: Atlantic Ocean: West Antarctic... | reverse complement strand
TCCCTGATAGCTCAGTTGGTAGAGCAACGGACTGTTAATCCGTGTGTCCCTGGTTCGAGCCCAGGTCGGGGAGCCAAATTAAAGAATAAAGACATCTCCGGATGTCTTTTTTTATGCCCTTAATAGCCTGTTATATAAGTATTTTATTAAATTTTATTATATTGACGTATCTAGAGATATATTATAATCTTCACATATTGTGAGTATAATAGTGAGTATAAATCATGCTCACAGACTTAAAAATTAGAAATCTTAAGCCAAAAAACCGAGAGTATGGTGTGGCTGATAGCAATAGTTTGCAGATACGTGTAACTCCAAAAGGAGTAAAGAAGTGGAGGTATCGTTACCGCTTCAACCAGAAGGCTTCTTCGATATCTCTAGGAAAGTATCCAGCAGTCAGTTTATCTGAAGCCAGAAAGCAGAGAGAAATCTATCAAAAATGCCTCTTCGATGGCATTAATCCGAAACTCTATAAAGATAATCTTAAGCAGACTCTAAAAAAGAAAATAACCTTTAGGGAGGCACTTGATCAATGGTTTGATGTTCATAAAGATGAGTTTGCTGAGAGAACAGCTATGAAACAAATACGAGCCTTTGAGTTACATATCTTTCCCTATATTGGTAATAAGTTGGTTGTTGATTTAAAGCCATTAGATATGCTTAACGTGTTTCGTGAGATTGATAGTCAAGGTAAGAGTGAAACACTTAAAAAGGTAAAAGGTTGGTGTAGTAGAGTTTTTCGTGATTGTGTAGTTTCAGGGATTATTGACAATGACCCGACACGTGACTTGCCTAGTGATTCATTCAAGAAAAGAAAATCAAAGCATTATGCTACTGTTACTGCACCTAGTGACATTATGGATTTATTGAATACAATTAGCAAGTATAAGGAAATAGGCACTTATGAAGTTCATCAGGCTCTTAATCTAGGTGCTTATTTACTTCTTAGACCAAGTGAGTTAACAGATTTATTGTGGGAAGAGGTAGATTTTAAGAATAAGATAATTAGAATTGGTAAGGGTAGAATGAAGTCATCTAATCCTCATTTAGTTCCAATGAGTTCTCAAGTATTAGCTCAATTTGAAGAGATAAAAGAGTATGGATTAAGTGAGAAGTATGTATTTCCAAGTTCTATAAATCGTAATGCTTCCATTAATTCAGAATCATTGAGAATGGCCCTTAGAAGACTGGGTATACCTAAAGAGAAATTCACACCTCATGGTTTTAGACATATGGCATCTACAAGACTCCACGAATTAGGCTACAACACAGATGTAATAGAGAGTCAGTTGGCTCATAAGATAAGAGGAGTTAGAGGTGTTTACAATCAAGCACAGTACTTAGAGGATAGAAAGGTTATGATGGAAGATTGGTCTAACTACTTAGACAGTCTACTTACAGAATAATTCTTAGCTTGAATGTCTTTATATCCTTTCCCTCGAGTTTTACCTAGATAAGATAATCTATAAATTACTTTTCCTCTCTGCTCCTTAAAGTCTTTTTTCTTATTATCTATGAAATAGAAACATCCATCATCATCAACATGCTTCTTCTTTGGTATCCAAAGTCTTCCATGCTTGTACCATTTAGCTTTGATAAGTTGAAGTAATGCTGATGGATGTTGAATCTTATTACCATCAAGAAACAAAGCTACATGGTAATGCTGCTGCTTCGATTCCTCTTGCTCTCTCACCCATTCGTGTCCAATATCTTTTATGCGACGATACTTTTTAAGTTTGAATAGTTTTTCTTTTAGCCGATTGAGAAAGACAGAGATAGTATGATTATCGCCAGAGTATTCATCCAGGCTTAAATCAAACCTTACAACCAAGACTCTTCCAAACTTAGCTAGACAAATATCTAACTGTTCAACTGACTTTTCAATAATGACTGGGAAAACACCTAGCTTTTCGTTTGAAAAAATAAATAGATCTTCATCATTGTATTTATGGAAGCAATTGTAATGCTCCTTCATTCTGCTTTTAGTTTTTGTTAGCATAGTTATTCCTCTATAAGATAATATGAAATACCGTCAACTAACACTCACCCCAAGTACTACTTATTTCTATTAATTAAATAGACTTAGGGGTTAGCATTTAGTTAAAGATAGGGGTGTGGAAACCGTTTATCTTTTAGAGTCATCTATACTAACAATTGACTCTATCCATTGCTCTAGTTTGAGAATAGATTGGTCAATTACAGAGGAATAAGAGGGGGTCTGGGAAGACTTATCGAGTAGGTCAACCTCACCCTCCACTAAGAAGTCTCTTAGCTTGTATTCCCCTACAAAGTTAGATAATTGTTTGATGTTTGAGAAGAAGTGAAACTTAACTTTCTTGCCTATATTCTTCTCTCTTAATATCCAATTGTATTTATCAGATGAGATAGAGAATGTTGCATCAATAATATTAGACATTGATAGCCTCCTCATCTCTTGCATCTACTCTTGATTGTAACCAAGCATCTATTTCTGATGTCAACCAACCAGAACCACGCTCACCTAGTTTGATAGGCTTAGGAAATCTCCCTAAACCAACTAACTTATAAACTTGAGGTACACTAATACTAATCTCACTTGCTACTTCTTTTACTTTTAAGGCTTTAGACATTATCATCTCTCCTAAAAAAGGATTATGAAAAACCACCTGAATTACAGGCGATAAAGGTTTACGGTATGGTTGGCGTGTGCGATTAAGGGTATCCAGATAGCCTACTTTCAAGGCAAGGGCATTAGAGGGCAACTAGGGAGATTCTTCCTTTGTCAATAAAGGATGCTGTAGTCACAAGATTGAATTCCTATCTAGTAGGGTTGTTCCTTTCTATAGAGAGATAATACCATCTATTTAGAATATAAATAATATAGATATCAGATTGAGAGTCAATTAATTTACCCCACTTTCTAGGCTTTGATATGAGCTTGCTTGGTGTTTGATTGTCTTACAGATTAAGTCTTTAACATACCCGAGCTATGACTCTCTAATTGGCTTTTAGCAAGTCGTTACCACTCGGTTCACACAACTCCATTGGACTGTCAAAAGTTTTACAATAAATAGAGTTCTCATCTTCAAATAATGAACCGATAAGAAGCATTAAAAATGCGATTATGAGAACAACAAAGGTAACAACAAAAGCAACAATTGAATCTGCTGTAGAAACTAACCACTCAGTAATTGTATAAAACATTAATACTTGTCTAGTTCGTAAGTCGCATAGAGTTCTGCTGATACTCTAGCGTATTTCTTGTAAGTACTTTCTTTAGCTTTGTAGAGCCAGAACTTAGCCTTAGACATATCGCTCTCCACTCCTTCCTCACCAATCAGATAAAGAGCACCCATTGTGAATTGACAAGGAGCATATCCTAATTCAGCAGATTTAAGCCACCACTCAATGGCATCCTTTTCACTCTGAACAACCCAAAAACCTTCTCGCTTATACATAGAACCAAACTCACACATCGCTTTAGGATTTCCATCCATTGCTCTTTGACTAATTCTGTAGAGTTCAATCTCTGCTTTTCTTGTTTCACCAGCTTTAGCGTAAGCGATAGCTTTATCTAGGTCGGCATTAGCAGTTAAGGAAATAAGTAATCCAATAAATAGACCGAGTAATGAGAACAGTAGTTTCTTATTCATAACCTTTATTCTAGGCTTTGGATATGAAGGCTAAATGAAGATTAGGAGTTGATTAGAGAAAGATACGGTGAAGACTATCTAGTTACCTACCAAGTGCTGTCTCTTTTAATTCTTATTCCTTAATATCTTCAAGATTGCTCTGATGAATCTCTCTTAGGAAAATAAAGATTGAATTAGAAGACATATTATTTTTTAGAGGATATAAATATTTCTAAGGTTTTTTCGTTACCTTTTTTATTCCAGTGACCATCACATGTAAAAAACATAGTATCGTCATATCCTTTTTTTTCTGCTAAATCTATAAGACTAGCATCATACTTATCTGAAATGGTTTTTATTTTTTTAAACCAATCCAAATTTTTATACTCTTGTCCATTTTTTATATTCTGTAAATCACCCTTAGTTGGAATAATAATAATAGTTTTAGGATAATTTTTAGGAATTTCCGAAAATAGTTTGTCAACATAATACATTGAACCATTAACTGAATAACTATCATTTGTGAAGTAACTAAAAGTAGATTTAGATTTGCTCTTAGAATCTTTTCGTGAGCTAGAATCTTTAATTAAGTATGTTATAGTTTTAAAAGTATTTGCCGACCATGTGTATTCAATAAGTGCTGTTTTTAAAATTTGCTTAAAAGAATCCGTAGATGGCTCCTCGATTTCTGATGAAGGAAACCAGTTTGCTGGAACAGCTTCAACTGGATAAACAATTTCAAAGTCTTTACCAAAGAAATATGGTCTATATCTTTCACCAAAATAATCCATTTTATTACTATCATTATCACCAAAATCATTTGCGGGTAGGAAGAAATAAACAACCTCATTATGAGGAATATTTGCTATTAAAGATTTGTATAAAAGATATTGTTGAACTGGTCCAAAGTCTCCCGATGCACCAAAATTTAAACCTTGTTTTCCATACACTTCTTTTAATTTGAAGGAGAATGTATTAGCATGATTAACACCATATCCCTCAACAAAAGAGTCACCAATTATGGCAACATTGTTATCACTAATTAGAGATAAATAATCAATTGAATCGCGTGAACCTACATCATTAGACTCATAGAAAGTATCAAAGCAGGCCATTTTGTGTCGAGTAGGCATGCTATTAACTTTATGCCAAGCACCCCATGAATCTTTTTCAGTTCTCCATTCATTACCAGTATGAGTTCTGCTATATACTCCTGGTGAGTCATTAAATAATAATAGATCCATTTTCGCTGCAAAGAATGATGACACTTCAAAGAGAAAAATAAAAATAATGCCTTTACTAATCCAACTCATATTTTTGCATATAGTTTTCAATTAATAATTTATCTTGTTTCTCTTTCTGAAGCAAGCAGTTACCAATAACTAAGTAATCTAGCTTTGTACCCATAAAACACCTAAATGCATCCTCTGGTGAACAAACAATTGGCTCACCTCTAACATTGAATGAAGTATTGACTAATACTGGGCAGCCAGTCCTATCTTTAAAACTTTTAATTAGTTTATGATACTTTGGATTAGTCTCTTTATGAACTGTTTGTATCCTTGCTGAGAAATCAACATGTGTCACAGCAGGAATATTTGAGCGCTTTATATTAAGTTTATCAATACCAAACAAAGATTCTTCTGAAGGATTCATTTTTATACGCTTATTTTTTTTAACACCTTCAACGAAAAGCATATATGGGCTATCATAATCCATTTCAAACCAATCCTTTAAGTCCTCTCGAAGAATAGATGGTGCAAATGGCCTAAAACTCTCTCGATTTTTAACTTTAAGATTAAGAATCTTTTGCATTTTCTCTGAGCGAGGGTCCCCTAGTATTGACCTTCCTCCAAGAGCTCTAGGACCAAACTCCATTCTTCCTTGAAACCAACCAATTGCGTTACCAGAAGCTAATAGTTCTGCAGTTTTCTCAATAACCTCATCTTCAGACATTGAATCAAAAACAGCTCCAGATTCTGTTAGTTCTGTTTCAATTGCAAATTGTCCATATAACGGGCCAAGGTATGTCCCAGACATAGAGTCACTATAGTTAACTTCACGAGGTTCATTAAGTTCTTTATGCCATAAAGCTAACGCAACTCCTAATGCTCCTCCAGCATCTCCAGAGGCAGGTTGAATCCATATATCTTTAAATGATTTATCTTTAAGAATCTTTCCATTAGCAACACAATTAAGTGCAACCCCACCAGCCATGCATAAATTTTTAATACTAAATTCTTTTGCTAGTGACCTAGTCATTGTAAGCACAACCTCTTCAGTAACAGCTTGAATTGAAGCAGCAATATCCATATGGAATTGCGTCAACTCATCTGTGTCTGCTTTTCTAACTGGTTCACCAAATAAATCAGCAAATTTTTGATTAACCATAGTCAAACCAGTTGCATAATTAAAATATGACTGATCAAGTCTAAATGAGCCATCAACTTTTAAGTCAATGAGTTTATCTAAAATTAAATCTTTATATTTGGGTTCTCCATATGGCGCTAGGCCCATCAACTTATATTCTCCACTATTTACTCTAAAACCTGTGTAGTAAGTAAAAGCGGAATAAAGCAGCCCTAAAGAATGTGGAAAATGAATCTCTTTGACTATATTAAGCTCATTACCCTTTCCAATTGCAACAGTAGTAGTTGCCCACTCACCAACTCCATCAAGTGTCAAAACTACTGCCTCTTCAAAGGGTGAAGCATAAAAAGCACTAGCAGCGTGACTAAAATGGTGCTCACCAAACATTAATAAGTTTGGATTAAATCCTGGATAAACTTTTTTTATTTCTTTAGTAATCATATTTTTTAGAAACAACTTCTCACTTAACCAAATTGGCATAGCCATTCTAAATTGTTGCCAACCTTTAGGTGCAAAAGCGACGTAAGTTTCTAATAGACGCTCGAACTTTAAAAAAGGTTTGTCATAAAAGGCAACATAGTCTAATTTTTCAAACGAAAGTTGCGCCTCTGATAAGCAATAATTAATTGCATTTACTGGATATGATGAATCATGTTTCTTTCGGGTAAAGCGCTCCTCTTGAGCAGCAGCAATAATTTTTCCATCAATAACTAACGATGCTGCACTATCATGATAATAGGCTGAAATACCTAGGATTGCTGTCATCAATTAGAATAAAGTATAAATAAATGGAGCTACAGCAGAACCCTGGCTCATAACTATCAATCCACCAAATATTGTTAATACTAGGAAAATTGGGAACAACCAAAACTTCTTTCTCAAAAGCATAAACCTCCATAACTCTTTAATAAATGACATAAGGTTTAGCTCTTAAAATTGGTTTTTCATTGAGCCTATTGGTTCTTTTCTCTCGATCCAATATGACTTAACACTTTTATCTAGTTTTGGTTTAAGCAAGTCTTTACCAAATAGCCTCATCGTAATTCCAATAGGCAATACAGTAATAAAATAGACTAACGACATAAAAATTGGTGCAATGATAGATCCAAGAAATATTCCAAACTTAAACCATATTTTATTTAGAACTACTAATGACTTAGGAGCTAAAAAAGCTAATAGTAAAAATATAGCCGATAAAACTAGTGCCCAGATGCGAACTTTTTCAGAGCTAATTAAAGGAAATAAGGCAACTATTAAAAATACCGTCGAAAATACAATACCAAATGATTTTTCAGATCCTTTTTGATTATTTGAATAATTAATAATTTTTGACATATGTATATAATACCTTTGAATTGTAACCTAAGTCCAAACTTCGTTTCATCTGTGAGGGAGCTATTAATTGTTCAAATAATACTAGTTAGATAATTTCTCTAAACTCTCTTTCATTATTAATTCTAATATTATAGATTTTCATGTATTTGATTAATTCTATAATAACCTTAAAGACATTTTTCAGGAGTTGGTTATTAAATTAGTAATTCATATGGGGACCAATAAAACTGCCTCTTCTTCTTTACAGCGCTTATGTAGGGAAAGTGAAAAAGTTTTAATCGATAATGAATTAGCATTCCCTCTTAATTCTAATTGGAAACAACATAGCGGTGCAGCATGGTTATCACAAAAAAGAGACATAAAGGGTTTACAAGGTTTCTTCAAATTAATTTCTGAGGAAACTAAGGCAGCAAAATGTAAGACTACTTTAATAAGTGGGGAAGATTTTGAAAATTTTCTGGTTGATACTCACCTTGCGAATGAATTTGAGTTACTTGCAAAATCTGCAGGATATAACGATATAGATTGGATTGTTGTAAAACGAAAACCATTAGACTATTTGCTATCTCTTTATTCTGAAATGTCTTCTTATAAAGCAGCTTTAGATATAGAATTAATGTCAAAACTTATCTTAGAATATGGTTTTGTAAGTATCGGTGCCGAGACTTACAATTGGAAATTTGTCTTTGATATCAATAAATTTTCTGAACACTTTAAAAAAAATGTTAATAAAAATTTAAGGGTTATTTCTTTTGAAGATTTTACTTTTGATTTTGTAGGAAAGGTGGTTTTAAAAGATTATCTTGACAAAAAGTCTTTAGACTTATTAAGAGAGGTTAGTAAAAAAATAGGCATATTAAGGCAAAGACATCCGCCAGAAAAAGTAGAGTTACGTTATCTTGCACATTTTTTAGGCTTACAACCTAGTGAAAAATTTCATGAAGCAAATAAAGATCTGGTTGACTCTCTGGTATCCCATAGAGTAAATAGAAATAAAAACTTATTAGTTGATATTGAAAAAAAGTTTAAAGAAAAATTTGGGTAATTTTTTCATACTAGGATTGTATATCAACTTGAACTAAAGTCCAAATTCCTTCTGATGTGTGAGGTGGACTTAGTTAATACTATTTTGTTAATATGATTAAAAATTATCTTGCACTTACCACATACTTAATTTTTTTGTATAAAAATCTAGAGCTGATTTATCTTCAGCAATAAATTTTGAAAATTCACTATTTGAAATATGATCAAGAATAGGTGCTGGAACCTGAGTATCAGATATCAGTTTAGATATTCTTGAGATTTCATTATTTAATTCAAATTTATCAAAATTCCATTTGTATAAGTCACCAAAAATTTCAAAAACAATATGTTGATAACTGAAGTTTCCATTTAAGGGCATTCTTAGCTCTATATTTTTTGAATAATCATATTTAACTATCTCTTTCAAATCACCCCCACCACTGTATGACATAAAAATTTCAATTTGAAAAGGTTTATGAGAATATTTATATACAAATTTATCATTACCCCCAATATTTAGACCAGCATCCATAAAACCTAGCTGGTTAATTAATAAGCTTTTAAAATCATTTCTTGGCAGTCCTATAAATTTTCTAGTTAAACAAATACAATTAATATAATTATTAGTCGATGGTGCTGGCCAATTATTGTCTTCTTCTTGATAATTTGATGCTGAGAAATTGTATATTGTTCTATCTGTTGCCCATTTTGGGCTTACCATTGGTTCATGATGTGTAACTGCTTTGCTTCGTCTTTCCTTTAATTGATTAACATAGCCTCTAAAATCTTCTTTTGAGTCAATATCTGGTTCTTGATTGTCATTCCTTGGTAAGGCTTCTATTTCAGCATGGCTAATGCCATAATCAAAACTGTCTGAAGGCGCTGTATCAATTAAATTAGTAGAGGCATTAAAATATTTTCGTTTAAATTTGTTCATATTAAGATTATAAGTCAACTTGAACTAAAGTCCAAATTTCGTTTGATGTGTGAGGGAGGCTAATCAGCAAAAAATGTAAAGTACATCTTACAATTAAATACAAAGTCATCTGGAGGAGCTAAAGGCAAGGGTGATGCTTCATAAACTGCTCTGCTAATTGAACCTTTAAATCCTTCTTCTTGATTACTAGGAATGTTTTTACATCTATTAACATCTTCCCAAAATACTTCTCCATTTCTTTTTTGAAAAACAGCAACCTCACACCACCAATCATCTTCAGCACCTTGATAAAACCAAGTTGACTTTACTCTTGCTGCAATATTATTGACCCAAGCCGACCGAAGGACTTTTTGTTGTTCAGTCCTTTCAGGCGGAAGACCTAATCCATAGTCTACTGGCGGGCTAGAACATCTAGAAGCTTCAATACCTCTTTGTATTATTTCTGACAATCCATCAATATCTTCATCATAATCTAAAAGGATGTCCTCACCATAGGAATTAAAGGAGAGCATTAGAGAGAAGAGAAGTAGGAGTAGTTTTTTCATAATCAGTAATCTCTATCTACTAATTTACAAACAAGGACTTGATGCGAAATTATTTGTGTTTCACTGAGGTCACAATAACCTGCCATAAATTGTGCCAAAGCTATTCGAGAAGATTCGTATAAAGCCTTTTGTGTTTCAGAATAAGTAAACCCAGACATAACTAAAATATCGCCTTCATCACAAACAGATAATAACTCATCACTATCTACATTAACAATGCCATCAATAAAAACTGATACATTGTTACCCTCATACCATTCAGCTGTACAGACTCCCCCACCATAGGAATTAAAGGAGAGCATTAGAGAGAAAAGAAGTAGGAGTAGTTTCTTAATCAATGAATTCTCCATTCTTGTAATAATGCTCTTCTCCTTTCCCACCACTTTCATACCAATGAGTCCACCTGCCATCCCATTCGCCATTTTTAAAATTACCCTCATTTTCTATGCGACCACTTTCATACCATTCAGTTAGCCTGCCTTCGCCTTTATCATCTTTGTAATTTTCTTCTTTTTCTTTCTGACCATTTTCATACCAATAAGTTTGTACTCCCTCCTTCTTGCCATCTTTGTAATTTTCCTCTTCTTCTATCTGACCATTTTCATACCAATAAGTCTGCTTTCCATTAAGACTACCGTCTTTGTAATTTTGCTTTCCTTTTATCTGACCATTTTCATACCAATAAGTCCACTTACCGTTTTCTTTGTCGTTTTTTGAATTTCCCTTTATCGCAATCTGACCATTTTCAAAATATGCAGTCTGTTCTCCATTAAGACTGCCATCTTTGAAATTCCTCTCTTTTGCTATCTGACCATTTTCATAGTAAAGAGTTTGTAATCCATTAAAAGGTTTATCTTCTTCCATAAGGTTTGTATTCGTATTTTTTATTAAACATAAATGAATTATAAGTCAACTTGGGCTAAAGTCCAAATCCTCTCTGATATACAAGGGAGAGTATATTAATGTACTCCCGATATGACTAGGCTCCTCCCCCATA
>ENA-OSJC01003690-OSJC01003690.1-marine-metagenome-genome-assembly--contig:-NODE-3690-length-10827-cov-6.485116_pt1 | contig 10827 bp, 3 predicted proteins | sample MGYA00237885_ERZ534234 | MGnify/ENA primary metagenome ERZ534234 (study PRJEB26413, sample SAMN06343907) | marine metagenome | isolation source: coastal waters | place: Atlantic Ocean: West Antarctic... | reverse complement strand
AGAGGGGGTGTTGTTTGTATGTTTCCATAATAGTCTACCTTCACCATCATCTTTAATAGAACCACTTGGTCCTTCCAAATAAAAAGAATTTGGTTGAATATAATCCCCAAATAATTTAGATGGAATAGATATTACACCAATTGAAGATGTTGGGAATGTTTTATTAGGCCAAAGTGTAGTTTGTTCGTAATTATAAAAATTTGTTTGTTGAACACCTCCAATAAGAGTATCACCCTCACGATTAGCTCCTAATAAAATACTAGATGTAATAGCATTACTTATAAAACCACCACTACCAGAAAGATAATTTGAATAATATAGTTGTTTTATAGAATCATAAACTAATACTGAAGGTATTTGTTGGTCAGGGATTGTGCCCGAAAGTTGACTACCTGATGTTAGATAATCTCCTCTACTACCCGTAAATCTATTAATACCTATATCAGATCCAGTTAGGATACCACCACCTTTAAAATAAAATCCTTTGTTTACTTCAAGTGGTGATACTATTAAGTCCTGTGTATTGAATTGTTTGTAAGCGCTCATTCATTTTAGAAATCTAGTTTTACTCTAATTAGAGCTTCTTTTGTAAAATCTTTTTGTATAGGTTTTGACAATTTAGCTACCGCCAATAAATCATTTGAATCATTATACATTCCAACTGTTGTAGGGAATGTTTGTGGGTTATTAATAAAATAAGGGAAAATTACTTCACCTGTTGAACCTGATATAAATGATGGGTTTTCTGTATAATTAAATTCATTATTTCTTGATCTAATAAAAACAAAATCAGAAGTTAATGTTTCTTGAGAGTTTAGTTCAAAAACATTATCTACTAAAGTTGCCGATCCTGAAATATGGTTAAGTAATCTAGTTGGGTTATCTCCAAACTCATCATCCGTTATTTGTGTAGCTATATTAATTCCTCCACCCGTAGCTGTGTTATTATTTAAAGCAGAAGCATTTAATAATATAGTAGAAATATCAGGTAATACTAAACCATATGAACCACTATCAGAGGTCCAACCATTTCCATCTCCTCCAGCTATTGATTCGTAAGATTTACCACCTGAACCACTAATTAATTGATATGCTCTTTGTGTACCATAGTAAGTTGGTAAGGTTACCATACCAGAATCATCAGTTAATTCGATATAGTCATTAGTTGCAACAGTATTACTACTTGATAATATTAAATTAATAGAACCTGGTAGTAAAGATTGTTTATATCTTGCTCTCTCAATAGATATAACGTAAAAATCATTATCAGCTGAACCTGTATTTGAATCTCCCCAAACAAAAGATGAATTTTCATCTTCTAAAACTAATGTTCTATATTGACCATAAATTGTGGTTGTAGGTGAAACAAAAGGTACAGAACCATCAAAATTAACACCACCACCACCATTTTTATTGGCATAAGCAATTTGAAATTGTATAGCTGCAGAATCTGAATTTGATGCTGTTTGGTATACATTTAAATAATAAGGACCTGAAGTTCCATCTTTTTGTGTAGAAGAAGTGAAATAGGTATTTAATGATGGGGTATTATTACTCCATACTGTTGAAGTTACTGAATCGGAACTTACTACAAAATCTTCTGGATCTAGTCTTTTAAAAGCCATATTTTTATTATGTTAATGATTGTTGAGTTATTGTAATTGGGATTGTGATTCTAGCTCCACTATCTAATCCAGTTACAGTTAAAGTTGTTCTTAATTGAGAGTTTGAACCAAATAAAGTGTTAACTGTTGTTGAAGTTATATTAATTTGAGTTCCAATTATAGTTTTAGAAACACTAGTACCAATGGTTTGGGTTGCATTTTGGTTTGCTTGAATAGCAGCATCAGATTGTATACCTTGCCCTATAAATGTGTTTAATAATCTTACATCTCCTATAGTTGCACTATATCCTGATGTTTCGAATATTTGTTCATTACCTAAGTAATTTAAAGTTTGTGGGGTTATTGATAATTGAGCTCCTTGTTTTAATGTAATAGCTGCATAACCTAAATCTAATACAGGTAATTTAGCTGTACCTCTAGGTAATGTAGTTAATTTATATTTCATTATTTGAAGTTCACTTGGAAATGCTTCTAATAGAGGCATATTATCAATCGCTTCACCATAGTAAGCAGAACCAGATGGGTGGTTTGGATTATAAAGTGTATAATCTATTTCATCGTCTGAAAGTGCAAATTGTGTGATTCGAAACGAACCATCATTTCTAGCTAATAACTCTCTTCCTTTAGTAGTTAAGATGGCATCAACTGTAATTACTGCGTTATTTAAATATCCCATTTTTTGTTTTTTATATAAATATTGTTATATGTCATAAATATGTATTTTATTAAGATTCTATAATTCCTTTAGAAATTAAATTATTTACTATTATAGAAGCACTTTGTATTAAATATTCCGTTGGAAAATCAGGATACAATATACCAGGGGTAGATGCAATCTCCAAATTACTTATTGAACCTGTGTATAAACCACTATCATCTCCTTTTCCCGTTCCACTCCCTGTTAAAGCAAATGAACTTGTTGAAAAGATTGCTTGGCTAATACTTCCACTTGATAATATACCATAAGGAAAGGGTGTATCCAAATATAATGAATTAGGGTTTACAACTTTTCTTCTTACTAAAAAGAAATCTTTATTTATAGATGTATCTACATCTCTATCTAGTTTAAGTTTTAAATACCCATTTCCACCAACAACATTTTCTTGTGGAGTAAATACTTCTAAAACTCTATATGTAAAATTCTCATTGTTAGCAAATCTAATTTCATCTCCTTCTATAATTTCTATTGGATTCTCTATTTTATCAAATCCAACCCCCTTAGGTTCTACATTACCTGGGAAATATTGTGATGATCCTGGGAAATAAGGTAAATCTCCTTGGTAAAACCCAGTACCATATGCTTCATTAAAATTTGAAGAAGTCATTATAAGTATGCTTTGATCTGAAGTTGTAAAACTACTATCATTGTTAGCGGATGATGATACCCAAAATGGGGCTTGTGCAATGTTTGCATTGGCTAATAAATGATCGAAAACACCAGCACCTTGAATTTTTACAGGTGTATATTCTCCAGTATATCCTGTTGGGAAAAAGAAACCTTGTTGGTAGTCTTTACTTGCATTCTTAAAAGAACCTATTACTTTCCAGCTAAGTTTTCCAGATGATTTTATAGATTGTTTTCCTGAATTTGCTGAAAATATCCATTCTAGAGCTTTTACACCAGAACCATTTTTAGGTGATCTTTCTCTCATTAAACCTAGGTCAAATAATGTTTCAAACATTTCCCAGTCTATACTACATTTAATACCTGCTATTGGTACTGCTACAGAACTATATACCCATCGGCTTCGTCCCCAGAAGTTCTTTTTTCTTCTTCTTGTAGTTTCTTTATTTACTACATTAGTTATTGTAAACCAACCATAGTCATCTACATCTTTTATTAAATAAACTTGACCAGTGTCAGTATAAACTTTACAATCAATAGATTCTAAATTAAATGGAACAGAAACTTGATCATTTCCTTCTTGACCATATAACATTTGTAATCGTAAAGTTAATTCATTATCTGTACGTTTAGTCTCACTTACATAAGTAGTAACTATGGATGTTTGGAGTGATATTATTTGTTCATTATTTAAATCAGCACCCGCTGTTCCCCATGAAACACTTGGATAACTAACTATACCTGAAGCTGTATAAGGAGAAGAAGCACCCGCAGGTGAAACATTAGTTTCTAAAGGGTCTAGTGTATAACTTACTTCTTGAAGTTGTGAATTTGTATCTATAGAGGCAGTACCTGCAGCCATAAATTGTGCAAATGTAACAGAATTAACATTATCATTATCATATCTTGAAATATATCCTGAACCCGATAATGGGATTGTATTAGAATAATTTTCTCCTGAATTTTGTGAGTAACATATTGGTGTTACATATTCCATTGTACGGTTAATAGAAGATGGTGAACCTAAATCTTGATATTTACTATTAATATCTCTTACTGCTATTTTACCTACAGTGGTATTTGGGAATACTGCTTTGAAAGTATCTATAGATAAAGGTTCTAATGAAGGAGGTAAAGCGTTACCCTGTTCATCAATTAAATAACTTAAATTAACTCTAGTTAAACCATTAATGTTTGGGTAGGGATCATCTAAATCATTAAAATACCCAAAAAATGCATCCCTTAATTCTATTGTTGGAGTTTTACCAAATGTTCCCGTATCTCCAATATTCCATACATTTAATTGTTGGCTTGTTGATTTTACACCATTATACCTAGGATTTATATAACTTAATTGAGTATAATTTGAATCAGGTACTGCTGCCTTAACTGCCGAATTAGACAATATTTGTGCTTGGTTAACTGGGATAATAGATCCTGATTGGGAGCTATAATCTACATCCATTAAGAATGTGTTTGATCTTTGTTTGTTATAATTGTTTAATAAAGGTTGACAATCTAAAGCAAGGTTAAATGGTAAAATATCTCCACCATAGTATGTAGGAACAATAAAATCTGTATTTTGTGGGATTCTATAGTTATTATAAGATGAAGGTGCAGTTATTGGAGACCATATAGATTGACTTGGAAATATACTAGCAGTAAATTCAGTTACAACTATACCTGATCCAATTGAGTCTTCTTTATTTAAAGCTACAGAGAATCTGTGTATATCAGAAGCATTAAAAAACCCATTATATGAACCCGATACTGTTACTGTAGTTTCAGTATTAGTTATATTAAAAGGCATTGTTAAAACATCATTACCTATAGGTGGAGATGTATTTGTAAGAGCATTTCCTCGTCTTAATATTACACTACCTGTGGCATCATAAGTTGAAGAGCCTCCACCTGCAGTAGATTGTGTTATGTCTATTATAGGGTATATATTATCCGTTTGAAATGCGACATCTTGGGTAGTTTGTTGTATTCCACCTATTACACCACCAACAAAATTACTCATAGAATATTCAACATAATACATATCACCTGCTTGAGCTATTGTAGAACTTAGGTTTGGTGGAAATGATGTTTTAAATGGGTCCCCATTAAATGCTCTTATTGGAGATTCGTTAAATGTAAACTCTATACCTGGGTGTATTGAACCAGAGTATCCGGTACCTTCTGTACCATCAAATACAGAAGATGTAATAATATGGTCACCTTGTGATCCTGTTCTTTTTAAATAAGCATCAACAATAGCAGTGTTATAAAAATCTCCCCCAGGGGCTGGTTTAACTTTAGAGGAGGCTTGGAAAGTAACTCCTTGGAGACCACCACCACCTTGAACACCACTAAATGCTGTGGTGTAAGTATTACTAGAAGGATAACCTATTAAAAATCCTGGTTGATTTTCGAAGATCATATTAAATTTAAAATAATTTAAATCAAATATATAATCTATATCACTTGTTCCATTATTTTTAATTTCAAAAAATATTCTTACATATTCTGTGTTATTAAGGGCATTTCCTAGCTCCTCACTATAATTTGCTAATGATGTATTTAGGGGGGAAACATTAATAGCCCCATTAATAGAGTTAATGGGTGAAGTTAAATAAATTGCTGTTCCTAAAGTATTTGAGCCATTCCATGGTTGTGCAACTATCCTAACCGAAAAAGAATCTGAAGTATCCGTTGAAAATATATTAAGACTTACTTGAGATTGTATTGAAATTAAAAACCAAGGTGCTCCTTGGATGGTACTATTAACCTCTTGTTCTAATGAAAGAACATCTAGTTCAATAGAACCATCATATGTTGCACCCATATTTGGAACACTCCCACCAGTATAACTTAAAAAACTAAATGATTGACCCCAATCTTGATTTGAAAAATTTGCTGTAAAGTTTGCATTATTCGTAAGTGCAGCACTTCCTGAAAAAGGTACAAATGTTGGAGTTCCTGGAGTTAATGTTGGTGTTGTACCATCTAATGTTAATTTAGCAAAATCCCAAAGCATTGATGATGTACTTGCTGCATTTACTTTAGGGTGACCACCTGGAATAGTAGTATCATCTCCAGAACCAGAATTACCCGGTATCTGTGTGTTATAATTGCTATCGTTAAATAATATAGTACCTAAACCTGAAACTGTTTTGGGAGATGGTCTGAATAGTGATGGTGATGAATTTGATATACCTTGACTGTCCTCAAAATCTGGGTTACTTGGAATGGTTTGGGTTAAATAGTTACCACTAAAAGAACTGAGTGTAACATATACAATAATATAACCTAAAGTTCCTGTAGTTAAATTAGAAAATTTATAGTATTTATTTGGGATTAAAAAGTCTGGGGTTTCAGTTAAAGCAGCATCAGCGAATATAGTACTTACTTGTGTAAGGTTGGATTTATTAAAAAAGATTTCAAAATCAGATGCTGTTGGACCAGGTGTACTACCTTGAGCAGCTGATAGTGTTGAATACCCAGTGTTAGTAGTAAACATTTTGTAAACATTACTACCAAGTGTAAAATTTTGATTAGTTAAACCTGTACCTAGATAAGAAGAACCTGAATGGTATATACCTTGGTTAGTGGTTGTAGTAGGTATATTTAAAGATGCACTATAAGAAACTTTTGCTTCTATATACCAAGGGATATTAGGTGTGTAAGGTATAGTATAAGCTGCGTTAGTTGGAGCTGTGGTAAGTATTTCTGTTGTATTAACTGATTCTGATCCTGTGTTAAAGAAACCTAAAGCATCCGCATAATTATTATTATTCCAAGAATATATATTTTGTTCCTGAGATGTTACATTAGGGTTTAAAAATACACCTTGTTGTTCATTATCTGAAGATTCAGTGTTTACAGTTGTAAGGGTGTTAAAAGATGTACTAGCAGTTAAACTCCAATTCATTGAACCCCCATTAGCCGAACTTGTAATTGGGAAATAGGGGGTACCATCTACATCTTGATAAAAATTATTACCTTGAGTTTGAGATATCTGTAATAAGATATGGTCTTTATATTGGGTTCTACCTGTTACAACATATTCAGTAGCTACTTCATTGTAAGGTATATTAGCATCAGGTAATATAAGTCTTAAATTTGTAAAATCATCTAAATAACTTGTTACCTCATTTCCATTACCATCAATTTTACTTAATTTTATTGATGAAACTTGTTGCATACCTAAAAAGGATTGATTTGTTCTTTTTGAAGCAATCCAAGCGTATCCTGAAGGAGGTGAATTTAATTGATTTTCAAATTCTGATAAATCTATAACATTTTCATATCCTTGATTAGTACTAAAAAATATTGGTTTATATATAATTGGTGTATCAGATATATTTAAATAAGGTTCACATCCTGGGTTAAGATCTCCATTTTGAACTAAAATATCTGATCCACTGAATATACCATTATAAAATTCTGCTTGATCATCTTTAAGAAATTTTCTTGGACCTAAATAAGAACCACTAATGTATTGTGAACTACTTTGATTAAAGAAGGTAGAATTTAAAATAGACCCATCATTCCCATCTTGCCAACTTTGAGTTAGATTAAATATATTATCTGGTCCTAAACCTTTAGAACCAGAAGGGTATGTTTTTAAACCATTAAATCTGTTTAATGAACCACCTGGTCCACCACTAAACTTATATAAGGCCGATCCTTCTGATGAATATTGTGGAAAATCTGATGACCCTGAGCTATAATCTTTTGGTAAATTTACTACTAAACCTTCATAATTATGTGTTGAAGATTCTACTTGTGCTGGTCTTTGTCTATTTCTTTCTAATAAATGTTGTTTTACTACTACACCAGAAGCTAAACTGGTTCTAGCAGGAGTAAAATCTTTAATCATTTTAAATAATGAATTATCGAAGAATTTTATTAATCTAATAAAATCAACTACATCATACCCTTTAATATATTTTTCAAAATATGCATCTCTTAATCTATCTAAATTTGGATATGAGTCTAACGATGATGATATAAATCTTGGATCTCCTATATAATCCCCCAAATTAAAGTATCCTAATTGGGCATTAATATCATCATTTATTTGATTAGATGGTGAAAATGCTACCTCTAAATAGTTAACATTAGGAGTATAGCTTTGACTTACAAATGATTGTTGTTGTATAGACTCCATTGAGGATAAAACATTACTTGTGGTGCTTGAAATTGTAGCATTAGAAGAAGTTGGTGTTTGGAAACCATATGGTGCTTCAGCTAATATTAAATTTTCTTTATGTATTTTATCTGTTATTCTATTTTTTATACCTGCTGGTACTTGGTCTTGGAATATATCTTCTACATTTGTAACCCATTTTTCACCATTTAAAGTAAAACTACTATCACCTCCATCAAAAGATGAAGTTATTTGGGTTGCAGAACCTGTTACTCTAGGGTGAATGGATGTTCTACTACCAGTATCCAGTTGAGTACCTAAAGGTGCTCTAAAGAATTGTTGATTTGGGGTTGAATTGATACCATTTCCTTCGTTAGAATATGGGTTAACAGTATAATCGTAAAAGTTACTTTGTGATATTTCCTGTGTCCAATATCTTAATTCTTGGAAAGAACCAGAAAATGGTTGGTAAATTCCCATCCCTGGGGGTGTTATATTTGTTGGGTAATTTAAATTGCTAATTGAAGCATCATCCCAATCCGCATCATCAAATCCACTAACAGATGAAGAGACATTAAACCCTACTTTACCATCTATTTCATTTGCTACATATAAAGATGCGTTAGTACTTAGTACATTTATTTGTACTGACCACCAATCATCATTAAAGAAGGGTAAGTATACACTAGCACTAAGACTAGGGTTATCACTTGCAGCAGGTATAAATTTAAGTGTCCCGTAATTGTCATAAGGGGAAGAAATTGAACCCGAATATGAACTAGTTACATATCCTGAACCGGTATATTCTAAAACTATGTTTCCACCAGCGTTTGTTGACCACAAAGATTGGGAATATCTAATATTAGAATTAGCTACATTATTTGTAGGTAAAGGGATAGTTGATGCTTTAAATCTAAGTTGGACTGATTTAGGTGAAGAATCACCTCCCGGAAAAATTGGGTTTGAATTAAAAAGTGAGGTTAAATAATTAGTAGCATTTTCTCCTGTGTCAAATGCATAATTAAATACATCTTGTTTTAAATCGTAATCCTGAGATTCATTTCTATCTTTACCTCCAAATTCACTTATACGTAAAATTGTATCAGGTATTCCATAAGATGTAATTAGTGCTCTTATACCAGCTATTGTACCTTTAGTTTTAAGTAAATATGGTATATTGTGGTATATTCGTTTATATACTTGCTTTTGAACGTTATTTAATGGCACTATATCATTTGAAGCAGATATTTGAGTATCTACATACTCAAACCCAGATTCTGTAGGTAAACTACCAGTCATGTTTGGGAATGGGAATGCACTTCCTGATGGGGTTAACCCTAAAAATGCTGTAAATAAATCATTTGTATTAAAATTACTAGCATATAATTTTACACCAAAATCTCTAATAGCATCCGCTACTAAATCTTTAGCAATACCATATTCTAAACGGTTATCAGCATCGAATTTATTTGAGATATCTTTAGTATAAACCCAAACATTATCATAATACTGAGCAACCATATCAACAAATAATTCATATCCTTCATTTGCAGGATCGTCTCTTAAATATTCTGGTATAGACCAGTATAACCAATTTCTGTTATCTTGATCATAGTCTGAAGCTGATAATGCTTGTCCCCCATAATAAGGATCCCCAATTGTTGCATTACCTGTCCAAGTTAAGGCCTCAGTACTTCCTGTAGATGCAAGTTGGTATGGAGGGAAATTGGTAGTTTTTGGATAAGAATATTGTGATCCACTATTAAAATATAGAAAGGATTCATACCCATCAAAATTCTTTATAATATTATCAATTTTATCTGTGAGTTGGGCTTTACTTTCTACATATGATGGTGTGTTAGAAGTTGGGCTTACTACAGTAAAATCTTGAGATAATTGATTGCTAGAGGATTCTATTAACCCTACTTTATAATAAAAATTTTCTAAGCGTATTTTAGCAGAACTAAAATGAATAAAATTAGCATAATTTTCATAATTAACATTAATATCAATTTCTTTTTGATTTAAAAGATTTTGTATTTGATTAATTGAACTCGTTACATCTGATTGTAGTAGAGTATTAAATGAAAATGCTTCTCCACCTGTTGATGTTTCTTGTATTACATTAAGGTTGTAATTAGGACCTGATATATAAGTAAAATCATCTTCTATAATAGGTTCAAATGGAAAATCTAATTCATATGCTTGAGGAGATGATAGTTCTTCTACTACCCACAACTCATCTTTTATATTAAAATTAGATGGTAAAGGCTCATATAGTTTTATTAATACCGTAGGATCAATTCCTTCTTCGGTTTCTAATCTAATTTGTTCTTCTGGATATAAAGGTGTTAAATTATCAAAATTATTAATTTCAAGTAAATTTTGATTAAATGAAAATGTAATTTCATCAATATCTTTAATCGATAAATTTGATTGGTTTAAACAATCATTAATTGCATTTATTGGAAATCTTTCGTCATGCTTAATTCTTGAGAATCTTTCTTCTTGTGCGGCAGCAATAATCTTTCCATCTTGTATAAGTGCTGCAGCACTGTCATGATAAAAAGCTGAAATACCTAATATATTAATCACTAAAAAAGGGTGTATATAAATGGAGCTACTGCACTACCTTCGACTAGTACAATCAAAGCACCAAATAAAGCTAAAACTATTATTATTGGAAATAGCCAATATTTTTTTCTAACTTTTAAAAATTC
>ENA-OSJC01003681-OSJC01003681.1-marine-metagenome-genome-assembly--contig:-NODE-3681-length-10845-cov-2.513001_pt1 | contig 10845 bp, 10 predicted proteins | sample MGYA00237885_ERZ534234 | MGnify/ENA primary metagenome ERZ534234 (study PRJEB26413, sample SAMN06343907) | marine metagenome | isolation source: coastal waters | place: Atlantic Ocean: West Antarctic... | reverse complement strand
TATTTATTAGAAGATTACAAAAGTGATAAAAATAAATGTAATTATATCAAAAATAAATTAGAGTATACAATATTAAATGATTTGGTGTTATCAAGTAATATATATTATGATCCCGATAATAATATATATGAAACATTAATTGAAGAAGACAAAGGAATATTAGAAATATACAAAGAATTTTTAGAAATTGAATATGAAGAAAATGATATAGAAAATACTTGCCCATGGATTATTAGGTTTACCTTTGATAAAGATAAGATGTTGGACAAAAATATTATAATGGATGATATATATTTGGCAATTCAGCGATATGAATCTAATAAAATTAAATTTATATATTCAGATGAAAATGCAAATGAATTAGTTGGACGCATCAGCATTACAACCGATGATGAAAGTAATTTAAATGGATTAATTGACCAAAGTGATATTATATCTACATTCAAATTAATAAAACAAAGTTTATTAGAAGAAGTAGTTATTAGTGGAATTAAAGATATTTCAAATATAATCATGAGTGAAATCGCAAACAATAGAGCAACCGATTTATCTTCTAAAAAAGAATGGTTATTAGAAACAGATGGGACAAATTTAATAGATATATTAGGTAACGAATATGTAGATTCAAGTAGAACTATATCAAATGATGTTATAGAAGTGTATGGATTATTGGGAATTGAAGCAAGTCGTAGTTTATTAATAAATCAATTAGATGAAGTATTTATTGAATATATAAATTCAAGACATATAGAATTACTATGTGATTTAATGACATCCACCGGAGAATTAATATCCATAAATCGACAAGGAATTAGTCGAAGTGATATGGGACCATTAGCTAAATGTTCATTTGAAGATACAACAGACCAATTAATTAGAGCAGGTATATTTGGAGAAATAGATTATTTAGAAGGTGTATCTAGTAATATTATGATGGGTCAAAAAATACACGCGGGAACTAATAATTGTGAAATATTATTAGATGAGGAAAAATTAGGAGAATTAATGGAAGATGATAGTGATGAAGAAGGATTTAATGAAGTTGAAGAAACTGATATAGATAAATTATTCGATTCCATTGAAAAAGACGCTAAGCATGATCCAGATTGCGATGATGAAGACTTTAAATTCTCATTTGAATGAATTAATTAATTTTCAATGCGCTTTCAATAGATTCATTACATGAATTAGTTAAATACATAAAATTTTTTTGTTGAATTCTACCATTTTTTATATCACCTATAATTGTACTACAATCAGGAATTACTTCTTGGTAAACAGCTGTATGTTTAGTTTCATCTGTTTCAGGTGGTTCTTCTGGTTGTGGCACCTGTGCTGGTGGTTCTACTGGTTTCTCCAAATGATGTTCCGCTTCAGGTTGTGGGACTTCGGGTTGTGGGACTTCCGCAGGTTTTTCCACTGGATATTCCGCTACAGGATTATTAATATCAGCCCCACCACTCATACCTTTATTCTGAACTAAATGACCCATATGTCCTTTTAACTCCTCTTCTTTTTTACTTAATTCTTCTATTTTTTTTTGATTATCAATATTATTTTGTTCTATTTTTTGTTTCATAAATACTTTGTTTTTATTTTTTGATTCCAATGATTTTAATATATTTTTAACTTTGGTGTATTTACGACCTTTTAATCTCAATGCTTCCAATGATATATATTTACTGAATTGAAATAATCTGTGTTCACAATATACTAATACTTTTAACTTAGTAGTTACATCTAATTCAGGTGTATCTGTTATTAAAAACTCTTTGTAGGAATCATTAAGATATAGGATACAATCATTATGGCATAAATTACAATCACTTAATGAATCAAATGAAATAGATCCTGTTAAACTATCCATGAAAGAATAGGGACTTTTAGAGCATTCGATTAATCTATTTTCAAATATTCTTTTTAATTTTTCATTATCAACTAATAATTTCATGTATGATTCTAAAGCTTCATGTTTAAAATTAATATTTAATTCCATTAATCGTTTTTCTATATCTTTATTAAATCCATCATCTAATTTATCAATATCTAATATTACTTTATACCAATCAACATTTTTTATAGAATACTTAGAACAATCTAGAATAAAGTTTGATATAAATTCATTTTCCATATTATCTAATCCATCTACACATTTGAATTGAGATAGTTGTTTATTTGCTGTATCAATTTCATATTTCACTCTATGTATTTGTCCTTGTAATTGTTCCATATCTTTATTCATTTGTAAAAATTGATTGTAATATTGATAATCACTCATATTAGTTAAATCTGGTTTAATAACATCTAAATTTTGTTGTAATTGTGTAGTAGCATTCGGTATTTGCATGGGTTTATTAATAACAGGTCCACCAAATATTTGTTCAATTGCTTCAACATCCCCAACATTTAATTCTTTTACTATATGTAGTAAAGTTTTAGAATCAATAGTCGCAAAATAATCGGAAAATTTATCAGGATTATTTACAATAAATGTAGATGGTAAAAATAAAATAACTTTCATTTCCAATATAGCTTGTATTATATTGGACATATCATCGCCTCCGCCTTTCTGTTTCTTCTTCTTCTTAGTATTTTTATTCCCCATACTATATATTATAATAAATAAATTAAAGACAAATTAATCTAACTATATAAAAATGGCAAAAATAACAGTTGCGAGATATATTTATAATTATTTGGTTCATAAAAATATAAAACATGTATTTGGATATTCGGGTGGTGCAGTATTACCTTTATTAAATGAATTCCATAATAGTAATGATATAAAATTTATTAAAAATAGCAATGAACAATGTTCTGGATATGTAGCTGAAGGATACAGTAAATCTTTATATTTATCACAACCAGGCGTTATAATAAGTACATCGGGTCCAGGAGTTACAAACTTGATTACTCCATTACAGAATGCATATAGCGATGGAACACCATTGTTGGCAATTACTGCACAAGTTTCAACAAATGCAATTGGAACAGATGCATTCCAAGAATGTGATGCAGTTAAATTAACCACACCGTGTACCAAATGGAGTAGATTGGTATTAAACGAGAATAATCTAGACGAGTGTTTAGATGTTGCATACAATATAGCTATGAGTCCGAGGAAAGGACCCGTTCATTTAGATATACCCAAAGATATTTTAACAAAAAAAATTAATAGTAAATTACGAATATATCCAATTAAAACATATGAAATTACAATGGGGAAAAATATTATGAATAAAATTACACAGTGTAAAACTTTATTTGAAAATTGTAAAAAACCTTTAGTAATTGCTGGACAAGGATGTAATAATTCAAGTGAATACTTAACTAGATATTCGGAAAAGTTCAATATACCAGTGACCACAACTTTACATGGAATGGGATGTTTCAATGAAAAGAACAAATTATCTTTGGGGATGTTGGGGATGCACGGAAGTGTCGATGCAAATAACTCGGTTCAAGAATGTGATTTAATAATAGCACTCGGAACTCGGTTTGATGATAGAACAATTGGAAAAATAACTGAATATGCTCCTAATTGTAAATATATTATTCATGTGGATAATTCACTGTCGCAAATAAATAAGGTAAGAAATTTATTTTCAAATACAAATAAAACATTAATATCAATTGAATCAAATATAAATGTATTTCTAACAATGTTTTATAAATATTGTACGAAAAAAGATGATTGGATAAAAAAAGAGAATGATTATTATTATAATGAAAATACAGACTTGAAAGGACCTGATGTAATAAAATGTATAGATAAAACTATAGATGATTTAAAAATGGATCGCAAAGATATATATTTTACAACCGGTGTGGGAAATCATCAAATGTGGACTGCACAACATATTACTTGGACGCATCCAGGAAAGATGATTACATCGGGATCACTTGGAACAATGGGAGTTGGGGTTCCATTTGCTATTGGTTCAAAATTAGCAAATGAAGATAAAACAGTTATATGTATAGATGGTGATAGTTCATTTTGTATGACTTGTAGTGAATTATTGACTTTAAAAGAAAACAATATTCCGGTGAAAATAATTATCTTGAATGATTCAAGGCAACAAATGGTTCAAATATGGCAAAAATTATTCCATCAAGAAAGATATATAGGAACGGATAACATTAATCCAAACTTTAGAATACTTGCTGAAGCATATGATATTGAATCAGTTGCATGTTATTCAAAAAAACAATTAGATAAATGTATAGAAAATATATTATTACATGATAAATGCGCAATAGGTATATTTCATATAGAACCAGAAATGTGCTATCCATTAGTTACACCTGGTAGTGCACTAGATAATATGATAGAAACAGAGAAAGATTTAATAAAAATAGGTGTTGGGGTTCCTACTCCCAATTAATTCATAGGCATACAAGGATTACTGAAAGCACCTATAGTAGCAAACCCAGGTGCCGCGGGACTTACTGCAACAGGATTAACACCATATCCGGCGGTATTTCCGACACAACATCCAGCTTTATTTAATTTATCTAGACTTGTGTTCATAACTTGATGAGGAGTAAATCCATTTCCAAAGAATAATCCATTTAGAAAATATTTACCAAACATGTAACCTAATATTAATGCAATAACACATTTAAGAATATCATCTTCTCTCATTTTATATTATATATATTATTTTTTTTATTTCATAAATACATTCTTTATCAATTATCTCCATATTCACTATGGTCCCAAGAACACCGGTTTCCATCTCGGCATGTATGTAAGGGTCCCGCATCTTTGCATCTAATGGGTCCCTCGTTGCCTGACGCGCCCCGCCCGACCCATGAATATCTAGTTGCGCAATCCTCGCCCAATCCAGTACCATTTTCGCAAGACGTTGCTTCGCAGTGTTCGCTCAACTGCCCAATCGAATTCTCCTTATCGATGCAACTCTCGGTAATGTTTGCTCGGTCCGGGCACTTGACTATATGGGGGCGCGTATCTTTCAGCTGCCCGTCATGACCGGCCCCTGGGAGTTGGCCAAAGTGTCCTCTTTTCACGTCTTTCTTGGCATTGTTCCAACCCGAAGCATGACTTATTTCATCTTCCGCATGCTTAAAAAACTTGATTGCTGGAGAGAATACGGTGCCGCCGCCAACACTAAATCCATTACCAATCATTCTACATACAATCCATCCAAGGATAAAGGCAATAACATATTTAAGAATTTCATCATCATTCATTTTATATTATAAATCTTATTTTTTTATTTCATAAATACATTCTTCATTTACTAAATCTTTATAATGGAATAATTTTAAAGTTAATTTATTCTTAGTAGTTATTATTTCACCCACTCCATAATTTGTGGAATGAAATAGTAAATCGTTTTCAGGGTCTTCTACTTTTTTTAAATCAAAGTCCTTGTCTGTTTCTCGTCCACCCGTTCCACAAACAACCAACAACATTGTTTTACCGCATTTTAATGTTCTTTCAATTAATTGTTTATTATGGTCATCGCCACACATATATAAATCTATCATACCTGAATCAAATAATGTTCTAAAAAATTTATCTAATTTAGGAGGAGCATTCCCGTGTCCACCAACACTTATCCAAGGTTGATGTCCGAATGCTATTTTCCAGCGTGCCTTAGACTTTTTTATACGAGGCAATATATATTTAATTTGTTCTTTAAATTCTTTATCATTTAATTTATAAATATTGGGATTGATTGCAAAGAATTCACAATCACCTTTTTTAAATGTATAGTGTTCATCGGGCATGTACCATTTTTTACCTTCTTTTTGTGATTTAATACCATATTGTATTTGAAATTGTTCTCTATCTTTTATTTTGGGACAATAATGTTCGCCATAATCGTGGTTACCCAAAACCATGTAAAATTTAATCTTATCGGGTATATTTGAATAAGGTTTTTCAAACTTTTGTATAAATTGTGGATCATCTAATGAATTTGCTCCACAATTATAAAGATTATCACCTAATCCACACACAAAGTCCAGATTATCTCTAACTATTAATTTTTTTAAGGATTTGGATACTTCTTTCTGATATTTTCCTCCAGTTCCCATATCTCCTAGAAAAGCAAACCGCGTCATTATATTATTTAAAATAAATATATTATAATTAATAAAATGAATGAAGAATTAAATTACTACAAACTGGATGATTTCTATAGAAAATGTATGGACGGATCTATCGATATGCATCGTCTAATAAAGTTAAAGGACAGAGCACAAACCAAAGAATATCGTATATCTTTTGTAAGACATGTACTATATTTATGTAAACACCATAATACAAATCTATTAGATATATTAAATACATTAAAAGATAAAATTGAAACATTTGTCAAACGATTAATTCGTGAAAATTTCTACATCAAAAGTTATATTCAATCTGTTATATCTGAATGGTCATTGAATTTAGAACCCGAAGAAATATTTAATAAAATAAATGAGGTATTTAAATACGACGATTTTATGGAAGAGAACAAAACATTCAATCAATTGATGGGAGGAATGAAATCATTAGAAAGAAATATAATGAAAAAAGAATACAATGAGGATACAGATATAAGAGATACATTATCATTATTGTTTACAAATTGCACGGATTGTAAAGATAAGATTAAAAAACATATTGAAAGATTAATTAGAATTACATCAAATTTAGAACCGACATATAATTACTTATTAACAGATTTATCTATGAAACACAAACCAAATTATTTAGAAATGGCGAATGAATCAGAACAAAATAGCAGTATATTTAATCGTCTTATAAATACTAGCACAGACCGAGATATACCCGATAATATTAATACAATTTTCTTGAATTATATTTTATTAGTAAATTTATTAAAGAAAGAGTATCACTTCTTGATAACATCATTAAAGGCAATTGATTATAATTTATCGGAACGCCACAATTCTTTGAATGTGATGATGGATGGATTGAACATAAAAGACGTCCAACCAGTAATAATGGATTCAAATATAGATATAGAAGAAGAGGATGAAGATGAACAAGAAGAGGGATTTAATTTATTTTAATATCTATATAAAAAAATAAATACCACAAAAACTCAATGTCAATACATTGTAATCCATTATATCATAGATATTATTTATTTTTAGGAGTGTATCGTAAAAACCACTTCTCATACTTACTATCTTTCTTTTTTAAAACTTTATATGCTTTCTTTTTTTGTAATAGAATATCTTCAAATGTTTCTTGTTCACCTATACAATCTATAGTATATACACGCAACAATCCTTTTCTTTGTAATCTATTTTTTTCATATATTAATTGTAACATATGAGCCGTACATACAATTCTATTGGAATCGTATTGAGGATTATCGCTGAATATAAATATTAAATACAAACTCAACATTGTAAAAATTGTCGCAATATTATAAGTTTTATTTTTGATTCGTATTTTATTATAAGTATAACAAGCAACAGTTTGATATATATTTGCGTATAATTTACCATCAACTGTTATAGTGTAATGTTCTGGAATTAATTCACCTATTTTTTCAACATGAGTAACAGATACATCAAATCCTTTTAATTTTTTTTGTATATTATCTGAACATATCTTTGCATCGGGTGATAAAACATCCATTGTCATCAATTTTGAAATATTATTTTTCTTTTTTGAATACTTTGAATAAAGTGTATCGGCAAATCCTCCAAAAAATACCACCTTTTCCGAACTCAATAAAACTTTTACAGTTTCATATATATTGGATTCCAATACGCCTAATTTTTCGGTTTTTCCAAAACATTTACCAGAGTTAATTGGATAGTATTTGTTTAATAATTTTAAACGCGGTAGAACTTTTTCCCAACGACTAGTATCACCTTTTGGACGAGATAATTCTAAATACATAGACATTCTAAGAAAATCTGGTGGTGAATAATATATGTTATTTTTTCTGATTGCTTTTTTCTTGATATTTTTGTAAAATTCAGGTTCAATTTGAGTAATATCTGCAATATTATAAAAATTAACATACACTTTATAAGTTCCTAAATGAAACCCACTCTTTGCTTCAATATTACCAAATCCTTTCTTCGCATATATATCTGCTAGTTTTTTTGCATGAGTTAGTGCATCAGGTGAAAAGAAATCGTAATCAGGAAATTCAGTAGGTTTATAAAATTGTGCCTTTTTAGGCAAGATATTATTGATGGCGATTCCACCATAACATATTAAATCATTATCGGAAATGAAGTCTTCCACTACTTTTATAATTTGCATAGTTTTTGGTGTCATTTTAGTAGCATATCTTTTGTCAGCTTTATCAACGGTTTCAACTAGTAATCTTAATTCTTTATCCTCATAAGATACCATTAAAATATAATATATTATATATTATGATAATTAATATAATTAATATAATTCATTTATTTATAATTATTATTGCGTTAATTATCCCATTTTTAAATACAAAAAAATACATACTAATAAAATCATATTATTTAATTGTTATTCCAGTTATATGGGCACATTGGTATTTATCGATGGGATATTGTTCTTTAACAATGTTAGATAATTATTTAAATGGACGAAATTTGTTACACGGAAATGGATTTGTAAATAAATTATTAGAACCAATATTTTTATTCCCAAAAAATAAACCTTATTTAATAAATAATATAATATGGGTAACATCAATATTACTATGGCTAAAAATCGTATATGATTTTATCAAAGATGATTATTATAATTCTAAATATTTAATAAAAATATTGAGATATAATTTATCATTGGCTTGATGCAATAACCATAAATAATCCAAGTAAAATTAAACAACAAATAGGGACTCCAATAATCAATGACCACATTATAATATTATTCGTATCATTTTCCTCTATACCTAAAGAACTTAAAAATGATTCATCATCTTCACCATTTTTTTTGCCATCTTTAGTGCCAGGATCTTTTGGTGGTATATTATCTCCTACCCCATCTTCTTGAAATATATTACATTCATTTGATTGATTCAATTCTACATCTCCTCTTATATCACCTCCTACTTCAAAAACAATACTATTAATACATGATAAAAAATTATTTGTAGGACAATTATTCTTCATAACTGGTTTAACAAAATCACTTGCACCAATTACACAAGTAGGTGCGAAACAACCCGTATGTCCAAGTTCAGCACCAGTTACATTTGGAAAATCTTTAGTAATATCATCTCTAATCGAATTATAATATTCGTCTGGATAATTACATCCACATAATTCTAAATATTCCGAATTTATAGGAGCTTCTGTATTATCTTTATTATAAGCAGGTTCTTTTTTACAAAAACTATCAAGCTCTTTTTTACACTTTAGTGATACTTTTTCTGATCCATCATTTGTAGCAAAGTATTCTGGAGGACAATCCATTTCAACTAATTTATTTGCATCGCTTTCTAAACAACATTCTTTCCAATCACCTTTATATGGTTCTGTCCTCTTACATAAATTTCTATCAGATTTAATAAGTCTACAACTACAATCATTTTCACCTACTTTAGTATTTCTTTGTTTACATACATTACCGCATTGAGTAGAATTTGCTCCATTTATATCTTTTATTTCAGTTGGTTCCCAATTATTTTGCACATTTCCTGCACCAATTACTGAATCATACGCTATACCTTTAGCCACTACATTATTGTTTTTTTGTTTTGCATATTCACCTGTTACACCATCTCCTATTTTTTCAAATCCAGGTGGGCATTTATTCTCATCACCACATCCACTAATTAAACCTGTAACACCATAAAAAGGTTTTTCGTATCCAGGATAAGCAGGCCATTTATCATCTGAATTAGATGGCCAATAATATGTGCAATTATCTGGAGTTATTGCATCAGTATCATTCCGAATAGTTTTAAAAGGCATATTATATTAATATTATATAATATAATAAATGTTCATAAATTTATTACATTATATTATAATATTTTTTATATTATTTATACCTTATGTAAATATTACCAATCATTATATATTATTTTTAAAGTTCGTATATATAATATGTATTCCAGTATTATGGATTCATTGGATGTATTTAAGAGGAAAATGTTCACTATTTGCATTAGATAATTACTTAAATAATAGAAATAAGAAAAGCAAAGAAGGAATAATATATAAATTATTACATCCATTATTTGTGTATAATAAAAATAATAAGATTATTTGGATTATATCAATTATACTGTGGACGATTGCATTATCAGATGTTTTAAATATTGTATTAAAAATAAAAATTAATAAATAATAATATAATTATAATCGCATACAATCCAAACTTACTAGATAGTAATTTGGCGCCACCTTGAATACTAAGCTGTTGAGGAGGGCGATAAGTAGCAGCTTGTGCTATTCCCATCGCTTGTTGATTTGTTTTTGGATTTCCAACAACCAACACGCAGCCGAAAACCAACAAGCAACAAGCACATCCAATTAATACACCCATTGAACCACTTAATGTAAATCCTGTATTTTTCGTTTTTATATCTTCATCTAGAATATCTTCTTTATCAATTTCTAATTCAGTATCTATAATAGTATTGACTAATTGCGTCGCAATTGAAATAGATATTGATTCTAATAATCCTGATTGTGATATATCAAATTCTCCATTACCATCGCATATAAAATTTTTACCGACAGTAACTTCAATTGTATTTTCATTTTCTGTACTTGATTTAAGAGTATTCTTAATATTGTTTTCAATAATATTTTCTAAGTGATTATCTATATAATTTTTTGATATTCTTGAAAATTCATCTTTATTTGATCCCATTCCCATTCCTTCTAATTCTTGATCAATTG
>ENA-OSJC01003680-OSJC01003680.1-marine-metagenome-genome-assembly--contig:-NODE-3680-length-10845-cov-5.609120_pt1 | contig 10845 bp, 11 predicted proteins | sample MGYA00237885_ERZ534234 | MGnify/ENA primary metagenome ERZ534234 (study PRJEB26413, sample SAMN06343907) | marine metagenome | isolation source: coastal waters | place: Atlantic Ocean: West Antarctic... | reverse complement strand
ATGTATTCCACAAACAAGAGTTGGGACGTGGATAAAAGATTACTGATACCGTTCTACTGGAGAGGAGACATAGTGGGATTCTCGGGAAGGATGTTTGAACAATCAACCAAGGTCAAATACTACACAGACGTACAACCTGGCTATGTGTTCAACATGGATGCACAGGATTGGTCAAGGAAATTCGTACTTGTAACCGAAGGACCGTTTGATGCAATTACCGTTTCTGGTGTGAGTATACTGGGATCGGAGATAAATGATACACAGCGAGAGCTGATAGAAGGGCTAGGTAGACAGATAATAGTAGTACCAGACAGAGATGCACCGGGAGAGAAATTGATTAATCAAGCAACAGAATTTGGATGGAGTGTTGCATTTCCAGAATGGGGAGCAGGAGTTGACGACGTGGCCGATGCTGTAATGAAATATGGAAGACTGTTTACTATACAGTCAATATTAAAAACAACAGAAACAAGCAAACTGAAGATAGATTTAAGGAGAAAGATGTATGGCTAATTTACATATAGAACCAACCAGTAAATGTACTTTAGAATGTCCGTTGTGTGATAGGACTTGGTTCTACGAGACGTTCAAAAAAAGAAACTTACACGAAATTAATGTCAACAATATTGTAAATTTTGTAGGAGTGAATTCAACTGTAAGTATGTGTGGGAACAACGGGGATCCAATATATCATTCTAGATTCCTAGAGCTTTGTAAAAAATTTAAAGACAATAATTGTATTTTAAAAATACACACAAACGGTTCCGCGAAAACCAAACAGTGGTGGGAGAAACTTAAAAATATTTTAACGAAGGATGACTGTATCACGTTTGCAATAGACGGGCTAGAAGACACAAACCATCTGTACAGGAAGAATGCCAAATGGGATTCAATAATGACAGCTGTAGAAACTTTGAAGGACGGCGATTTCAAAATGGTATGGCAATTCATTCCTTTCAAGCATAATCAACATCAAATTTATGATGCAAGTAATTTAAGTAAAGGTCTAGGGTTTGATGAATTCAAACTGCTACCCAGTGACAGATGGTTGGGACAAAAAGATCTGATGCCTGACAGAGAATACGTTGACAACTACCACGAACACCAACAATCAGTCTTGGTAGATGCAGAATACCAGTCAGATATGGCTCCTGCCTGTATAAAGAATAAATTACCAAGTGATAGTTTGTATGTTGACGCAGAAGGAGATTTCTACCCTTGTTGTTGGATGGGCACATATAGATACAAATATAAATCAGTATTCTCTCCAAAACAAAAGCAATTCAACATAAAAGACAACACATTAAACCAAATAATGGAAAACAAAAGCATAAAAGAGTTCTTTGCTTCAACAAAACAATTTACTTCTGCTCACGAATGTTGTAAAATACAATGTGGAGTAAAACATGGCTGATTATAATAACAACGAACCGCAACACCAGGCTAAGAATTATTCATTTGATGTGCAGAAATTATACATCGAGATGCTATTAGCAGATGCTGAATCATTTGCCAGAGCACAGAACATATTCAAGCCGGAATCTTTTGATCGTAAGTTGCAACCTATTGCAAAATTTATCAAAGAATACATGGAAGAATACAAAGTGATGCCAGAGGTGGAACAAGTAAACGCATCGCATGATATTAAATTAAAAGAAGCAAAGGACCTTGACCCAGCACACTTCAACTGGTTGCTGGACGAGTTTGAAACATTTTCCAGACACAAGGCATTGGAGCAGGCAATACTCTCGTCCGCTGATCTTTTAGAGAAGGGAGACTACGGTCCTGTAGAGGACATGGTCAAGGAAGCTGTCAGTGTTGGACTTACCAGAGATCTTGGTACAGATTATTTTGAAGATCCAAAGGGCAGACTACAAGCACTCAAAGACAACAACGGACAGATCAGCACAGGGTGGGCGAGCCTTGATAAGAAACTGTTTGGCGGATTCAACAGAGGAGAGCTGAACATCTTTGCAGGAGGATCTGGAGCAGGTAAGAGTTTATTCTTACAGAATCTCGCAGTCAACTGGGCAACAGCCGGATTGAATGTTTGCTACATCTCTTTTGAATTATCCGAGGCCCTCACTGCCATGAGGCTAGATGCAATGATGACTAACATTCCCACTAAATCCGTAATGAAGAATCTCGATGACGTTGAAATAAAAGTTAGGATGTTGGCCAAGAAGTCGGGTAACTTGCAGATCAAATACTTGCCTAGTGGTAGTAATGTGCTAGACATAAGAACATATCTCAAAGAACTAGAACTTAAATCAAAGAAGAAAATAGATTGTATACTGATTGATTACTTGGATCTAATGATGCCTAAAAGCAAAAGGATATCACCAGCAGACTTGTTCATTAAAGACAAGTATGTGTCAGAAGAATTGAGGAACTTGGTTGTCGAGAAACAATGTGTGTTGGCAACAGCATCACAGTTGAACAGGGCATCCGTTGAAGAGATAGAGTTTGATCACTCTCACATATCAGGCGGACTATCCAAGATACAGACAGCAGATAACGTGATAGGTATATTCACAAGTAGAGCCATGAAAGAGCGAGGAAGATATCAGATACAGTTCATGAAGACCAGATCAAGTTCTGGTGTTGGACAGAAAGTAGACTTAGAATTTGATGTAGACAGTTTGAGAATCAGCAGTCTAGATGAAGAAGAATCACAGAGCTATAACCAGGCAGGTAAGAACAAGATATACGATTCACTGAAACAAACTTCAAAAGTAACAGCGGACACAGCCGGAACTCCCAAAGCTAATTCACTACCTGATCCCAGGAAGGGAGACAACATGGGTGTCAAGGTCAAAGGCACAGCAGAAGGCAGTCAGTTGAGGAAACTGCTAAACGAACTGCACTCAGATGAAGAACAATAAAGATATTAAATTTATCTACGAGAAATTAAGTTCTCTTTACCCAAACTATTCAAACAAGAAACCCGAAGCAAAAATATACTCTAAAGCATACACCAGCCTGATAGGAGTAATGTTGTCTGCTCAATCACAAGACAAGAGAACTGCTGTTGCTTGTAGACAACTGTTTGCGTTAGCAGACTCACCAGAAGCTATGATAAAGCTATCCCAAGAGGAAATAATAGAAGCAATCAGACCTGCTGGACTGTTCAATGCTAAAAGTAAAAACATACTAGCAACCAGTAAAATGTTGCTAGAAGAGTTTGATGGACGTGTGCCAAACACACAGAAAGAGCTCATGAGTTTGCCTGGTGTTGGACGTAAAAGTTCAGACATAGTGATGAGATTTGTTTTCGGAGAACCTCACATAGCAGTGGACACACACGTGTTTAGAATGCTGTGGAGACTAGGATGGGCAGACAGCCTGGACGAGGGCAAGGCCTCGATAACAGTGAACAACACAACACCAAGCGACTACAAGTATGGTGCACACATGTGGTTGATAACACATGCCAAATACGTGTGCAGATCCAGGACACCAAATTGCAATGAGTGTGTGATATCTGATGCTTGTGATAGAAGAGACATAGATATCCCAAAGAATCGTTTGCGTCAAAAGTTAATTGCGTAAAGCGTAAATTTTAGAAATTGCGTTTTTTAGAAATAACGCGAAGCGTTAAAAAGCGTAAAGCCGGCCTGCCCTTCTTTGAGCTGACCGACTCCACAGTGTTAGCGAACTAGAATCTAAACTTGATTCCAGCGGCCATGTCTTGAGTGTCCGTTCCTGTGACTACGTCTGTAGTTTGGAATGCACCGTACATGCTGAAGTTTTCACCGATCTTCTTTTCGGCACCAACAGTGCTGTACTTGTTACCGTCCTCGATCTCACCATAACCAACTGAGAAAGTTGTCGCACCTATCAGGTGTGAAGCAACGACTTCATTAGCAGTGGTTTCCACTTTAGTAGACTCCACTTCTTTGATTGTGTGGTTGAAACCAACTGTTGTAGCATCAGAAAGGTCGAATGTCAAACCCGCACCCATGTACTCCACTGAGTTCACCTTGTCATCTGTGTATGCAACACCGATGTTTAGTGAGTCAGAGATGTCCATAGAGGCCGCAGTCTCGTACACGTCAACTCCTGATTTGCCAGTTGTACCGTCAACTTTTACCAAGTTGTCGAACTGGATTGCACCCAGGCTGTTCGAGTACACAACTGTGTGTGAGTCTCTGCTGAACAGTTTCTGTGCGGCACTTCCGCCGAATTCTGGGAACACATCTGTCTTAGATGTGACAGCACCCTTAAACACAGAGTTCTGCCTTCCTGCCGATAGCACACCCATGTCACCCATGTCCACACCAGCGTATGCTAGTTTAGAGTCGAATGGCGTTGAACCAGAGTCATCCGCGTCGATGTCCACTTCTAATTTCGCGAAGCCGTCGATGCCCTCTGATAGGTTGCTACTGAAATCAACACCGATTGAAGAACCATTGTTCTCGGCCTTCGCTGTTGACGTGCCGTTAGCGTCCTCGTTGTTCGAAAGCATGTAGTTCAGTGAACCATACACCTTCATCTCGGTCGCTTCGGCTGGAGTCGGTTTCATAACCGACCATAAAACGATCACTGCAACTACTATCGCCGCAACTATCGTCCATTTTTTCTTTGTCATTTTCATTATAGATTTTTCTCCTGTTTGTTCTATATGATTGATAATGCGATCACTGGCCTAGCGATCGCTCTGGATTGTAAGCATATTTATCAGAAAATACAACCTAAATGCGTAATAAAATTACCAGACAATTGACTGCGGTGTCCTTTACGTATATAATTACGTGTAGCAAAGGAGGTTCATGATGGGTATACACTACGACTACAAGAACACCAGGGGTGCAAAGAAATTACAGAAACAACACGAGAAGGAACAGCGTAGGCTGAGCAAGAAGTCAGAACAGACCACAGACACACAGGAGCAAGTGGTCCAGGAAAACAAACCGCTGACACTTGAAATGATCACTGATCCAAACAAATGATAATCAAACTTGGAATTACAGAACACAATAACACAGCGATGTCGGAAGTGGATGGTATCCAATTGGTTGCCGGCAAAGGTGTAGTAGGGGATAGACATTCCAGAGACTTCAATGATCCTTTCTGTCACCTCACAATTATTGAGAGTGAAAGCATAGACGAGTACAATCAGAAACACGGACTTGATATTCCATACATAGACTTCAGGCGAAACATTGTGACCAAGGGCATCAAGTTGAACGAGCTCGTGGGCAAGAGGATAGACATCGGACACGTGCAACTGGAAGTGATTGACATGTGCAGGCCTTGCCGACACCTCGCAGAAAAATTACACAGAGACGACATTATAAAAGAATTTTTACGTAAGGGCGGGATCAGGTGTGAGATTCTAACCGACGGGGCAATCTTAGTAGGAGATCAGATAAGATGATAAACCAAAGACTGTTTGATCAATACAACATTGACACCAAGAAAGATTTAAAGATTAAGAACCTGTGTCCTCGTCCAAAGGATACTATTTTAATTGATAAGATGGGTTCTTGTTATGCATGTGAATGCCAATCGTGGTTGCCACAGAGTATAGGCAATCTACAAATAAAATCATTACAAGAAATTATTGGCAGTGACATGCACCAACATCTACAAAGTTCTATCACAGATGGTACCTATCGTTATTGCAACGAGCATCAGTGTTCGTACATAAAGTCAAATGCTGTATTGCATGGCCAGCCGGATCGCATACAGCATCTAAGACTTGCCATAGATGACTCATGCAATTTGAGATGTCCTAGTTGTAGGAAAGGCATGATATTTCACAAGGAAGGTTCAGCATACAACTTGGGCATACGACTTGCAGACAAAATAAACGATTGGTTGCACAGTTACGAACATTCTATCCAAGTACACATCGGATCCGACGGTGATCCTTTTGCTTCACACGTGTACAGACATTTTATGGAACAAACACCGGAGAGGGACAACATCAAGTACAGCATACTGACCAACGGGCTGATGTTCAAAGAGTTTCATCACAAGGTGCCTTATGTTATCAATAATCTACAAGAACTAGGAGTAAGCATAGACGGAGCAACCAAAGAAACATATGAAAAACTTAGACTGGGTGGTAAATGGGAAAAGATTCTAGAAGGCCTAGAGTGCATGGCTGAGCAGAAGCAGAAGCATGGATTTAGATTCATACTGCACTTTGTTGTGCAGAAAGACAACTACCACGAGATGGAAACCATTATTAACCTAGGAGAGCAATACGGTGCTGATAGAGTTTGGCTAAACAAAATAGAAGACTGGGGTACCAGCGATGACTTCCATACGCAGAATATTTGGGGTACACCGGATTACAAAGAACAATTCTCCAAAGTTGTACAACGTATTCACAGTCGCAACAACGATAGATTTATTGAGTGTCCTACTTTAATAACTGAAGCGGCTCGGAATAGAAACAAAAACTAAACTGTATCCTAGGATACCTTGCATCTTTACCAATTTCGACTGTGTGTAATATATCAGAACGTAACACAATAGGCTTGTCACACTCTACTCGGTCAATCTCATTGGCATAGTCATCGTACCAAACATTATAAGTGTCTCTGGTGTTTAACACTGGAAAGTTTATTTTGGCTATCACCGGGGGTTCATCTCTGTGTATGTCTGTGCCTATGTCCTCATTATAGATAGTAAAACTCATATCTCTCACTTTGAGTCCTAAACTATCAAACCATTCCTTGCAAGGATTGTTTGGTATTGCAAAATAGTCTTGTATTTCTTTTCTAGATAGATGATTCCAAAAATCTTTTAGTTCTCTGTTGGCCGTAATACCTACGTAATAACCGTAAAGACTGTCAGCAATCTTTTGTTGTTTCTCACAATCCAGTATATGATAAGATTTCATTATGTGTATTTAAATACCATTGCTTATGAAAATTGCAATTACTGGACATAAACAAGGCATTGGTAAAGCGTTTGCAGAACAGTTGTCTGCACGTGGACACGACATAGTCGGCATATCAAGAAGTGACGGAGAGAACATTCGAAGAACCGCACACACGGCCAGTTTAATTGCACCTTGTGATCTGTTGATCAACAATGCTATAAGTTTCTATGCACAAACAGAACTGTTGTTTGAAGTGTGGCATCGGTGGCAACACCTAAAAGAAGCACATCACATTTGGAACATATCAACTCAACTGTGTGAACAGGACTACGACATAGACATTAACGGATTAACACTGAGAGAATCAATGCAGTACAGAAACCAAAAGATGGCATTAGAGTTAGCACATCATCAACTTGACTTTCAGCCTAGCACTGTTGAAATGAAATTGATACGTCCAGGAGATGTACGCACACAGACTTGGAGCAATCCAAACAGTATAACTGCTGAAGACTATGTAAAAAAAGTATTAGAAGAACAGGATACAGTATAATGGACGCAAAGAAACTTTTAACAAACAAAAGCATATGCACACTGCCGTGGTCTGGTTTTGAACTAGAACCAAGTGGTGAAGTTAAAAATTGTATTATTTCAAAAACCCAACTGGGCGATATTAACAAAACAAACATAAAAGATATTATGCAGAGCAAAAGAAACATTGAACTAAAAGAATCAATGTTGAAAGATCAGAAGCCTCACAACTGTTCTGGTTGTTATCTACAGGAAAAACAAACAACAAATTTAAGCAGTATCAGTAGCAGGCTGTACTACCTAAAAGAATTAGGAACTAAAATAGATTTAGATTTTTATGACAACACAAAAAACTTTTCTCTCAAACACGTTGACTTACGTTGGACCAACTCGTGCAATCAAGCCTGTGTGTACTGTGGACCAGATTACAGTAGCAAGTGGGCACAAGAGTTAGGAGTTAAGGTTAAGTCTAATAAAGAAGCAAGACAAGAAGTAAAAGACTATGTGTTTGAAAATGTTGCACAGTTAGAAAACGTTTATCTTGCAGGCGGCGAGCCTATGCTGATGAAAGAAAACTTTGAATTCTTAACTTTGCTGAAAGAGAAAAATCCCAACTGTCACATTAGGGTTAACACAAATTTAAGCACAACAGCAACAGGTGTGTTTGAATTGTTATGCACATTTAAAAACGTCCATTGGACTGTGAGTATCGAAAGTATAGAGGAAGAATACAATTACATACGACATCTTGGAAAGTGGAATGACTTTGTTAAAAACTTAGATGTAATTAACAAACTGGACCATAAAATAAGTTTCAATATGTTGCACTTCATATTAAATTACAAAAGCATTCACTCGTGTGTAGACTTTTTAAAGAGCAAAGGGTTTCATGATAACAGTTTTATTATTGGTCCAATTAGTGGTCATCCGTTGCATCTAAACACATTAAATCTTCCGGAGAAGATGGTGAACGATGTTGTACAAGAGCTAAAGGATAAGTTAAGTCAAAACCCGGAAGGTTACTTAAAAAATAGTTATGAGAACCTAATAAAATATTATACAACTACCAAGTTCAATAAGAACTTACAATCATTTTATTACAACATAGGCAAAATGGATCAACGAAGAAATCAAAACGGAAGAATGATATTTTCTAATCTATTCCATGAACTAGATCATTATGGACTGGAGTAGCATATTAGCAAGTGACTGTACTGTTTATGGATTGGGTCCACGTGCTGTGTATCCTATTTTTAGATGTGGGTTTACAAGTATCAGAGCAACAGCCGACAAGACCTATGTTAATAAACAAATAAAAACTAGAAATATTGATGTACTAATTAGAGACCCGGGTGACCGATTTGTATCTGGAGTAAACGAATATGCGAGGCAAAACAATACCGATGTTGAAACTACTTGGCAGTTAATTCACGATGATAAACTAGTAGACAAACACTTTGCTCCTCAATACATTTGGCTTATGCAGTTGCAAAAGTTTCATACTGGTCTGGTAACTCTATATCCTTTCAAAGACATAAAAAAATTTACAAAATTACACAACGCCACGTGGGAGGATTATCCAGGAGCAACTGAAAAGGTTGCAGTGCCTTGTTTAAAAGATTATGTAGAGAAAGATTATGAACTGCTAGAATATTTAAATAAAACATTAACAATTAAAGATTTATTAAAACATGTATTGTCCTAGACTAGATCACTTTGTAAGACTAAACCAAAACGGTTCAATTGGTAAGTGCGGACATATGACCAATGCATTAGGATTTGAGACTGTGAAAGAATTAGAAAACAGCAAATGGCTTAAAGATATCAAAGCAACCATGGCCGAAGACAAATGGCCTAAAGAGTGTGTGCGTTGTCAACAAACAGAACAAGTTAACGGAGAAAGTATCAGGACCAAAAGTATAGATAGACACAAAGTATTACATCCGTTTAGAGATGATTACCTTGTTGTGGGTGGAGTATTAGATAATGTTTGCAACAGTGCTTGTCAAACTTGCTATTCTGGATTGAGTACAAAGATAGGAAGCCTCGAATCTAAGAATTATCCTCGTGTGGACAACTATGTAAGATTTTGGGAGATACCTCAAAACAGAATACTAGAAGTAGATGTTAATGGCGGTGAACCAACTGCTAGTAAAAATTATAAAAAGATACTCGATAGGTTACCTCCTAACACAAAGATTGTGAGAATGAATACCAATGGTTCTCGTATGATTAAAGAACTCGAGCCTATACTTAAAACAAGGACCATGGTAATTGTTACATTGAGTTTCGATGGTGTTGGTGACGTTCATGATTATGTACGTTGGCCAATCAAGTGGAGCAACTATATTAAGAGTGTACAATCATACAAAGAATTACAGAAACGTTTTCCAAATCTAAGACTGAACTGTTGGACAACTGTGAGCAGTCTTAATGTGGAGAACTTGCCAAACATATTAGACTTTACAACAGAACATAATCTAGATCACAACTGGGCATTCTTAAACAATCCAGATGTGCTTAATACAAAATACAAAAACAAATTCACACTACTAGCAAAAGAAAGATTAAGCAACTCGTCATATGATGTTTGTAAAGATATTGCCGATAAGGTTGCAGTCGATATTGATAACAACAAACTGCACGAGCTGTTTATTAAAAGACAAGATACGTTGCGTAGTATTGATGTTAATGATTATTTTAATTTTCCAGCAAACTGACCTAAGAACAATTTAGCAAACTCTTCATGATGCTCTACTCCGTAGTGTACTCCGTCTTTTGCTAGACTGGGTTCTGATACCAATGTCCTACGTGCACCTACTAGATGATGTTTATCGAATGGCGGATAACAATTTTTGATTGTGTGTTGTGGTAACACATTAAGTTCTTTTATATGTTCACTGTAATTTTCTTGTGCGAAGCAATGGAATACTTGGCAATCGTTTTTTTCTGCATACTTTTCTACAAAGAAAACATTCTTTAAGAAATTGTTTTTATCTGTGTGTTCATCTTCATTTTTGAGAGCAGTGTCTGTGCTAACAATGTTTTTAGGTATTTCACCTAAACGTTCTCTTCTACTCCAGAACGGCCAACACACAATTATAATTCTAGGATCAATTAATTTCTCACAACCGTACAGTATTCTAACAACCTTGTCTCCACTTGCACCGGGCTGTCCTAAGTTCCAATATCTTATTCTATCTGTGTTGTGTTGTGATATGAAATGTACCCAATGTTCGTTATCATCAAGACCTTCGCCGTAGGTGTGTGAACATCCTAGTATCACTGCATTCTTCTTACCGTCTGGCATAGGATCCCAACTAGGACATCTGTAATGGCCTTCTGGTAATTCTTTGTCTGTGTAAAAACCGTATTTCATACTACTACTTAATTTGTTTAGTGGCTGGCCCACAAGGATTCGAACCTCGGATCTCTGTACCAAAAACAGATGTGATACCACTTCACCATGGGCCAAT
>ENA-OSJC01003679-OSJC01003679.1-marine-metagenome-genome-assembly--contig:-NODE-3679-length-10846-cov-3.997586_pt1 | contig 10846 bp, 12 predicted proteins | sample MGYA00237885_ERZ534234 | MGnify/ENA primary metagenome ERZ534234 (study PRJEB26413, sample SAMN06343907) | marine metagenome | isolation source: coastal waters | place: Atlantic Ocean: West Antarctic... | reverse complement strand
AAGTTTTCTTGAAAATAGTATATTTAATAATCAAATAAATTCATTTTTATAAATAGTAAATAATCAATATCAATAATTATGTCGTTTAAAGACAAGACCTTAGATTCATGTACGCCAACTAAACAATTAAAGTTTGCCAAAAAAGTTGTGATAGTAGATGGTATGATTGGTGGAGGTAAAGCTCTCTTAACCTCGATTATCTCCAGCTTACCAAATGTTGAAATGTGGATGGATAAACCCGAGTTTGAACAAGCATGTGCATTATATCACTTGGATCATTTAAGTTTAGATGCTGCCAAAACTTTAATTAATTCATGGATAGAGAATGATATTTATGAACATAGTATGGGCAGACGTTCAAATTTTAAACCCTCAGATCAATCTGGTGTATTTAAATATGCCAGACCATTAAAATATTTTAAACGTTTATTTAAATCTCCTTTGAAAGCAGTAGAAAGTATGCAGAAAGAGATGCCTATATTAAATTGTAATACACATGTAATCACAAGTTACGCAAAGCCATTGTTTGAAGCAATAGGTAATCGTTTAGTTTGGATTCGAGTTACTAGACATCCTATGTCAGCTTATATGCTAAAGTTTAATAAAGATTGGACTGAGCGCTTTACAAAAGATGATCGACATGGAACTATTTTATATAAAACTATGGATCAAAAATCTAAATTAACTCTTGTGCCATTTTATGTAAAAGGTATTGAAAAAAAGTATGTAGATGCAAATCCTATTGATAAAACAATATTGCTACTTGATAAATGGATAAGAGATAGTGACAATTTTATTGATAAAACTATTAAATCTACTGATGCAACCATCATTGAAGTACCATATGAAAAGTTTGTTTTTCAACCAGAAGAATATATTAAAAAAATTGCATTAGCATTAGGAGTTACCCCAGATAATACAACAAATAAAATGATGCGTCGACAAGGAGTACCTAGAAAATCACTAACCGATGCTCCAAAAATTTTGCATAATAAGCATTATATATATAATGGTTGGGTGGCACCAAAAAAAAATCTTACCTTAGCTGAGAGTTTTGCTGAAGGGAGAGCATATGCAGCGGAATCTGCCAGTGTAGAATCCTTAAATACACTTGATAAGCTTGCTGAACTATATGAGGCGAGACATAATATAAAAAAATGATCCTTAATAATTATTCAAATAAACCTATGAAATAAATTATTTTAAGTTAGATGTACTAATAAATTAAAAATAGATCTTAAATAATGAATAAAAATATATTTTGGTGCAACAATTGTTTAAATATGTCTACAAGACCAAGAATTACATTTGATGATAGGGGTTGGTGTAATGCATGTCAGTGGATGGAAGAAAAAAAGAAAATGGACTGGAGTGCCAGAACAAAAGAGTTGCAAGATCTTTTAGATAAACACAGATCATCAGATGGAAGCTATGATTGCCTGGTTCCTGCAAGTGGAGGTAAGGATGGCTCGTATCTCTCGTATCAATTAAAACATAAGTATGGAATGAGCCCCTTGGCAGTTACATCTAGACCACCTTTAAGTTTGGAGACAGGTGATCAAAGCCTTGAAGGGTTCATTGGTAGTGGCTATGATCATATTCATGTATCTGCAAATATTGATGCCATGCATAAATTAAATAAAATTGGTTTTATAGAAAAAGGATCTCCTTATTATGGATGGTTAACTAGCGTAGTAACAGTGCCTTGTATTGTTGCTAATAAATTTAATATACCACTAATTTTTTGGGGAGAAGAAGGCGAGGTAGAGTATGGAGGCTCTTCAGAACAAAAAAACAAAGGACTGTTTAGTATTGAATATACAAAAAGAGCAATTTTAGAATCTGGGTACGAGAAGATCTTGAATCATATGAAATTTAACAAATCAGAATTGTACTGGTTTAACATGCCTACTCAAGAAAGCATTGATGCAAATAATATACAGCTGGCTAAGTGGAGTTATTTTGAACCATGGGACTCATATCGTAATTATGTAATAGCTAAAGAACATTGTGGATTGAAAGAGTCTGGAGATAATAGCAGCGGCACATTTACAAACTTTGCACAAAACGATCAGGCACTTTATGCTCTTCATACTTATATGATGTATCTTAAATTTGGGTTTGGTAGAGCAACACAAGATGCTGGGATTGAGATAAGAAGAGATTCTATGACGAGGGATCAAGCTGTTAATCTAGTTCAAATGTATGATAATACATATCCTAATGAATTTATAAACACCTACTTAGATTACTATGGTATGACAAAAGAAGAATTTGATGCAGTACTTGATACACATGTAAACAAAGATTTATTTGAAAAAATAGAGGGATTTTGGCAGCCTAAATTCAAAGTAGGAGAAGATTTTACTATATGAAATTAGTAATTGTTGACTATGGCATGGGTAATCTTAAATCTATAAGCAGTGCTTTAAAGTACTTATCTATTGACAATGTTTTGCTGTCAAATGATCACAAAACTATTAAAGAAGCGGACAAATTACTTTTGCCAGGAGTTGGTTCTTTTGTAAATGCTATGAATAAAATCAAAGATTTAGCATTAGATAAAATATTAAATGAAGTTGTGCTAGAAGATAAAAAGCCTATTTTGGGTATATGCCTTGGCATGCAGTTACTTTGTAATTATAGTGAAGAAGATGGGGGCGCCCAAGGCCTTGGTTATGTTGATGCTGAATGTAGAAAGTTTAGTAAAGAAAATCTAAAAGTACCTCATGTGGGGTTTAACCAGGTCATTTCAAATTCAAATACAAAACTATATGATGGATTTAATAAAGATAGCGATTTTTATTTTGTTCATAGCTACAGATTACAAAGTGATAGAGATATAAATCAATCTCATTGCAATTATCAAGAGGATTTTATAGCCTCTTTTGAGCAAAGTAATATTGTAGGCACACAATTTCATCCAGAGTTAAGTCAAACTAATGGTTTAAAAATATTAAAAAATTTTATAGGGAAGTTTTAGTTGCTTAGAAAAAGAATAATATTTTCATTAATCTATGAAGGTGGGTTTTTTAACCAAAGCAGAAATTTTAGATTACAAAAAGCTGGAAATCTAACTTGGCTTGAAAAAAACTATAATTTTAAAGAGATAGCTTTTTCTCTTGATGAGTTAATAGTACTAGATGCTTCTAAAGATGAAAAAAAAATAGAAGATTTTGCGAAAATATTAGAGAGAATTGTAGAGGATGTATTTATACCTATTGCAGCAGGTGGTGGTGTTAGGGATATTGATGATGCTAAATTATTATTTAATAGTGGGGCTGATAAATTAGTATTAAATTCATTGTTATATAAAAGCCCTGATATTGTAAGACAAATTGTGAAACAGTATGGCTCTCAAAGTTTAATAGCAAGCATAGATTACAAAACTATAGATGGAAATAACCTCGTATTTATAAATGATGGCATGCAAAAAATAGACATGACATTAGATCAATACATTGACTATGTTCAAAATTTAGGAGTGGGAGAGCTTTATTTAAATTCTATTGATAAAGATGGTACAGGTTTTGGATATGATTTTGACACTATTGATAAAGTTGCTAATACTATAAAAGTACCACTAATTATCGCAGGTGGTGCGGGAAATGAAAGTCACCTAATCCAAGGATTAAAAAGAGAAAAAGTTGATGCAGTAGCAACTGCAAATCTTTTTAATTTCCTAGGAAATGGTTTGCCAAATGCAAGAAAAAAAATAATAGAAGAAAATTTAAACATAGCAAGGTGGGTATAAGCTAATAATTTTTATGTTAACAGGTACAACCATATCTTAAATCAGATGACTATAAAAAATTATACAAATAAATCAAAAAAATTAATTATTTACTGCTCTGTACCTGTATTTGATACATGGCCTAAAAAATTTAAGCTAGATGAATTTAAAAATTATGGTTTTGATGTTGAAATATGGAGTACTGCAGAAATTTTTTTTAAGATAGAAAATATCAAGGCTGCTGCTAGTGGCTCCAAAACATACTCATATAAAGATTTAGATGTAATGAAAATTAAAAATCTTGTTGATTTAGAAAAGAAAGTAGCCGAATTAGATTCTAAAGCTAAAGTGTTTATAATGACCCTAGGAACTTTAAATAAAGACAAATTTGATAATCCAGACCTAGAAATATTTAATAAATATAAAACTAAATATGCTCTACATCACTTAATACCACATCCTTATGTTCCTAATTTATGGTCTAAATTAAAAGTAAATTTAAAGCTTTTAAAAATTTGTATAAAAAACTATAAAAAAAATCCATCTTTAATAATTGGAACTGGCAGTGAGGGTAGAAAACAAACTTTTAAAATTTATAAAAAAAATTTTATTTATAAAAGTTTACCATCTTATAATGTGCTTTGGCATAGAGAAGAACCTATAATTAATGAAAAATATATTGTTTATGTTGATGGGGCAGTAAATTTATCTCCAGATGCTTCTTTGTCTGGAATGATTAATCCAAACCGAGATATTGAAGGATTTTATAAGAGGATTAATGATGTTTTTGAAAAAATTGAAAATTGGACAAATTTTAAAGTAATTATAGCTGCATCAGGTAAATATGATTATATCTCCAATCCATTTAAGAATAGAAATATTATATACAAAAAAACACCAAATCTAATTCAACACTCTGAACTCGTTATAGGTCATAACTCCTCAGGGTTAGATCAAGCAATAGTAGATTCTAAACCAATATTATTATTCAAGGATAAAGGGTACACGGTAGAAAAAAATAAAGAAATTCATAAGTTTGCAAGGGTTTATAGAAAAAATGCTATTTGGACCAACGAATTGACTAAAACTAATTTTGAAAGAAATAACTACGTCAACTTGGTTCACAATAAAGAAATAATAAATAAATATTTAAGAGAAGATAATATTACAGGTAGTTTTATTGAAAATGCTGCTTCTGCTTTTCATAAAATATAAATAAACAAAATATTCAACATTGTTTAATGAATAAATTTATAATTAATCTATATTATTTTAAATATTTTTTTGGTAACACTCAATAAAAATTAATAAAATAAATAAAAATATAAATAATGTTATTAAGCATTTGTATACCAAATTATAATAGAGGCAAATATTTAAATAATTGCCTAAATTCAATTTTAATAGCCAAATCATTTTCATCTTTAAAATTTGAAATTTGCATTTCAGACAATGGTTCAAAAGAGGATATTTCATCGATCATTAATTTTTATAAAAAAAAAAAGCTAGTAATCAAATTTAAAAAAAATCCCAAAAATTTAGGATTTGGTGCAAATTTTAATAAAGTTGTAAAAATGGCAAAAGGTGAATTTATTTGGATGATTGGTAATGACGATTTATTGTATACGCATGCATTAAAAAAACTAGAAAAATTATTTTTTAAACATAAGGATGTCGATTTTTTTTTCGTAAACTCATCTAGTCTAAACTCAAAATTTGTTTTTAATCAAAAACAGCCTTTTAATACAAAAAAAATTCCAAAAAAACTAATTAGTTTTTCAAAAATTAAAATTAGCAAAAAAACTAAATTTTTTAACCTGATAGATCCCTCCGTTTCATGGGATTTTTTGCTTGGAATATTTTTAACTGTTTATAGAAGAAAAAAATTTATTCAAAATTTAAATGTTCTAGATAAAAGAAAATTAAATGATCGAGGAGTATGGTCTACTATTGATAATACGGCACCACATGTAAAGGTATTTTCTTCTGCTTTTAAAAACTCCAATAGTTATATTCAGGCAAAACCACTTTCAGTAAATTTGTTTGGAGAGAAAGAATGGAACCACATTTATCCATTTATAATGATAATTAGGATTCCAGAAATATTAGATATTTATAGAAAAAATGGATTATCATTTGTGCAATATATAAGATGTAAAAACTATGTGCTTAAACATTTCTTGCCTTATATGTATTATATTTTAAGAAATAAAGATCAGAGTAATTATAAATTCATTAGTTTTAAAAAAAATATAATAAAAAATATTTTTTATCCAAACATATATTTTTTTGGAATTTATTTTGCTCTTAGAAAAATTTATAGAAAATTTATAGATATCTTTAAATAAATATTTTAGTATTCAATAAAGCTTATTTTTTCAGAAACATCTCTTAGGTTCCAAGACAATGATTGTCTAAATAATCCTATTTATCAAAAAGTGATGTTTTTATTAAAATATTTGTAAATTAATATTTGTAAGAAAAGTTTGTAAAATCTTTATTAATAAAATTCTTATAGTTATTTTTATTGATAATATGAAATTTTGGTAAATGGAAAATTAAATTTCCCCCTTTTTTAATATAATTTAATTCTTGTTTTATAATTTCAGACCTAAATGACCAAATAAAGACTAGCATATATTTAGGGTTCAAAACTCTCATTTTTTCTTTTGAAATAATTTTAATGTTAGTTCCAGGTGTAAACTTTTTGGATTTTTGTTTATTTGCATCACAAATATAAGGCATTTGAATTGAATTAATATTACAATAATTTAAAACTATATTTCCCTTTGTAGAAGCTCCATAACCAGTAATAGGTTGGTTTTTTTGAACAAAACTAACTAAATCATTTCTTACTTTTTTAATTCTTTCTGAGAAATTATGAAAAGCTTTTTCATTAATTTTTTTTTCATCATCTTTAATTTTTTTAATTAAATTCTTATTAATTTTTCTTTTATTCTTATTTTTTGTTATTATGACCTCTATACTTCCACCATTAATTTCATTTAATTTGATGTCTATAACTTTTAAATTATTATTTAATAATATTTTCTGAAATACTCCAAAAGTATAATACATAACATGTTCATGACATATTTGATCAAAAGTTAAATTTTTTAACATTAGAGGTAAATAAGAAAACTCACATATCCAAACACCTTCATCACTCAATAACATTTCAACATCTTGGCAAAATGAATTTGGATCTTCAACATCATAAAACATGGCAAAACTTGAAATAAGGTCAAATTTTATATCTTCATTTTTTATATTTTTAAGAATATTTTTTTTAGAAAAAAAGTCAGTTATTAATTTCATTCCCTTATATTCTTTCTTAAATTTTTTTGCAGAGGGATCAACTCCATATAAATTACAGTTTTTGCCTAATAATTTTAGGAAAGAAGCATCATTACTTCCTATATCTAGCAAATTATTACCTTTTTTAATTATTTTATATTTTTTTAATCTTTTAACTTTTTCTTTCAAATGAGAAATCATCATTTTGCTGACAGATGTTTTGTAACCGTAGTGATTTCCATACATTTTTTTTGTATCTGATAAATTATTCAATTGAACTAAGCTACAGTTTGAACATTTGTATAAATCTAAAGAATATTTGGGTAAATTGGTTTCTTTTTTTGAATAAAAAAAACCACTAAGAGGTTGTTTTCCAATTTTTACTATTCTTTTTAAAGAATTCTTATTACAATTTTTACATTTCATGGATATCCAATTTAATATCTTTAAGTATGAGGTAACTTATAAGTAACATTATTTTTTCTTTAAAATGCCTCTTAAATAAGTATTATCACCACTATTGACGGTAAATTCACCTAATGTAACCATTTCATTAATATTTTTAGATTTTAAAATAGTTTCTCTTAATTTTAAAATACTTTTTGGACAGTTCATAAGTTTTATTTATATTATTTTTTATTAATTACAATGACCAATTTGAAGTTTTATTTGATATATGGTTTGTCAATTTTTTATTTTTATTTTTATATATTATTTTTCCAGAACAATTAAATTTTTTCCATAAATTTCTAGAAAACTCCAAAATAGATAATCTGTTTGATTCTGACACATGATATGTTTGATGATACTTAAATTTTTTTTTATTAAAATTCAATGCATCAAATAAATTTTTTACTACAAAATCAATATGACTAAAATCTCTTATTTCAGAGGGATTTTTAAGAAATAAATTTCTATTTTCTTTTGCACATTTTTTTATTGTTGAATATAATCTATCTTGATTTTCACCATCACCATATACTGGGAATAGTCTCATAATTCTGAATTTGCACTTATATTTTTTAGAATAATTACAGACAATATTATTAAAAATAAGTTTACTTAAACCATAAGAATCAGTTGGTAATTTAAAATCACCTCTTTTTACTCCATTGGCATTTATATTCATTATTCCAAATTCAGAGGAGCTGCTTATAATAATATATTTTTTACAATTATTTTCTATAGCATTTAAAATCAAATCTTTAGAATTAAAAACATTGACTTCAAAAATTTTTTTTAAATTATTTCTTTCATTTGGCTTTGTGCCTTCTGACGCAAAATGAATCAAAATATCAAATTTACCAATTTTTTTTAAGTCAATTTCATGGAATTGACCCATTATCCATTTCAAATTTTTATTTGAAAGGTTACTTTTTTTTCTTGAGATAGCAGATATTTTTATGTTTTTTTTTAAAGAATATTTGATGAAACTTTGGGCAATAAATCCACTTGCTCCTGTAACCAGAAGATTCATTAATTAAAATATTTTATTTTTTTTTGAAAGTCTTTAAATTGATTAATAGTAAATTCGATCACTTTTTTTCTATTTTTTTTATTTGCATAAAAAATCTTAAACCAATCAAAGGTTAATTTTAATGAAATTTCAGGTTTCATATAAACTTTCCATTTTAAGTTTTTAAAAGATTTTTGAGAATTTAAAGATAAAAATTTCGCCTCATGCAATTTTTTTTTCTCTCCTTTATCAATTATTATTCTAGACTTTGAATTGAATATTTTTTTTCCTATTTTTGCCAAATTTAAAACACTTAAGCTAATATTGTTTGGTCCAAAATTCCAAGACCCTATAAATTTTTGACCATTTTTATTAAAAAGTTTTTCTGCTAATTTTAAATATCCACAAACTGGTTCCATAACATGCTGCCAAGGTCTAGTGGCATTAGGGCTTCTTATTAATAAATTTTTTTTATGAATAAATGCTTCGACACAATCTTTAACTATTCTGTCTTCAGTCCAATCACCTCCACCTATGCAATTACCAGATCTAACAGTCGCTATTCTGCATTTATCATTTTCAATAAACGACTTTACAAAACTCTCAGTTATAATTTCGCAGCATGCTTTACTAGAACTGTATATGTCATGACCACCTAACTTAGAATTTTCATCAAAACTTACCTTTTTATCTTCATTTAAATACACTTTATCTGTTGTTACAATTATAGCTGACTTAATAGATTTATTTAATTTGATCGATTTTAATAAATTAAATGTTCCAATAATATTAGTATTAACAGTATCATCTGGATTTTTGTAACTTACCAGCACACTAGACTGAGCGGCTAAATGAAAAATAATATTTGGTTTAGATTTTTTGATTGCTTCGTTAAGTTTTGAGAAGTTTTTAATATCATCTCTAAAGTCGTTTTCTAAAAATTTAGAAAGATTTAAATTATCAAAGAAATTTGGTTTTGAAATAGGATCCAATCCATATCCTGAAACTTTTGCACCTAAATAGTTTAAAATTAAAACCAACCAACTACCCTTGAATCCTGTATGACCAGTTATGAATACTTTTTTATTTTTCCAAAAAGAATTTTTCATTTTAATTTTTTTAACAAATTATTTATTTTATTTTTCTTATTTCTATCACTTTTTAATATTTTAATGTCTTTAATATTATCAATAGAATGCCAAAATCCAGAAAACTTTTGAAATTTGCATCTATATTTTTTAATAATTCGTGGAAAAAGAACTTTTTCAAAATTTTTAATATCTTTAATATTTTCATTTAATATTTTGTTTTTTAAAATTGCCATTCCTGAATAAATATGTGCTGTATTATCATGCTTGTTAGCTATTTTAACAGCATTAAAAATTACATCTCTTTCAAAATTTTTTACTAATCCCTTAGACAACACTATTGTTCCATATGGTAATACACTTTCTGATCCTAAAAATGTAATAAAAGTTTGTTTATCTTTAATATGATCTTTATAAATTTTATCTAAATTAAAATCAAATATTGCATCTCCATTTAATAATAAAAAATTTTCTGATTTTATATATTTCTTAATAGTAAATATTCTTTTTGCTATAGGTGTATTAATACCTGTTGGGACAATTTTTATATTAAAATGTCTAAAGATTTTTTGTTTTAAATATTTTTTTATTTGATCTCCCTTGTATCCTACGGGTAATATAAAGTGATTGAATTTATTTTTTTTTAAAATTTTCAAAATATACCAAATTATCGGTTTACCATTAATTTTAACTAAAGATTTGGGTGTTTTTTTTGTAATAGACCCTAATCTTGTGCCTTTCCCTCCACAGAGTATTACTGCAGTTCTAGTCTCTTTCTTATTCAATGATTTCATCTATTTTGATATTATTTAATTTATTTCTGAATTTTAAATATTATATTTTAGTTTAACTAGATTTTTTTGATTATCTATAACATTACAATTTATATTCGTACCTTGTTCTGTAGTGCCTTCTTCTCTCTCGGCACATTCGCTAATGAGTTTAGAACTATTTAGGTCGTTATATTTTGAAACTTCGTTAATCGAAATAGGGAATATTTCAAGTACACCTTTATAGGTAGGTGTAATAACCATCAGGTATATTATCGTTATTATAGATGTAACGGCACTAACGCCAATGATTGTCCATTTTCCACTCCATATAGTTCGAATTATATCAGCAAGAGTGGTTTCAATATCGTATTTTTGAGATTCTTCTAGCTTCATTCTTTGGCCTATTTCCTTAAAGAGATTATTAGTTTATTTCTTCTACTAGTTAATTTAGGTTAACGATAGGGTACTTACATTAGAAAGATAATGAAGTTCCAGCTTA
>ENA-OSJC01003676-OSJC01003676.1-marine-metagenome-genome-assembly--contig:-NODE-3676-length-10852-cov-6.883434_pt1 | contig 10852 bp, 10 predicted proteins | sample MGYA00237885_ERZ534234 | MGnify/ENA primary metagenome ERZ534234 (study PRJEB26413, sample SAMN06343907) | marine metagenome | isolation source: coastal waters | place: Atlantic Ocean: West Antarctic... | reverse complement strand
ACAAATATTTTGATAACACAAATTGCAACTCTTATATCCTTAAGGTTATATGGTGATATTGGTCTAGCTATTGCAACAGGTCTTTTAACGATTTTTATTCTAATCTTTGCAGAACTTACGCCCAAAACTATTGGTGAAATGCATTCAGAGAAGATAGCCTACTCTTCATCATTGCTATACAAACCAATGCTAGTAATTCTTTATCCGCTAGTTTTTGTTATAAATCTTATCGCTAATAGCATTATAAAAATAATGGGTTTAAAAAGTAATACGTCAAAAAGCTCTCTATCATCAGAAGAACTAAAAACCGTATTAAGTGAATCTTCTATTAAGATTCCTAAACCTCATTTAAAGATGCTAGAAAGTATTATTGATCTAGAAAAAGCTACTGTTGAAGATATCATGATTCCTAGGAGTGATATATATGGCATAGACCTTAGTGATGATATATCAACCGTAGTTAATAATTTTAAAAATACACCGTATACTAGAATTCCAGTTTTTGAAGACAATATTGAAAACCTTTTAGGGTTAATCCATATTAAAAATATCGCTCCCATGCTTGCCAGTAAAAGCATTGATGAAAATGAAATCAGAAAGCTAATAAAAATACCTTATTATATTGTTTCAGGCACGTCTTTATACAAGCAACTTATTAGTTTCCAAAATGAAAAAAGAAGAATTGGTTTTATTATTGATGAGTATGGCGATATTCAAGGTCTAGTAACTCTGGAAGATATTCTTGAGGAAATTGTTGGTGATTTTACAAGTGATCCGAGTGCTAATGAAGATATTATTGCCACTCAAAATAAGAATATATTTATTATTGATGGTGGTGTACATATAAGAGAAATTAATGAAATTTTAAGTATTAATTTACTTTCTAAAGACGCTAAGACTATCAATGGTTTTATACTAGAGCACACAGAAAATTTACCTGAAATCAATGATATAATAAAAATTCAAGGACATACTTTCAAAATTTTAGAAAATCTTGATAATGCTGTAAAAACAGTCCACCTAGAAATAAATAATGAATAAAAAATATAAAAATAAAGAAATTCAACTATCTGATAATGGCTTATCTCCTACCAGTAATGTAATCACTTATAATCATCTTGGTGAAGAAATCGTATCAAAAGTAGCCGGGGAATTACCACTAACCATAAAAATTAATAATACAGAAATAATTACATTGATGACTTTGGGAACAAGGCCTGAAGAACTTACATTAGGTTATTTAAGAAACCAAGGAATAATAGAAAATATCGATGACATAATAAGTGTAGATGTTAGATGGGATATTGGTATATCAGATGTTCAAACAAAACATAAAGATATTAAAGAAATTACTGACAAGTTAAAGAATAAAACTGTAACCACAGGATGTGGTCAAGGCACTATATTTGGATCAATTTTGACGAAACTGTATGATGAAATTCTTCCGAATATAAAAATAAAAAGATCTGAAATTTTTAACTTACTAGCAAAAATAACTAAATATAATGATATTTATAAAGAAGCAGGAGCTGTTCACGGCTGTGCTTTATGTAATAATGAGGGAGTAATGGAGTTTGTAGAAGATGTTGGGAGACATAATGCTGCGGATACGCTATCAGGAATAATGTGGTTGAATGAAACAAAGGGTAAAAATATTATTTTTTATACCACGGGCAGATTAACTTCGGAAATTATAATGAAAGTGAAGCATATGAGTATTCCTATAGTTATATCAAGATCTGGTGTTACTAATATGGGAATAGAATTAGCAAGAGATCTTAACGTAACAATGATCGCAAGAACAAAGCAAAGATCATTCTTAATATATAATAATAAAAATAATATAATATTTGATTAGACTTATGAAAAAACAAGAAAAAAAAACATACGCACAAATTATTGAAGAACTTGAATTGGTTATTTCTAAACTCAACGCTACTAATATTCCTATTGAAAACTCTATTCAGCTTTATGAAGAAGGTATAAATCTTACAAATGAAGCAGACAAAGAATTAACATTAGTAGAAAAAAATTTTGACAAGATAAAAAAAAATAAAAAAAATCAATCAGACACAGTTAATATAGAAAAATCTTTTAATGAAATTGAATATATAATAGAGGAACTTGATGCTGAAGATATAACAATAGAGAAAATTCAGGAATGTTATGAAAATGCCTTACAAATTATATTTAATATAGAGTCCTATTTAAAAAGAGCTAAGACTACAATTAAAAAATATGAGCAATAATATAGAGTTTAGTAAATTCCAGCATGAATTTACAAATCGAATTAAGAGTACTCTGGATAAAACGTTTACGTCTAATGAAAATGCCATAGGGATTATAGAACCTATGAGGTATTCTTCTTTAAGCAAGAGTAAGTACATAAGGTCATTATTAGTTTATGCAACAGGGTCTGCGCTAGAAATTAAACCTAATCTTCTTGATCAACCGGCATTAGCTATAGAATTAATTCATACATATTCTTTGATACATGATGATTTGCCCTGCATGGACGATGATGACATAAGAAGAGGATCGCCTTCATGTCATGTTGCTTACAGCGAATCCTCTGCGATACTCGCTGGAGATGCTCTGCAGTCACTGGCATTCCAAGTTCTAAGTGAAAAAAAATATAAAGATATATCCGAGGCAATATATTTAAAATGGATAAATTATCTTTCCAGATCAATTGGGCACGAAGGTATTGCTGGCGGGCAATATTTAGACTTATCAATAAATAATAAAAGCGCAGAGTTAGAATACTTAAATCACATATATTCATTAAAAACCTCAAGTTTAATAAAGGCCTGTATAATGATGCCCGTAATGTTAAAAAATGATTTAAAGTTATCTGATTCTTTAAAATTTGAAGAATTTGGACACATATTAGGTATATCTTTTCAAATCAAGGATGATTTGTTAGGTTATACTAGTTCTTCTAAAGTTTTAGGTAAAACTCAGAATAAAGATGAATTAAGAAACCAGCCTAATTATGTAAATATGCTTGGTTTGGACTCAACTGTAAATAAATTAGAAAATAACAAGATCCATATTAATAAAATAATGAGCGATCTAAAGATTGAGGGTAGTTTTCTTCATGAAATTTCTAATTATATTTTTAATAGAGACTTTTAAGATAAAGTAAAAATTATATGAAATATGAATTTCTAGATAAAATTAATAATCCTTCGGATCTAAGAATCTTGTCGATCAGTGACTTGGAAAATGTGGCAGATGAATTAAGATATTTCTTAATAGATACTGTCTCTCAATGTGGCGGTCATTTTGGAGCAAGCTTAGGCGCTGTAGAACTAACAATAGCACTACATTATTCTTTCAACACACCTGAGGATAAAATAATTTGGGATGTTGGGCATCAATGTTATGGGCATAAAGTTCTGACGGGTAGGAGAGACCAACTTCACACTATAAGAAAAAAGAATGGGCTGCATCCTTTCCCATCTATTGAAGAAAGTGAATACGATGCATTTGGTGTAGGTCACTCTAGTACTTCCATAAGCGCTGCAATTGGTATGGCTATTGCGTCATCATATAAAAAAGATAAAAAAAAAATAGTTGCTGTTATTGGTGACGGTGGTTTAAGTGCTGGAATGGCATTTGAAGCCTTGAATCACATGGGGTCAATTGATGAAGATATATTAGTAGTCTTAAATGATAACGAGATGTCTATATCTCCAAATGTTGGGGCAATGACGAACTACTTAACAAGAATATTATCCAGTAAAGCTTACTCTACCGTCAAAGAAGGTAGTAAGAATATTTTAAAGAAAGTCCCCACTTCTGATATTTTTCTAACAAAAACAGAAAAACATATTAAAGGCCTATTAGCCCCAGGAATGCTTTTCGAAGAAATGGGTATCAATTATTATGGACCTATAGATGGTCATGATACACATTTTCTTATAAAAACATTAAAAAACTTAAAAAAAATTCCAGGCCCTAAAATACTTCATGTTGTTACAAAAAAAGGCAAAGGCTATTTGCCAGCTGAGTCTGACCCAGTTAAATATCATGCTGTGCCTGTTTTTGACAGAGATAAAGGGGTAGAAAAAAATTCTGCTCAAAAAATCACATATACTAAAATATTTGATAACTGGTTATGTAAGATTGCGGAAAAAGATCCTAGGATTTTTGCTATCACCCCTGCAATGCGAGAAGGGTCAGGTCTTGTGGAGTTTTCAAAAAAATTTCCAGAAAGGTATATTGATGTAGGCATTGCTGAACAACATTCTGTGACTCTTGCTGCAGGCCTAGCCTGTGAGGGTCAAAAACCTATTGTTTGTATTTACTCTACATTCCTTCAAAGGGCTTATGATCAATTAATTCATGATGTTGCCCTTCAAAATCTAGATGTTTTATTTGCTGTAGATAGAGCTGGTTTTGTTGGTGCAGATGGTGGCACACATTCTGGAGTTTATGATATATCTTACTTAAGATGCATACCTAACATGTTGATTATGGCTCCGAGTAGCGAGGAAGAATGCCAAAATATGCTTTATACAGGCTATCTCCACAATGGTCCTGCTGTCGTTAGATATCCTAGGGGCGAGGGCTTAGGGGTAAAAGTTAGCGAGCAATTTGAAAATTATGACATTGGAATTTCTAAAAAAATACGTAAAGGAAATAATATTATAGTTATGTGTTTTGGTTCTGTATTAGATATTTGTAAAGACGTAGCAGACGAGCTTGATTGCTCTTTAATAGATATGAGGTTTATTAAACCAATAGACCATAAGGCTATTATAAATGCTGCTGAAAAATATTCCCTAATCGTAACAGTTGAAGATAACAGTATAATGGGTGGCGCAGGTAGCGCTGTTAATGAAGTATTGAGTGAACATAATTTTAATATTAAGACTATTAATATTGGAACTCCTGACAGATTTTTTCGACACGCCACAAGAGAAGAGCAGCTTGAAGAGAGTGGAATATCTAAGGAAAATATCATAAATAAAATCAAAAATTATATAGAAAATAATCACTTGTATGATTTAAATCAGTCTAGTAACATTGATAAATAACTAACATTCTCCACCTAAATTTATAAATTATGGATAATATCAAAAAAGAAAATAACAAAAAAGACGAAAAAGCATCAAAAGCCCTTCAAGATACTCAGAATAAAGTTGATGTTAGAAATATTCCTATAAGCAGAGTGGGAATCAAGGATATTAAGTACCCATTCAAAATATCTGATAAAAGTGGAGAGATTCAATCTACCATTGGAACTTTTACAATGTCGGTAGGTTTGCCTCATGATGTAAAGGGGACCCATATGTCGAGATTTGTTAAAATTCTAGAAGATCAGGAAGACTGTATTAGTATAGAAAACTTTAATGATCTGGTTAAAAATACTACTAATATTTTATCTTCAGATTCTGCATATATATCTGTTGATTTCACATACTTTAAAAAGAAAGTTGCTCCAGTTTCTCGAGTAGAGAGTTTGCTGGACTACTCCATAAACTTTACCTGCGAAGTAAAAAATAATGTTGTGTATAAATACCTAAAGGTTATTGTTCCTGTAACAAGCCTTTGCCCGTGCTCAAAAAATATATCTGATTATGGTGCTCATAATCAAAGATCACATATTTCAGCTCATATTAGGACAGAAGAGACTGTATGGATTGATGATGTTATTGAAATGCTTGAAGACCAAGCTTCTTGCCAAATTTATGGTTTACTTAAAAGGCCTGATGAAAAGTATGTCACAGAACAAGCATATGATAACCCAAAATTTACTGAAGATATAATAAGAGATGTTGCAGTAACACTAAATAAAGATGATAGAATTACGGCATATAAAATAGAATCTGAGAATTTTGAATCAATACATAATCATTCAGCATATGCTTATATTGAGAAAGACAAGAAAAAGGACACTTACAATAACAAAAAAAGTAAAATATCTTACTTAAAATTCTCTCAGCTACACTCTAATTTTCCAGGGTAGATTATTTTTTGGCAACACTTGAACCATAAGCAGCTAAGATATGCTTCAAAATTCTTCTGGCCGCATCATAAGAAATCGTACCTTTGGTATTGTGCTTATGAACAGTGACAAGATACTGCTCTTTCCTCTTGGTTAGTTTTATTTCATAACTAACTTCCTTGCCCTCGATAATATCTGTAGTGACTACATATACCGCCTTATCCCTATTTAAATCTTGAACCAATAACCCGCTTCTATCTAATGATAGCCCTATTTCTCTCCACATTTTACTAAAAGAATCTTCTATTATTATTGCGGGAGAACCATAGAAATCAATTAAATCAATAAATATTTTTTGCTCGTCCTTCTCACTATCTTTCAAAGATACTAAAGCTTCATCGCGAGAATTTCCAAAATACTCCATCATGCGAACAAGCATTTCTGCTTCCCTTGTAATATCAGAATCCCTTCTCTTCCAAAGAATTTTTGTCTGGTCAATGACATTGTCGGCCTCCAGGATATGGTTTGAAAGGTAAATATTGGTGTGTCCGTTTGGCTGTCTTTCCACTCTAACTCTAAATTTTTCCTTAGTGATATTATAATTAAAATCTTCATTGCTAAGCAAAGTACTATCAGTTGCAAAATTTATTTCGCTTTTTTTCCATTGTGTTTCAAGGATGCCATTAACAGGCTCATTGATTTTTATTTCAAACCCTTGCGCTATCCAAAATTGATTTATATATGGCCACAATGAAACTGGATCTGATTGAATTTCAAGCCATCGGGCTATACCTTCTTTAAATACCTTCATATCAATATAACTTGGCAGAACTGGCGCATCTGAGAAATCTACTATTTCACCACTTACATCTATTGATTTTGGCACTTTAAGTGAGTCTGAGTAATCTGGGTTATCTAGAGATGGAGGGATTTCTAACTTAGCAATACTTTCACTAGCTCCGTAATCTTTAGAATCATCTTTTCCAAAAACCTCTGCTATATCATCACCTAGACCAGCTATATCATCTAATGTAATTGGTTTATCAGAACAACCTGAAAATATAAAAAGTGATAAAATAAATAAAAGAAATACTCTAATCGTAGGCATCATGTTATACCTCGGCCAGTTTCATAGAATCTAAAAGCTTCTGATGATACTTTTCCGAAAATTGAGTCAAGGGCAAACGCATACCTTTTTTTATTAATCCCATTTTATAAAGAGCCCATTTTGCAGGGATTGGATTTGATTCTAAAAATAAGTTTTTATGAAGACCAATTAATTTCTTATCATACTCTTCTGCTAAAGACCTATTACCTTCAATGGCTGCCTTACACATTAAGTGCATATATTTTGGAGCAATATTACCTGTAACTGTTATAACGCCTTTTCCACCTAGTAATAGCGCTTCCATGGCCGTTAAGTCATCGCCACTTAAAACATTGATTTTTTCACCACATATTTCAACCAACTCTCTAATTCTATTTAAATCCCCTATAGCTTCTTTTACAGCAACAATATTATTAATTTTTAAAAATCTTTCCACCGTCTGGGGAAGCATATCCACAGAAGTTCTTCCTGGAACATTATAAGGTATTAAAGGTACAGGGACAGATTTAGCAATAGCTTTGTAATGCTGATAAAGGCCTTCTTGTGTAGGCTTATTATAATAAGGAGTTACAGATAAACATCCATCAACCCCTGCTTCATAAGCGTGTTTTGTAAGAGCTATAGCTTCTAATGTCGAATTCGCCCCAGTTCCAGCTATTACAGGTATTCTTTTTGCTACCTTATTAACAACAAATGTAACTGCCTTGCAATGCTCGTCATGATTTAATGTTGCGGATTCTCCTGTTGTACCAACAGGAACGATAGCATCTGTCTTATTCTCAATATGAAATTCTATTAGACTTTCGTAACTTTCGTAATCAATCGACCCATCTTCATGCATAGGTGTAGCTACTGCGACCATACTCCCTGTAAACATAATATTACCCTAGAATTTTTTATTATAATGTATAATCTAATTCTAACTTATTTAAAAAAAAACATGTAGAGATTTATTTTATGAAAACACTAGAAATTGGGGTAAAAATCAAAAATTTCACTGCTAAATCGACAAATAAAGACGAGTTTATTTTAAAAAATTATTTGGGGAGCTATCTAGTGATATTTTTTTATCCAAAAGATAATACTTCTGGTTGCACGCAAGAAGGAATAGATTTTTCAGAAAACTATAATAAATTTAAAAAACTAAACGCTGAGATATTTGGTATTTCACGAGACAACCTAAAATCCCACAATAATTTTAAAGAAAAATATGGATTTAAGTTTGATTTAATTAGCGATACCGAAGAAAATATTTGCAATTCTTTTAGCGTGATTAAAGAAAAAAGTATGTATGGTAAAAAATATATGGGGGTAGAAAGAAGCACATTTATTATTGACTCGCATGGCTCATTAATACAGGAATGGAGAAAAGTTAAAGTAAAGGGTCATGTGGACGAGGTCTTAAAATATATTAAAGAGCTAAATTAAAAATTAATTACAACTTTTTGCATAACTAATTAGCTCGTCAGTCACCTTTAATTTGAATTTATGACGTTTTTTTACAAAATAAAAATTCCTCGTTAGTCTCGGACTTAATGGAATAAAAGCTAACCTTTGAAGTTCTAATTCTTTCTCAATAGTCGTTTTTGATAATATTGAGACACCAATACCAGCTTCTACCGCGCCCTTTACTGACTCTGAATTACCTAGCTCCATGCAAATATTTAATTTATTTCTCTCTATATTATGCTTTAAAAAATAATCAAATATCACTGATTTTGTTCCAGAGCCTTCCTCTCTTGTTATAAACGGTAATCTTAAAATTTCTGAGGGTTGGACTGAATTCCTTTTTGCTAGCTCATGCTTAGGGTGGGTAATTAAAACTAATTCGTCTGATCTAAAAATGTCGACGTCTAAATCCTGATTCGTAACAGGGGCCTCAACTATTCCTAAATCAATCATAGAGCTTTCTACTTTAGTGACAATACCATCTGTATTCGCTTCGCAAATTTTAATGCTTAAATCAGGATATTTTTCTCGAAAGCCTTTTAGTAATGACGGTAAAGTATATTGAGCGATTGTCGTGCTTCCGCCAATCGACAATGTGCCTGCAGTATCCTCAGATAAGGCTCTTAGGGAATGCTCCATTTCTGCATTAAGGTCAAAGATCTTCTCTGCATAAAAAAATACTTTTTGCCCTGCATCCGTAAGTAATATTTTATTATGAGTTCGATCAAACAACCTTGTGTCAAAATGCTCCTCTAGCTGCCTAACCTGGAACGTGACTGCAGGCTGAGTCATATGTAATGTCTCGGCTGCTTTTGTAAAACTTAGCAGCTTAGCTACAGTATAAAATACTTGTAATCTTCGGTCTGACATTTTTTCCTCTCATTTTTGGGAATATTCTCCTCTTATAATATTAAGTTATATCATATATCATATGAACTTTATAATTTTAAATCACTGAATCTTAAGATATGAAGTATTCTAAATCTGGCATTACAACATCAAAAAATATTCCTAGCGATGCAGAAATTATCAGTCATCAATTAATGATTAGGTCTGGGATGATTAAAAAATTAGCTTCTGGGTTGTACACCTGGATGCCACTAGGATTAAAAGTTCTAAAAAAAATAGAAAATATTATTAAGGATGAGATGAATGATATTGATGCTTTAGAGATTTTAATGCCAGCAATTCAACCTTCTGAGCTTTGGAAAGAATCTGGTAGATGGGATAAATATGGGCCTGAGCTTCTGCGTTTAAAGGACAGACATGATAGAGAGTTTTGTTTTGGCCCGACTCACGAAGAAATTATTACCGACATAGCTAGACAAGATATAAAAAGCTACAAACAACTTCCTGTAATATATTATCAAATACAAACTAAATTTAGAGATGAAATTAGACCAAGGTTTGGTGTGATGCGAGCCAGAGAATTTCTAATGAAAGACGCCTACTCTTTTCATGAAAATGAAGAGTGTTTAAATGAGACCTATAAAACTGTTTTCCAAGCATACAAAAATTGTTTTGATAAAATTGGCTTTGAATACAAAGTAGTGAATGCGGATAACGGCCAAATTGGTGGAAGTGAATCACACGAATTTCATGTAATCGCAGAAACCGGGGAAGATGAATTAATTTTCTCAGATTCTTCTGATTACGCTATAAACTCTGAGTTATTTTCTGAGCCCCCAAAAGAAGGCGATGATTGCCCTGATGGATCTGGAAAAGTAAAAATCAAAAGAGGGATTGAGATTGGTCACATTTTTAAACTTGGGAAAAATTATTCAACTTCTATGAATGCAACAGTTTCAAATAAAAAAAATGAAAATGTAAAGATGATAATGGGTTGTTACGGAATTGGAGTTTCTAGAATAGCAGCGGCCGCTATTGAGCAATCGCATGATGAGAAAGGTATTATTTGGCCAAAGTCAATTGCACCGTTTAATATTTCAATAATTCCTATAGGTTATACAAAAAATGATGCCATAAAAATATATTCGGATAACTTGTACAGCATGTTAAAAAAAGAAAATATTGAAGTTTTGCTGGATGATAGAGATGCAAGGCCAGGCAATATGTTCTCTGACTCTGATTTAATCGGCATCCCAAATAAAATAATTATTGGTAAGCAGTTTCTTGAAAACCAGACTTTGGAGTTCAAAAATAGAAAAAAAGAAAAATCACATATAATTAATGAAAATAAAATCTCTGAAAATCCCTCATTAGAAACTATAAAGTCTATTCTTCACCTGATAAATGGATAGTAATCAAACACTAATGAGTACATCATTTCTCATTAATATCATAATATAATCAAATACTTAAATATATATTAGGGCTTG
>ENA-OSJC01003675-OSJC01003675.1-marine-metagenome-genome-assembly--contig:-NODE-3675-length-10854-cov-3.036838_pt1 | contig 10854 bp, 10 predicted proteins | sample MGYA00237885_ERZ534234 | MGnify/ENA primary metagenome ERZ534234 (study PRJEB26413, sample SAMN06343907) | marine metagenome | isolation source: coastal waters | place: Atlantic Ocean: West Antarctic... | reverse complement strand
ACAATTTATTATATCTATTATCTCATTATTATTTTTTGCTTGTTCAAAAGAAGAGGCAACTGAGATTTCATTTTCAGCTATTAATTATAAATCAAAAACCATTAACTCTTCAGACTTTGCAGGATCGAAAGAATGTCAATCCTGTCATCCGGATATTTATGATCAATGGGAAGGATCTACTCACGCTAATGCGGGCGGACCACCAACAGATGTAAGAGTAATTGCTCCATTTAATGGAAAAGGAATTGAACTTAAAGATGTTATCGTATATCCAGAAGTAAATATGGGTAGTTATCAATTTAGAATAGTTAATCAAAAAACGAAGATAGAAACTATTATTATAGTGGAAGCTGTTGTTGGTGGTGGATTTATGTATGGAGGTGGTACGCAGACCTTCTTTGCGAAATATCCTGATGGTACATATCGTTTTTTACCATTTGATTATAGTAAGACTGAGGGCGAGTGGTTTGCTCAACTTTCAGTTGACGAAAGATGGGTTAAAATAAATAATGGAATAGAATTAAAAGAATTATATAATTGGCCACCTCATCGATTATTAGGAGAAGTAGAAAATATTTCAAATTGCCAACAGTGTCATGGAAGTCAAATAATTAGTACCAAAGTTGGACAAGACTTTGATGTTCAATTCACTTCTTTAGCTATCAACTGCGAATCATGTCATGGGCCTGCAGTAACTCATATAAAATCTATGTCAGGAATTGTGACTAAAATGATTAATGAATCAGAGTCTGTAGGTATTAATAGTCTTATAGGAATAGTACCAAAAGAAAGTTTAGAGACTTGTTTTCAATGTCATGCTGTCAAAACACCATTAAAGGAAGGATACTTACCTGGAGAAAATCTAGAAGAATTTTATTCTTTAAAACTTGCTTTATTAGGCAATGAAAACCCTTATGCTATTGATGGACGAATTAAGACTTTTGGATATCAACAGAATCATTTATATAGTGATTGTTTTTTAAGTGGTGCAATGACATGTATTAGTTGTCATAATCCCCATAGTAATGATTATCAAGATATAAACAGAGTTGCATTATTAGATCGTTTTGATGATAATCAATGCCTATCATGTCATGTTGCTAAAGCTGACGATATTACAGCTCATACTTATCATGAGTTGAATTCTGAAGGAAGCGGCTGTATTTCATGTCATATGCCCTTTAGACAGCATACTGGGATTGGAAATGAGATTCAATATAAACGATCTGATCATACAGTCTCGATCCCTCGTCCAAGATATGACGCATCTCAAGGCTTTGAATCCTCATGTGCTCAATGTCACGTAGATCAAACAGTTAATGCTTTGCAAAAAACAGTAGATGAATGGTATGGAACGGTTAAGCCAATTCATCCTGCTATTGCTAATCGTCTAAAAATTACAGAATCAACTCTAGGTTCTGATGCAGCAAAGCTTTTACTGAGACCTGAATTAAAACATCCAATGAGTCAGTTTACTAATTTAAGTTATTTTATTAAAAGATATCTAGTTCCTGGCATGTTAGAGCTTGATCAGGATATTATTGAAAAGATAAAAACTTATGTAAAGAGTGATGATTTAGATATTAAAGCTTTGGCCTTAGCTGGTCTTCATTATAGTCAATATCAAAATCCAAAAATCCAAAAATTTATCATGCAAGAATTAAAAAATATGGGAGATAAAGAAGAACCAATTCGGCGTCGATGGGGACTAATTCTTGATTATTTTGGAACAGTTTATTATTTGTCTGGAGACCGACCGCGAGCAATTACTTGTTTTGAACTAGCAATGGAAGTTTTACCTGACGATAAAACAATTAAAGAAAACTTAGCTCGTGCTCGGTCTTAATCATTAAATAATTTATTTAAAGAAATTTGCAGTGGATTATAATCTAGATTTTGTCCAAAATAATATTCACCTAGGTTATCTTGTAAAATTAATTCCCAATGAAGATGTGATTCATCGCGAGTTCCTAATGTACTTGGACGAGTTCCTGTATTTCCGGATTTAGCGAATATTTCACCTGCTGAGATTTTATAGCCAGGTTTTATGTTTGAATTAATATGTGATAAATGTGCATAAATAGTGATTGATCTAAATCCAGTAAAAAGATCAAAGCCATGATCAATTATTACGGCTTGACCCAAAAGTAATTCATTAAATATATCTGAAGGCGTGCGATCAAGCATAGCGGCTCTTTTTAGCATTTCAACTCTAAAGTCAGCTCCAACTTCACTATAGTCAAGATCAGACCGAACAATTATGCCATTGGCAACAGATCTGACCGGTGTTCCCCAATTAGAAAAAAAATCGATTCCACGGTGGATACCAGATCGATACGATCTTGGTGCATTTGGAATTCGAGAAGCGCGAGTCGGAACTTGGAACCCTTTACATGGAAGTACAAGAGTAACGGTGGGAATAATTTTGCTAAAGTTTGGAGGAGAACCCTTTCGATCAAAGAGAGGGTTAATTTGATAATTATATTTATTAATTGTTTGACGTATTGTAGAAAAGATCAAAGTGGTATCAATTGAAAAAGTAATTTCAACAAAACCATTTTTTGGCTTTATATGGTCTAATTTTCTTGATCTCATTTTTTCAGATAAGTTTTTATTTAGAATTGGAAAAAACATAGATGCTGTGGAATCATGAAGTAATGGAGTTGAAAGGTGAAATAATTTATTAATTGATACAGGTTTTCTTGCCGCAAATGATAGCGAGTCATAACCAAAAAACTTATTATTCGTTTGAATTATTGCGGTCAGGCTGTCAGGCGTAACTTCAAGCGTTGGTTTAAACTTTGGTGAATTAATATCAGGAGTTACAGTTTTATAAACTGGTTTAACGCAACCAAAAAGAATGGAAATAATAATTAAATATAAACGCAAAAATCAGATATTCTTTTGGATATAATCTAAGCCTTCTAAGTAAACCACATCAGGAGAACCCATTAAAGTTGTATTACACAATTTTGTAAAAATAGAATTTAATTTTGTTAAATCACTAAACTCCTTTGAAAATAAAATCTGGATGGTTTTTATATTTGATATTTTTATTGTATCTAAAATGGTGTATTCATAATGAGCCCAAGCCATAGGAGTGAAAAGTAAAAAGTCAGCCCAGTTTCTATTACGTTGAATAAAATTAATAGCCTGGAACCCTTTGTGTGTTTGTATAATTTTTAACTGAAATTCTTTATTTCTTATATGGCGACGAATGTTAGTATTTATTTTACTTAGTGTTATTTTTTGACCTATTTGTGACGATATATTTCCAATAAGATTTAAATTAGGCCCATGCAAGATAAGAATATTAATTTTCATAATATAAATTAACGCATTGGAACTAAATGACCAATGATATAACCAATAATAATGCCAATAAGTAAGGCCAAGGTTAGCACTCTAGACTTTGTAAACTCTCGACGATAACCTTTTTTAATTGCTACAGCGCCAACAAAATAACCCATTGCATTTAGTAGCCAGAAGAAAGGAATCGCAAAGACTTTTATAATAAATGGACCGATTAAGGGCACGGCGGCTAGAAGTGCCGCTAAACTTGCAAAGGCTTGAGTAAAGACACCAATAACAACGGTACCAAAAACAACCACTTTTTTATCAATTCCAAATTTTAAAGCAATTGCAATGGAGCTTGAAATAACCACCCAGATAAGGATGTGCTTACCATATGTTTTATAAAATGGTTTTTTAATCATTTTTAATTTCTATATTGAATGGAAATCCATTAGCTAAAATACTTGCCTTAATTATACGACTATTTCCATTTCGTTCCACCCAAATTTGGCGGACTGTATTTTCATTGACAGAATAAATCATTAGCCTATCTGTTTCATCATAAAAGGGAAGATCAGAACCATTTTTTTTAAAATCTATTCTAAAGTAATCACAGATGATATTTTTTCCATTTAAATCTAGGGTATCTAAACCTGCTGATATAAATCGTCCCTTTAGCAAAGCACCTTCATGTTCAACATTTAACCATTTTGTATCCAGGTTTGAACTATAATTTTTAATAAGTTGAGCCAACATAGAAAATAAATTATGTGTTAGTTCTGGTCTTTTTCTAAATTTATTGTCATAAACTAAGAGGTTATTTTCGATATTGATTGTAATAGACTGTTTAAGAGTTCCTTGGTTGATATCTTTAGTGAATTTAATTAAACTAAAATCTGAAGTGTCAAACTGGGTTGAATAATTATTATTAGCTGGCCAGATTAAATCAGCAAGCCCATTTGTGACATAATCTAATTCAAGTTTATTGTTTGTAATTTTTAATTCTGCTTTAGCAACAGATATTCCGTAGATAGTAATATTATAATTTTGCCCATAGATACTAATAGTTGTAAAAAAGGCTAGTAAGACTCTAACCATAATTATTAATTAATATTAAGTAGTGATTCAGCAATTAAAAAATATAGAGTCACACCTAAAATATCGATAGCAGTAGTTACAAAAGGTCCTGTCGCTACGGCAGGATCTATATCAAAACGATTCATAATTAAAGGAACTAAAGAGCCAATTGTTGCGGCAATAATCATTGAGGAGCAAATACTGAGACCGACAACAAGTCCTAACATTGGTGATATTTCGAGAAAACGAAAAATAGCAAATAATCCAAGTAAAATACCGTAAAGAACACCCAGTATCAGCCCTACTCGAATTTCTTTAAATAATATTTTAGTAGAGTTTTCAAAGTCAACACGTCCTGTCGCGAGACCTCTAACAATAATAGTAGAGGATTGGGTACCAATATTACCGCCCATACCAATAATTACAGGTATGAAGGCAGCTAAAGCGAGGGTGTTTTGCAATACATTATCAAAAATACCAATAATAAAAGCGGCAAATATTCCTCCTATCCAACTAGCAAAAAGCCAAGGCAAACGCATTCGAGCATTTTCCCATGAAGATTTTAGGAGGATTTCTCTATCTTCTCCAGCACCAACCATTTTTAAAAAATCTTCTGTTGCTTCTTCACGAATAACATCTACAACATCATCTACAGTAACAATCCCAAGAAGTTGTTCTTCAGAATCAACAACCGGGACAGCTAAAAAATTATATTGTGATACAATTCTAGCCACTTCTTCTTGATCAGTTTCAGGACGAACAGCATGCACTTTTCTGGACATAATATCTTTTAGCATTGTTTCACTGGGTGTTGTAACTAGATCTCGAAGTGAGATTACCCCAGTTAAACAACCATCGTTATCTATAGCATAAAGATAAAAAACCATTTCAGCTTCTTCTTGATCTTGTAATGCAATAATTGCATCTCTTGCACGCGTTTCCTCATGAAGTGTAAAGACATCAGTATACATTAAAATTCCCGCACTATCTTCAGGATAAGCCATCATTTCTTCTAGCTGTTCTTGCTCTTCAGTTTTAAAAAGATCAATTACAGATGTAGCATAGGTTTCATTGACAAGACCCATTAGATATGCTTGTTCATTAGAACTTGCTTTTTCAAGTATAGAAGCAATGCGAGCAGGTGTTTCGTTTTCTACTATACGAATAGTAATTGCTTCATCAAGTTCGTTTAAAACTCCACTGTTTTTTCTGATGGTTTCATCATGGCAAAGACGGTATCTTGTTCTGAATCATTAAAATAACGGAAGATTAAGGCAGTATCGGCAGGGTGAGTTTTTTCAATAAGTTTTATAATATTAGTTTTAGCATGACGTCGAAGAAGACGTCTGAAAGTATCTCTTAGAATAGATATTTCGGTTCCAAACATTTCTTTTTTCATATTAATTAACCCTTTCATGCTTTAACTGCGATAAACCATGCCAAAATAACAATCCGCAAATAATCAATAATAATGGATTTATGTGGCCATTCCAGAGTATAATAGATTCTATTTTTTCTTCTATGGAAGTGAAAAGTAAAGATGTACCATTAATAATAATATGGAAAATTATACAAGGGATTATCGAATTTGTTTTCCAGGCTAGATAGCCTAATAAAACTCCCAGAAAATATATTTGAATTATCCAAAAAGGATTAAAATGAATTATTGCAAAAAATAAGCTCGAGAATAAAATAGCGCGAGTTACATCTTTCCATAGGTTCTCTAAATTTTTTTGTAAATACCCCCTAAATAGCAGCTCTTCTCCTATGGGGGCAACTATTACGATCGTTATAATAAGTAAGACTAAAGATAAAGGATCTTCAGGTTTGAGCATTAATTCAAGCTGCAAAAAAGAATCTGGAATTGGGATTATCATTCCAACTAGAATATTAATCTCATTTGACAAGATTATAGCACCAAAAGAAATAAAAAATGTAGCAAAAATAACTTTATAAGAAACAAGATTTAGTCTAAAAGAATCAGAAAAATTTAATTTATTTTTTACAAGAAAGATAAAAACAGGTAAAATTAAAAGACTTTGGCCTACAAGCATTGCAATGTAGGTAATTAAGCCTGGGCTAGAATTAGTCATGAGAGACTTATCAAAGGCACCAATAATTGATCCTATAATTAGTGCAGTTAGGACGGACAATAGAACAATTCCAAATATGAATCGTACTGAGGGGTTTTGGTTCATCGTTAAACTCTAAATTTTTTTACTCAGATAAGCTTTGAATTTACCAAATATTATTAATGGAGAAAGAAACCATTATTTTGTCAATTCATGGAGTAAAATACCCATAGAGACACCAACATTTAGTGATTCACCCTCACCAATTTTTGGAATAGAAACTAAATGTTTAATAGCTTTTTTAATATTATCAGATATGCCATGAGATTCATTTCCCATGACTAAAGCCCATTTATTATTAAACGGTTGAACTTCTTCTAATGATTTTCCACGATGGTCGGCGCCGATTATTTCATATTCTTTGATATCGTTTAAAGAAAGCTCGCCTAGCCATGAAAGATTAAAATGGGATCCCATAGCACTTCTTACTACTTTGGGGTTAAACGGATCAATAGATTTTTTAGAATAACCAATTTGACTAACTCCAAACCATGTAGCTGTTCTAATAATAGTCCCTAGGTTTCCAGGGTCAGACAAGCTATCTAAATAGATCAAGTTTTTTTTCTTATCTAATAAATTAAACTCAGGAATTTCACATATAGCAAGAATACCTGAGGGTGACTTTACTGGGGATAATTTTTTAATTTCTTCTATAGAAACTATTTTATTAGGAATTTGATAGAGTTTTTTTTTTAGCCATGGATTTTTTTTAGAAAATTCTATGGTATAAAAAATTAGTTTAATTTTTGCATTTGCCTCAACGGCTGAAATAAATGAACGAACACCTTCAATTATAAATAAATTATAATGTTCTCGGTATTTTTTCTGATGAAGAGATTTAATTTGTTTTTGATTAATCAATTAGCGCTGTACTCAATTTGACCATTTATTATGGTATACTTTATCTTTGTATTTAATAACTGATTATCTGGTACCGTCATGATATTTTGAGAAAAAACAGTAAAATCTGCATATTTTCCTATTTCAATTGAACCTTTAATTTTTTCTTCAAAAGCACCATAGGCTGCATTAATCGTATAACTTTTTAAAGCCTCAAGGCGAGTCATCTTTTGATTTGGTTCGTATCCGCCCAGCGGTTTTCCTTGAAGTGTCTGGCGAGTGGTGCTTGCATAAATTGAAGCAATTGGATTAATTGGTTCAACCGGGACATCGGTTCCATTAATTAGAATAGATCCAGAATTAATAAGATCACGCCATATATAAGCACTTTCAATTATTCGTTTTCTACCAAGTCTTTCAATTGCCCAAGGTCTATCGGAAGACATATGAATTCCCTGTATAGCAGGAAGAACACCCATTTTCCCAAATCGTGGAATATCTAAAGGGTCAATATGTTGAGCGTGCTCTATGCGCCAGCGGTGATTTATCGCTAGGTCAGGATGCTCATTGAAAACTTTTTGGTATTGGTCTAATACTTCACGATTTGCCCTATCTCCTATGGCATGTGAATTGACTTGAAAACCACTTTTCAAGCCATTTTTTGATACTTCATAGACATAGTCCATAGATTGTGTTGCCATTCCAAAATGACCAGGCCTATCGGTATAATCATCTAATAACCAAGCTCCGCGTGATCCTAGCGCGCCATCTACATTGAGTTTTATTGAGCGAATAGTCAAATAATCATTGCCCGTGCCTATTTCAGGTCCTTTTTTATACCATTCTTTAAGAAGGTCAGGCTCCTGGCTCGTAAGCATTATATAGAGCCTTACTTTAAGAATATTTGAATTCAAACCTTCTCGAAAAGCTTCTATCGAACTTTTACCTACACCAGCATCTTGAAATGAAGTTATCCCATTTTCTAGGCAAGCTTTAGTTGCTAGTAATAATGCACGCTGACTATTATTTTTTTCTTCTGTTTTAACATAGCGACTTACCAGCCCTTTTGCTCTTTCATTAAAAACACCTGTAGGGTTTCCTTTAAGATCTTTTATTATTTCGCCACCAAAGCCAAATTCTGTTTCTGCGGTTACGCCGGCAATCTCCATAGCTTTTGCATTACCAAAAGCGGCATGCCCACTAGCATGAGTTAACCATACGGGGTTATTTGGAGAAACGGCGCTAAGCTTGTTATGTGTTTGAAATCCTTTTATTTGATTTAGAGGTAAAGGGCTCCATTTACTTTGATGCCAACCTCTTCCTAAGATCCATTCTCCTGGTTTAGCTTTTTTTACAGCTTTGGCCACCATATCAACTAATTCATCATAATTAGCGACCATGGAAAGATCTAGTCGCATCTTCGCATAACCAAGACCCATAAAATGACCGTGACCTTCTATAAGGCCAGGCACCATTGTTTGTCCTTTTAAATCTAGGCTTTTTGTATTGTTACCAATAAAAGATTGAATATAATATTTGGAACCAAGGCCTATAATTTTACCATTTTTAATTGCGACTGACTCTACAATTGGGTTTAAATCATCCATTGTATATATATTGCCATTTTCAATAATTAAATCTGCATTGTTGGATTCACACCCTAATAGAATAAAACTTATTATAAAAACTTGATAAATAAACTTTTGCTTCAAAAAGACCTCCTTCTTTAATTATGATCTTACGAAACTAAGATATGAAGCGTATGACACCCAATCAATAGATATTACAATTTTATTGTAAGACCCTCATTATGCCGGTAATTTCTTTTTTAAAATATTGAAAGTAAAACATGTCAAAAAGCATAACACCACAAAGCGAAAATTATAATACTTGGTATACAGATGTTGTCACTAAAGCAGACCTTGCAGACTATGGGCCTGTAAAAGGAACGATGGTAGTTAAACCCTATGGGTTTTCTTTGTGGGAATTAATTAAAGAGACTTTTGATGGAATGATTAAAAAAACAGGTCATGTAAATGCTTATTTTCCATTATTTATACCAAAATCATTTTTAGCAAAAGAAGCAGAGCACGTAGAAGGGTTTGCTAAAGAATGTGCAATCGTAACACATACAAGATTAAAAGTTGATAGTAATAATAGAATAGTGGTTGATCCTGAATCAAAGCTAGAAGAAGAAGTTATTGTACGACCAACTTCAGAAACAGTTATCTGGTCAATGTACAAAAAATGGATTCAATCATATAGAGATTTACCGCTTTTGATTAATCAATGGGCTAATGTTGTTCGCTGGGAGATGAGAACCAGACTTTTTTTAAGGACAACGGAATTTTTATGGCAAGAAGGACATACGGCTCATGCTACGGCGAAAGAAGCAGAAGAAGAGACTTTACTTATTTTAGAATTATATAGAGAGCTTGCAGAAGATTATTTGGCGATGCCAGTTCATACTGGTTTTAAGTCAGAATCAGAAAAATTTGCTGGTTCAGATCGTACATATTGTATTGAAGCGCTTATGGGAGATAAAAGAGCGTTGCAAGCTGGTACTTCTCATAACTTGGGACAAAATTTTGCAAAAGCATTTGATGTGACTTTTCAGACTAAAGAGAACAAAGAAGAAATGGTATATGCAACTAGTTGGGGTATTAGTACCAGATTAGTAGGAGCAGTAATAATGACACATGGAGATGATAAAGGTTTGCGCTTGCCACCAAAGATTGCTCCATATCAGGTTGTTGTTGTGCCAATATTTAGAGACGTAGAAACTAAAAAAAGATTAATTAAATATCTAGCGCCAATTTTATCAAGCCTAGTAGATAAAGGAGTGCGGATTCATGAAGATTGGAGGAATGAAAGCCCTGGCTTTAAATTTAATGAGTGGGAGATGAAAGGAGTGCCGATTCGCTTAGAGGCTGGACCTAAAGATTTAGAAAAGCTTCAAGTTGTTATTGCTCGACGTGATACAGGTGAAAAACAATTTATAAAGAAAGAAGTGATCGTTGAGGTTATACCAAATTTATTGGATTTAATCCAAAAGAATCTTTTTGAACAAGCAAAAATTTTTCGTTCTGAAAACACTCATTCTGTTACATCATATGATGAATTTAAGGATACAATTAAAAATAAAGGAGGATTTGTTCTTTGCGGATGGGACGGTACGGTTGAATCAGAAGAGGCTATTAAGAAGGATACAAAAGCAACAATTCGTGTTATTCCATTTGACGAAAGCCCAAATCACTTAAAATGTATATACTCAGGGAACCCTGCAAAGCATCAGGTCCTTTTTGCCAAAGCATATTGAGCTTAAAATATTTTTAAATTTATTAAATGATGATAACAAACTCTGAAGCAATAGTCCTCAGGCGCTTTCCATATAGCGAATCAAGTATTATAGCTAGATGCTTTGTTAAAGAATTAGGTAAGGTAAGTTTTATTGTTCATGGGGCTCATCGAAAAAAATCACCTATGGGAGCTTATTTCCAACCAGCAAATT
>ENA-OSJC01003672-OSJC01003672.1-marine-metagenome-genome-assembly--contig:-NODE-3672-length-10861-cov-13.040801_pt1 | contig 10861 bp, 8 predicted proteins | sample MGYA00237885_ERZ534234 | MGnify/ENA primary metagenome ERZ534234 (study PRJEB26413, sample SAMN06343907) | marine metagenome | isolation source: coastal waters | place: Atlantic Ocean: West Antarctic... | reverse complement strand
GAAATACCAAGTAGATGGCGTTCTAGACTAGAGGGAAATACTAACAATACTTTCTTAAGAAATTTTGTTTATATTCTAACTGGATTTAGAATTTTTTTCTCAAGTAATAAAAAATTAATCAAATAATTTTTTATTATAGATCAAAAATTGAATGGACTTTTTTATCCCCAATATTTAAGGATATATTATTTTTATGCCCAATATATGAATGGTAATCTTTGTGATTAAAATTATGCAACATGAATAAATTATCTTTGCCTATGGGAAATTTAAAATCATTACTATTGTTTAATGATTTACCAATTTTTATATCAAAACTTTCGTTGTTAAATTCTTTTATTGCTAATAACTCTCCACTGTGTTCATCAATTAAATGATTTGGATTAAATACATCATCAAAATAGCAATATACTCTAGGACATATATGTTTTTCTAATTTTGGAATTTGTTTTAAAAAATTTTTTGTTGACGTATACAAATCAAAATCGAAGAATATAGAAATAATATTTTCAGGATTAGTACTTAGAAATTCATCAACAGTATTTTTTATATCTCCGTAAAAAATTTGGCTATGTATTTTTTTTTTTAGTAACTCTTTATCAATTATCTTAAAATCACCCTTTTTCCAAAGGAAAGGAGCATCAAACTTATTATTGATATCAGGTAAACCTTCACCAGTATCAAAACCATATATGTTAATTTTAATATTTGTTAGATTTTGAATTTTTTCTTTGTATTTTTCTAGAGCAATAATTCCATTGCCACCCGCAACACCTAATTCTAAGATAGATACTGTTTTATATCCTATTTTTTTTGCCTCCAGGACACTTTCTAATAAAATTGTTTCATAATGTGGTCTAAAAGTTTTAAACTTTAAGCTTAAATATTTCATTAAAGCTAATCTTAAAGGTTTGTCATAACCTAAAATTCTCATAATTAAAATTTTTAACTTGTAAAAGAACAATTCTTACCCCTATTTTATTGATTAAATAATAAATGATTAATTTCTTTTATCATAATTCTAAATTCAATACATAAGTAAATTTACAATATAACTTTTATGAGATTATAACCAATTGATTAATTTTTTTTTCAGTATAACAGTGCTTAAGTTAATATTTATTAAACTATGTTAAGTAAATAAGTAAAAATGCAGAAAAACAAAAATATATCGATTTATATATTAATTTTATTTTCTTTTGCTTCCCATCTAATATCTATTAATTTTCATCCAACAAATTTTGAAGGTGGGTATGGTGCCTTTGCAAATATTTTCAACTACGATGACAAGATATTATTTCTTACAGCATATTTTAATACACAGTTTAATACTTATATTTTTTCTGGGTTGGGATCTGTAATAAATAATATTTTACCATTCATTGATGGATATCAATCTATAAAATTATTATCAGCTACTAGCTATTTTTTTTTATGCTTTGGAGTTTTAAATATTTTAGAATTCTATAAATATAAAAATGATAGAATTTTATTTATTCTAATAGTTTTGTTTAATAGTATAATATGGAATTATGGTTATAGAGCTTATAATGATTTATTTGCTTTCTCATTAGCAATTTATTTTTTTTCTAAAATCCTAATATCCTCAAAATCACATTATATTTATTTAAATAGTTTTTTTTTAGGTATTGCAATAGCTGTAAAATCTTACAATTTAATATTGTTAATACCAATATATTTATTTATTTATTTTGAAAATAAAAAAATATATATTCCAAAAATTAAAATTATTTCAGTAACTATACTAGTCACATTACCTTTTATTATTTATAATTTACTTATATACAAATATTTAGGTTTTCTTTTTGCGCCCATTTCTGAAGATTTGCAATTTGCCATAATTGGGAATGACACTAGTAGAGATATTTTTTGGGTTTTAAATAATTTTGTTTTTTATTTAGGGTATTTGACTTTAATTTCTTTTCCATTCACTATTATTTTTTTTCTAAAAACACAAAATAAATTTACCAAAAATACTTTAATGACTTTTGTGTTAATATTTTTATTTAGTATTTATTTGCAAAAATTTTTTTTTATTTCTTCAGAGTTAGATTTGGGACCTTTACAAAAATTTATACCTGAAAATTTTTATAAAGCTTTGATTATAGTAAATTTTTTGTTTTTTATTTTATTAATAAAAAATTTTATTTCAATAAAATCAATTGATAAAAAAAAAATTAATATTTCTATAACAATAATTTTTACAATATTATGTTATATATTTGTTTTATCTTTTATAAAGGCTTCTCAAAGATATTTGATTTTACCTCTTCCATTTTTCTTATTATTTTTATTTAATGTTATTCAGCCGAGAGCTCTCATATTTACAATGTTAATAATTTATACTTTGTTTAATTCAATTTTGTTTGCAAACTATTACATAACTGCAAAATCTACAGAGATGATTTTAAATTACCTCAAAAACAAAGAGATTTTAACAAATACTAATGCAGGCGTAATGACTCCCCATGTATACCATTTGTATGATAATTGTTTATATTTTAAGCATAGTAAAAATTGCGTTGGGTTTATAAAAAATACTATAAAAGTAACCTCATCAGACTATAAGGTTGTGTATTATAAGAAACAGTCGATTTTTTCTTCAAAAATTAAACTATTAGGAATTGAGTTTAACAAATTTTCGGTTATTAAGTTAAAATAATGAAAAAATTTATTATATCTACAACTATAAACCCACCAACTGAAGCAATTAAAAAGTTTGATAATTTAAAAGATTGGAATTTAATAGTCTCGGGTGATTTAAAAACTCCACCAAACTATAAATTAAAAAATGGAATTTATATTAGCCCTAAAGATCAAGAGAAAATAAGTAAAAAATTATCCGACTTAATTGGATGGAATTGTATTCAGAGAAGGAATTTTGCCATGATAATGGCTTACAAACAAGGAGCTGATATAATTGCAACAATAGATGACGATAATATACCTTTTGCCAATTGGGGTAAAAATTTATTAATAGAAAGTAAAGTGAGTGCAAACAAATATATAACTAAAGAAGAGGCATTTGATCCAATTTCAGTTACAAACTATAAGCATTTGTGGCACCGGGGTTTTCCATTGCAAATTTTAAAAAACAAAAATAAAAACAAAGATATTAAAAAAATTAATTCTGATTTTGATGTTCAGGCAGATTTTTGGAATGGTGATCCAGATATTGATGCGGTATGCAGAATGGAACATGCTCCAGAATGTAAATTTCAAACATCTGTATTCCCTTTTACATCCAATAAAATGTCACCATTTAACTCTCAGAATACTTACTTAAAAAGAAAAGTTATGGAACATTATTTTTTGTTTCCACACATAGGTAGAATGGATGACATATGGGCTTCATACTATGTTGAGGCTAAAGGTTTTAAAGTTTTATACAATAAGCCTTCAGTATATCAGCAAAGAAATGTTCACGACTTAACAAAAGATATGAAAAAAGAGTATATAGGCTATGAAAATAATTTAAATTTAATAAAAGAACTTAAAAAAAATCCAAATAATATTAAAAAATTTCTGCCAAAAAAATCTTGGGAAGCTTTTAAACTATATCAGCAAATTTTAAAAAAATGAAAAGAGTTCTAATAACTGGAGCTGCTGGCTTTGTCGGTAGACATTTTTGCAAGCATTTTCTTGATAAAAAATTTGAAGTTGTGGCGGTTGACAATATTCAGAAATTTACTGGTGCTATTAATCCAAAAAAAAAATGGCCTTTATTTAATCCTTATGATTATAAAAATTTTAAATTTATTAAAATGGATTGCGTTGAATGGTTTAATAAAAATAAAAATAAGGAATTTGACTATGTGCTCCACTTAGCTGCAATTGTTGGTGGAAGAGAAATGATTGAAAATAATCCACTTGCTGTTGCTCAAGATCTAACTATTGACAGTAAGTTTTGGGAGTGGTGTGTTACTGCAAAACCTAAAAAAACTTTATATTTTAGCTCTAGTGCTAGCTACCCTTTAGCTTTGCAAACCAAAAAGTCTTATAGGTTACTAAAAGAAAGTGACATAAATTTTTCTAATAATCTTGGTGTTCCAGATTATACGTATGGTTGGTCTAAATTAACTGGAGAATTTCTAGCTAACATAGCATATCAAAAACATGGCATAAAATCAGTTTGTTACCGACCTTTTTCAGGATATGGAGAGGATCAAGATATTAATTACCCTTTTCCTAATTTGTGTAAAAATTTAATTATGGCAGAAAAGAACAAGTTTGTTCAAGTATGGGGTGATGGCAAGCAAATGAGGGATTTTATTCATATTGATGATTGTGTTGAGGGTGTAATTAAAACTATGGATAACGTTAATAATGCCTCTCCAATTAATCTATCAACAGGAATATATACTAGCTTTATAGATTTTATAAAGTTAGGAAAAAAAATTACTGGTTATAATTTTGATATAATAACAAAAAAATCTAAACCTACTGGTGTCTATGCTAGGGGCGGATCAACCCAAAAACAATTAAAGCTTGGATTTAAGGCTCAAATAAAAATTTCAGATGGAATTGAGCGTGGTTTAAAATACTTTCAAAAATAAATTAATTTTTACGTATTAGGAAAAATAATACAAAATAAATTATTAAGAAAGACAATATAATTAAAATTTCACTAAAGCCGAAAATTAAAGCTAATATTGGTAAAAAAATTAAAGACGAGTTAATAATTAAAACTGAAATTGATGAGTAATTTTTGAGCAAAAGATGATGGAAATGATTACCATCTGCACCTAAAGGGTTCTTTTTTTTAAATGATCTCTCGATAAACAAACGTGTCATATCCATTCCAGGTAACATCATCAGAATAAATATTTCCTCACAACTCTTGATTATTTCACGATTGTAAGAATTAATAACAAATAATGATATTAAAAAAGATATAAAAATACTTCCATTATCACCTAAAAAAACTTTACCCTTAAGGTTAAAGGTTAAAAAAAACAGTAATGTAATGATAATTGATAAAGATAAATTGACATTAATATTTTTATAAAGGAAATAAGAAAATAAAATAAATGAATAAATGCCTGCTTGGCCATTAATACCATCGTACATATTAAAGGAATTGATAAAAATAAAAATACAAATAATAGTAAAGAATATAGAAAAAATACCTAGCTCAATATTTTTTTCTACTGACGAAAACTTTAATATTGATATCTGAAAATCACCATTAAAAAATATTGGAAAAAAAATTATTATAATAAATAAAAATGTTTTTTTTAATGAAGATAAACCAATCTTATCATCAATATACCCTACAGAAAACATCAATATAAGTGGAATTATAAGTGTGAGATAATGATATTCTTTTAAATTGTTGTTAAAATTCTTATCAAATAAAAAAAATAATAGTATTACTCCAAAAAAAATAATACCTCCCAATAGTGAGGTTTTCTCCTTATGAATTTTCCTCTTATTCGAAGGATAGTCATAAAGATTGAGGATACTAGTAAGTTTCTTTAGATTATAAAAAAAAATTATATTTAAAAATATAACTAATACAAAAAATAAATTTTGTTCATTCATTATTTCAATCTATAATAAAATGATTTTATAGTCCTAAAAAATTTACTTTCCTTGTCTTGCCCTGATAACAATCTCTGAAAGACAGATTTCGATTTATCTAAAAACATATTATAAATATATTCTCTTCCTGATTTTTGATTATAAAACTTCATATATTTAAACAAGTTTTCCTCATCAAAAACTCTACCATTGTCAGAAAATTTAGTTAGTTTTTGGTTAAAATTACCCTCATATAAGCTACTCATATTATGCAAAGTGGTCTTCATAAAATTACCAATTAATAAATCATCAAAGATTTCCCATTCTATAGCTTGCATTAAACTTGATCTTGGCAACTCAAATGTAACACCTTTATTAATACCTTTATTGAGATCAATAATATTATCCCCACCACCTACTCTAAAAATAATATATCCCAAATTTGTTAAAAGTTTTTCTCTTTTCTTAAAATAAAATTTTATTTTTTTTACATCATTTACATCTAGAATATCTGAATAATTATCACCAAAATCCTCTGGTTTTTTAATTTTAACTTTTAAGGGTTTTACTAATAGTTTTTCAACTTTTTTACTTGAACAATCTATAAAAGAAAAAGGTTCGACAAATTCTAAACTTTCATCAAAACCTTTTCTATATTCATGTATTGGAGTGGTGTATTTTTGAGCCCATATAGAATCAGATCTTTGATATTGATGAAAAGAACTAAATGGTATTACTCCTTTTAATGATAATGATTTTGCAACCAAACTTAAATGTTCACCAACATAGGAGTTATTTGCAGCTGGTGGCACTATAAAATTTCTTTTCTCATCATAAAAATTAATCATATCTGCATCACCATAACTACCTAGTGCCAATAAAAATGATCTATTAAAATTTTTCGATATTTTTCTTATATATTTTGTACAATTGATTGTTTCAGCATCATTTAAATTTACAAAAAGTGTATCATTTATGTTAATTAATAAAATTGAGTCCTGATTTGGTGTTATAATAGATAATATTGAAATATTCTTTGATAATTCTACCCATTTTCTGTCTGGTAAAATTCTTACATCATATTTCTCTTTTAATAGGTCTTGATGAATTCTCTCACCATAATGATTAGAAATTAATATTTTATTTTTTTTAAAATTCTTAATGCTTTCTGGATTCAAATGATCTGGATGTCCATGTGAAAACCAAACATATTTACTATTTAAAATTTCTTTTTCTGTGGATTCTGGAATTTCATGAGAACAAACCCAACTTCCAAAGTAAGCAGGATCTTTGTGTCCAAACCATGGGTCAGTTGTCAAAATTGGTACTTCGTTATCATAACAAAGCATAGTTGCGTTACCTATTGTTTTTGTACCAATCATATATTATTGAAAGTTGCCTTGTATTCATCCCTATTTTTAAGCCTAGTTTGATGTAAATAAAATCCGCAAGGAAAATAGAAAATTATTGATAACCAGTTGTTAAAAATATTTCCGGTAGGAACAAAAGGAAATATATTTATAAAAAAAGTAATTAAACATATTATTTCAATATAATTATTTTTTTGGTTATTTTTATGATTATTGAAATAGCGAATAAGCTTAGAAATAATAAAGCACAACATGACAAGATAAAATACAAATCCAATAATACCTGTTTCAGATAAAATTTGTAATAAAAAATTATGTGGGTGAGTACTGCAGGACTCAGCTCCAGAATTATACTTCTCATCCCCACATTTTTTTCTATACATTTTTGGACCTATCCCTAAAAATGGATTGTCTAAAAAAATTTTAAATGCAGTTTTATAATGTTGTGTATGCTCTTTACTAAAAATAACTAAACTTTTATCATCATGAATATAATTTTTTTTTTCGTTAGGATAATATTTTTCTAAAAATAAATTTGATATTATATTCGATTGTTGAAATGGCTCAATAAAGAACCTATATTGCACTTTTTTATTAAAGACAGATAAGCTAATTATAATAAATAGTGGCAGGATAATTAACTTTAAAGAAAATTTTTTATCTCGATTTAATATTAAAATTAAAAATAAGAAAATAAAAAATAAACCTAATGCAGTTCTTTCACCACTTAAGACTATTGTACAAATACCAGCTATATATAAAATTATTGATAACAAAATTTTATTTTTTAATTCGCTAAATATAAAAAATAATACAATTACTAGTGGACACATTCTAATAAAAAAGCCTCCTAGCACCATTCTATCATTAAAAAAGCCTGAAATTCTATCCATTTGAACCAACTCAAACCCTAGAATATTATGACCAAATATAAATTGATAAATAGCATCTAAGAATAACACTAAAAACAATATGAATAAGTATATTGAATAATTTTTCATAAATAAATCTTTAGTATTTTCTAATAAATACCACAAAGATAATGAAAAAATTAAAAACCTAAAATAAGTAAAACTACTTTTCAAAGAAAATAGGATATCATCAGAAGTTAAAGAAGAAATGATTAAAAATAAATTAAATAGTAAAAAAAATTTAACAAATTTGTTATTATAATAATATTTCCAGAGATTATTTTTAATCGATAAAAAAATAAATATTAAAGCCATTAGTGATATTGAAAGATCAGGTATAAATGGACCAGTAACTAAACCAATTGGAATAAGATATAATAGAATTTTTTGGATGGTTATATGTATTTTATCTGTCATTTTGACCTTTAATTATTATAAATTTAGAAAAAAAACTATACAATAATATCATTAGTAAACTTAACTTTATATATAAGAAAGATAAATTACCTACAAATAAAAGTTAAGTGGCCCTTTTTTTATTTTTTTAGTTTGATTACAATCTATCCTTTAGGGAAGTGATGATTTTAAATATTATTTTTAACTATAATACTAAAATTAAATCACAAATTATTTTTTAATATATATAAATTTTTATTTTTTTTAAAAAAATTGTTAGATTTTGAAAAAAAAATTATATTGTTTTTATCTTTTGGCTCAATGTCAGATACATAATATTTTTTATTCTTATCAAATAATATATCTTTATCCATTGAAATTCTCATATCTTTATTAAAATCAACGAAATGATTAAGTGCATGCTGCCCAATAAAGCCTGGGTATGTGTCTTGAATCATTTTATTTTTTTTTAAATAAACTAGAACATTTTTAATATTATTAGATGTGGAGTAGTGGTTAACAAACAAGATTGTGTTCATTAATACATATAAAGAAATTGTTAATATAAAAAAAATTTTATTTTTTTGAATATCAAATATTGTAAGCAGGAGTAATGGTAATATTATTAACAAATATCTCTGAGAAGGATGAAAAATTGATAACATAAAAATAAAAATTATTGTAAAAAAAATAGAAAATTTAAATAATTTTCTATCAAAATCTTTTCTGTTTAAAGAAAAGTGCACAAAGTCTAAAAAAATACAAAAACTCATTAATAAAATAAAAGAAAAAAAATTGTAATTAAAATAAGTTTGTAAAAAACCAAAGTTAATTTCCCCAATATCATCAATAAAAAAAAATGATAATAGAATTGAAAATATAATATATGAAAGTATTTTAAAATAATTTATTTTTATATTTTTAAATAAGTAATCAAAATATAGAGGAAGAATAAATAAATTGAGAAAACCAAGGTAGGATATAAATTTCGTTAGAAATAATAAAATCTCAAAACTTTTTAATAATTTAAAATGATTAGGTATTAAAAAAAAATCAAATAAATAAAAATTATAAACTAAAAAAATTACTGGAATAAGCATTGAAGCTGAGGCCCATAAAAACAAGTTAATGTTATTTTTACAAAGATAATTTTTTAAATCTAAATTATAAAATATTAGAAGAATAGTAATTGCATTAATCGGTTTAATTATTACTGCACACGAAAAAAGTATTAAAAAAAAACCTTTTAAAAAAAAACTTTTTTTTATTATTAAAAAAGAAATACTAAATAATGCAAGTGTTGCTGAAAAAAAATCAGGTGTAGCTCTAAAGCTAAAGGCAAAAATAATTGGATTCAGAAGTATTAATAATATTAATAGATAATCATTTTCATTTAAATTTACTTTTGATATTTTTATTAAGTTATTAATTCCAATATAAATTAAAATAATCCCACTAGATGATAACAACTTTCCAATAAGGTAATAGTTTAATGGTATAAATTTTGAAAAGAAAAGTATTACAGTGGAAAAACCTAAAGTATTTGCGTTATATCTAAAAAAATTACTTATTATTTCTATATTATTGCTTTCCAGAAGCTTTGCTCCGATTGGGAAAATAAATTCATCATTAATTGGATAAAAATTTATACAAAAAATATGAATAAAAAAAATAATTAAAAAAATAATAAAAGACTTAGTGTGATTATTACTAATTATAGAATTTAAATTCATTGATTTTAGATTTATTACTTTAAATATTAGATTTTAAAATTTTTATTATTTTTGAGCTTACAGTTTTGCTCATATAATCTCTAATATTTTTTATCTTTACGTCTCTATTCAAATAATAATTTATGATGGTTAATATTTTTTTAGTATTAGATCCAACTAACGTAGCACCACCAGCCCTTATAGTTTCAAGTCTCTCTGTATACTCCCTTATTACTAGACACGGTTTTTTTAAAATAGCACTCTCTTCCTGAACAGTGCCACTATCCGTTAAAGTTAATAAGCAATCTTTTTCTAATCTCACAAAGTCAAAAAAGCCTAGTGGTTTAATAACCAAAATTCTGTCATCTAATTTAATATTATATTTCTTTAACATTTTTTTTGATCTTGGGTGTATTGGCCATATAATTTTTTTATCAAATTTTGATACAATTATATTAAATGTGCTAACAAACTTTTTTAAAATTTCATAGCTATCAACATTTTCTTGTCTATGCATTGTGAGAACAAAAAAATTATTTTTTTTTATATTTAACTTTTTGAGAATATTTGATTTACTTATATTCTTTCTATAGGCATGCATTACTTCCGTAATGGGATTACCTGTTTTAATTATATTCTTTTTTTTTATTCCTTCTAAAATTAAATTCTGACAACTACCTGAAGTGTAAGGTAGCAAAATATCACTACTATGGTCAATTATTTTTCGATTAACCTCTTCTGGACTCTTATTACTGTAACATCTATTACCAGCTTCCATGTGGTAAACCTTAACACCCATTCTTTTTGCAACTATTGATCCAACACTACTATTTGTGTCTCCCAAAACTAAGAATTTTTCTGGTTTTTCTTTTTCAATAATTTTTTCAAGTTTATAAATTATGATAGATATTTGTTCTGCAAAACTACC
>ENA-OSJC01003669-OSJC01003669.1-marine-metagenome-genome-assembly--contig:-NODE-3669-length-10863-cov-9.459948_pt1 | contig 10863 bp, 12 predicted proteins | sample MGYA00237885_ERZ534234 | MGnify/ENA primary metagenome ERZ534234 (study PRJEB26413, sample SAMN06343907) | marine metagenome | isolation source: coastal waters | place: Atlantic Ocean: West Antarctic... | reverse complement strand
TAGATAATGCGTAGATTACAATTATACATAGGTACTCAAAGAGTAGATTTATTTAAGGATGAAACGGTTTCACTTACCCAAACAATAAAGAATGTAAAAGATTTAGCAAAGGTCTTTACTGAATTTACGCAAACTTTTTCTGTTCCAGCATCTAGTGTAAACAATAAGATATTTAAACACTATTATAACTTTGATATAAGTAATGGTTTTGATGCAAGAAAAAAAGCAGATGCAAGATTAGAATTAAATGATTTACCTTTTAAAGATGGTAAAATAGCTTTGCAAGGTGTTGAGTTAAAAAACAATGTTGCTCATACATATAAAATTACTTTCTTTGGTAATACAGTTAATTTAAAAGATATTTTAGGTGATGCTCAATTAAGTAGTTTAAGTTTTTCAGATTACTACAATAGAGATTATGATTTTGCTACTGTAACAAGTGTTATGGAAGATGGTGTTACACCTTTTATTGTTCCTTTAATAACACACACAAACAGATTAATTTATAACGGGGTTGCACACGCAGTATTTAACCCAGAAGATACAATAAACAATATTGCTGCACACAATGCAGATACACAAAATGGTGTTGAATGGAACCAGTTTAAATATGCTGTAAGGTTACAGACAATTATTGATGCAATAGAAACAAAATACGATATTGCGTTTTCAGATGATTTTTTTAATAATGTAAATAACGAACAATTTGCTACATTGTTTATGTGGTTACATCGTAAAAGTGGTTCTGTTGATAGACCAACACAAGTTGAGGTTATACAAACAAAGCTGCAAGACTTAATTGTAAAAACTGGTTCTGATGAAAGAATATCTACAGTTGAAAATGGTATCATAACTGTTAATGCACCAATAGGTGTTTTTCCAGCAACATTTAAATTAGAGTTAGACCCGTTTGATAATGCTGTTACATACAATGTACAAGTATTAAAAAATGGTGGTACTGTAATTGGTGAACTAAATGGTGTACAAGGTGACCAAACATTAAACATTTCTGCTGGACCAGATGGTTTAGAAGATAATTCAACTTACTTAATACAATTTAGTGGGGTAGGTTTGAGTTTTGCGATAAATGCTATTGATGTTAGGATTGGTTGGATAGATGGCTTAAATTTCACAACTGGTTTTGATACATATCATAATGAATTTGCTTTTACAACATCAGATGTTTTTGAGTTTAACATAGTTGAGCAATTACCAAAGATGAAGATTATAGATTTTCTATCTGGTTTGTTTAATATGTTTAACCTTACTACTTATGTAGATAACGTTGGAACAATAGTAGTTAGAACATTAGATAGTTACTATTTAGATAGCACACAAGTTTACAACATAGATGAATACCTTGATACTACAAAATCAACATCAGATATTGCACTACCTTTTAATGAAATATCATTTAGCTATAAAGGTTTAGGTACATTATTAGCAAAGCAATTTGAACAGCTTACCAATAGTGGGTGGGGTTCTTTAAGTTACACACTAAATGGTGGTATTTATGATGCACCAAGTGAACCATATAAAATAGAATTACCATTTGAGCATTTTCAGTTTGAAAGATTGTATGATGCTGGACAATCAACAACAACATCAACAGATATACAATGGGGTTATTCTGTAAATGAAAACTTACAATCATATATTGGTGAACCTTTATTGTTTTATGCAATAGGCATTGAGAGTGGTGACCCTATAAGAATAAGAAATACAGCAGATAGTGCAGTTGAAGATATTACTGATTACGTTATACCATCAAATAGTCAAGCACTTTCACCAAGCACTAACAAGTTTAACATACACTTTCAAAATGAGTTAAATGAATACTTGGCAAATGAACCAACAGGTGGCGGTTTTGCACCAGTATCACCAGCATTACAATTTACAGATACATTATTTGAAACAGAATACAAAGAGTACATACAAGATGTATTTAACTTTAGAAGAAGATTGTTAAAGGTTACTGCTTACTTACCTATGAAGGTTTATTATAACTTACAACTAAATGACTTAATAGAAATAGGTCAAGATAGGTACAAGATTAATTCACTAACAACAGACTTAACAACTGGTAAAACAGAATTTGAATTACTAAACACAATATTATGATTAAGAATATAATTGACTTACTGCAAGTTGTTGATGGTGAAACTGAAAACATAAAGATAGCACAGGGAAAATATAAATTAGCAGAAACACTTTCAAGTGGGTTTAAACAAACAAAAAGAAATTTAAGATGGCGCAAAAAATAGAAGTAGAATTTGAATTAAAGTACAAAGAAGCCGTTAAGAATTTAGATGAATTCCAAAAGGAATATTCCAAACTTGAAAAGGAAGTTGTAAGTGCTAATAAAAAGACTGCTGAAAGTTTAGAGAAAGTAGAAAAAGGTGCAAAGGATGGTGCAAAGGGAATTAAGAAAGTTGGTATATCAATAGGAAACCTAGCCAAAGCATCTGGTATTATATTCTTATTACAAAAAGCATTTGAATTTGTATCAAGTGCAATTCAAGAAAATCAAGCCGTAATGGATGGGTTAAATATTGTTTTTGATACTGCACAAAATGTAGTAAATCAAGTCTTAAACGTATTTGTAGATTTATTTAAAACTATCACAGAGGTATCTGGCAGCACTAATGCACTTGGTAAGGTAATTGATGGCCTTATAACATTATATATAACACCTTTTAAATTAGCTTTTTATCAATTAGTTACGGCATTTCAAGTAGCTAATCTTGCGTATCAAAATTTATTTGGTGATGATGCATCAATAAAAGCTGCTGGTGAAGCGTTAGTTGAAACTAAAATTAAAGTAACTGAGTTAGGTTCTGAATTTCTTCAAGCTGGTAAAGATGTTGTAAATAATTTTGGTGAAGCGATTACTGAGGTAGGAGAGTTGGGTGGTAGTGTTATTGAGGGGTTAAGTGAAGTTAGTGTGTCTGCTGCTTTTGAAACGTCAAAAACAAACCAAGCATTAAAAAAGTCTGCTGAAATAGCTGCTGCACAAAGTAGAATATTACTAGAACAATTTGATAGACAAGCAGAACTACAAAGACAAATTAGAGATGATGAAACAAAGAGTATAGCAGAAAGACAAGAAGCAAATAATAAGTTAAACGAAATACTTGACAAGCAAGAAGAAGAAATGACTAAAAATGCTCAATTAGTCAAAGCAGCAGCACAAGCACAATTTGATTTAACTGGTAAAACAGAAGACTATGTAAGGGTATTAGAAGCAGAAGCAGAAATACAAGGTGTAGCAGCACAAGTAACTGGTTTTAAATCTGAACAACAAACAAACGCAAATGCGTTAACAAAAGAAGCCACAGAATTAAAAAATGCAGAACTAGAAAGTGAAAGTTTATTATCTATTGAGAAGAAAAGATTTAATGCAGAACTTATAGAAGATGAACTTTTAAGATTAAGTAAATTAGCCGAAATTGATATACTTGAAGCTGAACAAGAAACGACAAGATTACAAGCTATTGTAGATAACGCAGCCGCTGGTACACAAGCAAAGGTAGATGCACAGATTGCTTTAGATGATTTCACCGAACAATCAAGACAAACTAATTTAACAAGACAAAAAGAAATAGCAGTTGCATCAGCAGAAATATCTGAAACAGAAGCAGATGCAAAAATAGCAGCTCTTGATGCCTACGCAGCAATGGCCACAAATGTTAGTAATTTACTTGGTAAAGAAACTGCAGCGGGTAAAGCTTTAAGTGTTGCCGCAGCCACAATATCAACATATACATCCGCAACAAAGGCTTATGAAAGTCAACTTGCAATAGCTACACCAGATGCACCGATTAGGGCAGCATTAGCAGCGGGAGTAGCAGTAGCAACAGGCTTGGCAAATGTAAAGAAAATATTAAGTGTACAAGTACCTGGTGGTGGTGGAGCACCCACTGGGGGGTTACCATCGGCAACAAGCGCACCTACACCACCAGCATTTAATGTAGTGGGTGCAAGTGGTGAAACACAATTAGCAGACGCGATAGGTGGGCAAACACAAAGGCCAACTAGAGCATTTGTAGTAAGTAATGATGTAACAACTGCACAGGAATTAGACAGAAACATAATAGAGGGTGCATCTATATAAATGCAAAATTAAAAACTAAACACGTTATATATTTATGAAGATAATAGAACTTATTTTAGATGAAGACCAAGATGATATTGGAGTAGAAGCAATTTCTATTGTAGAAAGTCCAGCTATTGAAAGTGATTTTGTTGCTTTAAAGAACCAAGAAATAAAATTAGCAGAAGTAGACAAAGAAAAGAAAATACTAATGGGTGCATTGTTAATACCAAATAAGCCTATTTACCGCAATGGTTCAGAGGGTGAATATTACATATACTTTTCAAAAGATACTATTGTAAAAGCATCTCAAATGTTCTTACAGAAAGGAAACCAAAGCAATTCAACACTAGAACACGCAGAACCGTTAAGTGGTTTAACATTAGTTGAAAGTTGGATAGTAGAAAGCAAAGAGAAAGACAAATCAGCAATGTATGGTTTAGATGTACCAGTTGGTACTTGGATGGGAAGTGTTAAGGTAAACAATGATGAGATTTGGCAGGAATATATTTTGACCCAGAAATGCAAGGGGTTCAGCATAGAGGGGTATTTTGCGGATAAAATGGAAGCACCTAAAGAAAAGGTAGAAGAACAATTAAGTGAAGAATTATTAAGTAAAATTAAATCTATATTAAATGAAAAGTAACATACAAAAAGTTTACAGTAAACTACCAAAACAAGAACTATCTGCACAAAAAATTGAGTTAAGTTTAGTTGATGATTTAGACAAATTAAACACATCTTATTTTTCAGAAACAGATAAAGCAAATTCAAAAATAAAAGGAATATTAAGTGAAGCAAGAGGTGTTGAAAGTATTTTAGAAAAAGCTATAAAATCTGCTGAAAGAGTTGAACCTATAAAATCTAAAATAGAACAACAAGCAAAAGATTTAGGTGTAGACCCTAAAAATATTTCATCACTTAAAGGTGCAAATGTTGTTTTAAATAATGTGAATGAATATAAACAAGCACTTGCAACAATTAAAAAGTTTACATCTTCAATATAAATAAACACAAAAGTAAATTATGAAAAGTAACATTGATAAAGTTTATAGCAAACTACCAAAAACAGAATTAGCAGAAATTGAGTTAGCTACACAAAAAGTTGAGTTGGGATTGGTAGATGATTTTAATGATTTAATTGATAAATCACAAGGTTTTCGTAAACAAGCTGCAACAGCATATATGAAAGTGCTTTCTAATATGAGAGCCGCATCTACACAAATGGATTTAGCATTAAAAGAAGCTAAAAAGATTGACGAAGCTGCAAAACAAATTGGTGTTAAATCACCAGTAAACACAACTGAAGTTGCTGCAACTGCAAAAGGTTATCAAAAAGCTGTAAATCTTCTTGCAAAAGATATAATAAACTAAATGCAAAGAAACAACAAAAATAAAACTTTTATACCTAGTAGGACATCACCTACTGGGGGTAATCGTGCTTGTTTATGTTGGGATACCAACAAGTATTCAATCTCTTGCTGTGATGGTTCTATGCAAGCGCAAGGCATTGGTGTAATAACAAGAACAGACTGAAAACGCAAATTTTAATTTAATAACCGTTATATAAATAGTATGAAAGCAAATGATATGTTAAACGAAATAAAAACACTTTTAAACATCGAGGTTAAACTTGAAGAACAAAAGTTAGAAAATGGTACTGTAGTAAGTGCAGAAGCATTTGAAAAAGGAAAAGAAATCTTCATTGTAACAGATGATGAAAAGGTTGCAATGCCAGTTGGTGAATACATCTTAGAAGATGGTAGATTGGTTGTTGTAGAAGCTGAGGGTGTTATTGCAGATGTTCGTGAAGTATCTGATGAAGTACCAGCCAAAGAAGAAGAAACAACAGAGGATTTAAAAGAAGAAAAAGAAGAAGAAAAAATGATGGATGAAGAAAACTATGTAACTAAAGATACCTTTAGACAGATGGAAGATAAAATCCAAAACCTAGAAGATGCTATTGCAGATTTAAAGTCTGACAAAGTAGAAGCAGAAGAAGTGGTTGAAGAAAAAGAAGTTGAAATGAAAGAAGAACTTTCAGCAGTAAAACCAATCAAACATAATCCAGAAGCAAAAGCACCACAAAAAACACAAGTGCAATTTGGTAAAGGACAATTTAACACAACACTAGATAGAGTATTAAGCAAATTAAATAAATAAAAATGAATAAAAGAAACGTAAATTTAGCAACAACCGTAACCGTAAATTCTACCTATGCTGGTGAATTCGCTGGTGAGTATATTGCAGCAGCATTATTGTCTGCATCAACTATTGATGATGGCGGTATTTCAATTAAGTCAAACATCGCTTTTAAGGAGGTTATCAAAAAAGTAGTAACGTCATCTTTAGTGACAGCCGCTGGGTGTGATTTTACACCAACATCTGCTATTACCCTGACAGAGAGGATATTACAGCCTTCTGAGCTACAAGTTAACCTACAATTATGTAAGTATGATTTCGTATCAGATTGGGAAGCACAGTCTATGGGCTTTGGTCTTGGTCAAACATTGCCACCAAAGTTTTCTGACTTTCTTATTGCACACGTTGCAGCCGAAGTAGCACAGAACACAGAATTCTGTATTTGGCAAGGTGATACAGCAGCAGCAACAAACAACTCTTTTGATGGGTTTGAAAAGCTAATTGCAGCATCAGCAGCAGCAGGAGATATTCCAGCAGCACAACAAGTAGCAGCAGTAGCTGGTGGGTTATTATCTACAAACATTATTGACGAACTTTCTAAAGTAGTTGATGCAATACCAGGTGCTTTATATGGTAAAGAAGATTTATTCTTATACATCGGAACTAAAGCAGCTAAATTATATGTGACCGCATTAGGAGGATTTGGTGCAGCAGGTTTAGGAGCGAATGGTGTAGCTAATATGGGAACACAATGGTGGAACAACGGAAGCCTAACGGTGAATGGAGTTAAAATCTTTGTATGTCCAGGAATGGCTGACAACAAAATTTTTGCAGCACAAAGGTCAAACTTGTACTTTGGTACTGGTCTTTTAAATTCAACAAACGAAGTGAAAACTTTAGATATGGCTGATTTAGATGGTTCAAACAATGTAAGAATGATTATGAGATTTACCTCTGGTGTACAGTTTGGTATCGCATCTGATTTAGTAGAATACGCATAATTAATTAATTAATCAATTGAAAGGGGTGGGTAGGTAATCTGCTCACCCTTTTTTTTTAAAACATAAAAAACAATGGCTTGTACATTAACATCAGGTAGACAACTACCTTGTAAAAGTGCCTTTGGTGGCATCAAACGTGTTTACTTTGCAGATTTCGGTGGTATCGGAAGTGTAACAGTAGATGCAACAACAAAAGAAGCAACTATAGTAGATGCATCAACTCCATCAGTATGGTTTGAATATGACGTTAAAGGAAATTCTAGTTTAGAGACAAGTGTGACGTCATCTAGAGAAAACGGAACGACATTTTATACTCAAACTTTAAACCTTACACTAACATTTTTAGATGCTAAAACTCAATCAGAGTTGCAAATTTTAGCAATATCTAGACCAAATATTGTAGTAGAAGATTACTATGGTAATAGTTTTCTATGTGGTTTAGAGAATGGTATGGAATGCACAGGTGGTACAGTAGTATCTGGAGCAGCAGCAGGAGATTTAAGTGGGTTTACACTAACATTCGAGGGAATGGAAGAAGTAGCACCTTTCTTTTTAGCAACAGCGGTTACACCATCTGCATTACAGATTGACCCAACACCAGTTGGAGTACCAGCATTACCTGGTCAAGACTAATTAATATTTAGTTAGAATTTAAAGCATCCTTAATCGGGTGCTTTTTTTTTGTTTTTACAAATTACCTTTATTTATACGTTATATAATTGATGATAATATTAACCACATCTGCAACAGCACAAAATCTATTAGTAATACCAAGAACTTACACCAGTACGTTTACTATGGAGTTACGAGATGATAGCACAAATGTTAGTGTTGACTATGCAATAACTACCGCTACACTTGCTGGTAATTATGTAAGTTTTAACAATGTATTTTCTCCTAAATTAGTTGAGGGACATTTTTATGACTTAACTTTATTTAAAGATGCTGCAAAAACCATTGCAATATATAGGGATAGAATATTTTGTACTGACCAAGATATTGACCAAACAACAAATGACCATTACAAACTAAATGAGGGACAGTATACCACATATAATGGCAGCAATAATGATTACATTGTAATATGAGAAAAAGAAACGAAAAGGGACAATTTGCAAAGGCATCTAAATCTTCTGAATTTGGCTTTGTTAATTTAAGTACATACACATCACCAGAGGTTAAAGAAGTAAATGGTGAGGAGTGGATTGAGTATGGTTCAAATAACAATTATTTCCAGTTCCTTATAGACCGTTATAATGGTTCACCTACAAACAATGCAGCTATTAATGGAATTAGCCAAGCAATCTACGGAAAAGGTTTAAATGCAACTGATAGCAACAGAAAGCCTAATGAGTATGCACAGATGATTTCTTTGTTTAGAAAAGATGTTGTAAGAAGATGCTGTTATGATTTAAAGTTAATGGGACAAGCTGCTATTCAAGTTATATACTCAAAGGATAGAAGCAAGATTGTTCAACTAGAGCATATGCCTATTGAGACATTAAGAGCAGAAAAATGTGATGATGATGGTAATGTACCAGCATACTACTATTTTAATGATTGGGCAAACATAAAAAGAACAGATGACCCTTTAAGAATACCAGCTTTTGGTATGTCTAAAGAAAATATAGAGATATATTACATAAAACCCTATAAATCAGGCTTTTACTACTATTCTCCAGTAGATTACCAAGGTGGTTTACAGTATGCAGAACTTGAAGAAGAAGTATCTAACTATCACCTCAATAATATTCTTAACGGTCTGAGCCCCAGTATGTTAATCAATTTTAACAACGGTACTCCTAACCAACAAGAAAGACAATTAATAGAAACAAAAATAGCACAGAAGTTTTCGGGAACATCTAATGCTGGTAAATTCATTTTAGCTTTTAACGACAATAAAGAAAGTCAAGCAGAAATAACACCAGTACAATTAAGCGATGCTCATAACCAATACCAATTCTTGTCAGAAGAAAGCACACAGAAAATAATGGTTGCTCACCGTATTGTATCACCTATGTTATTAGGGATAAAAGATGGTAGTGGTTTAGGTAACAATGCAGATGAAATAAAGACAGCATCTTTGTTAATGGATAACACCGTTATAAGACCGTTTCAAGAACTTTTAATTGATAGCTTTGACCAAATACTAGCTTACAATGATATAGCCTTAAACCTATACTTTACGACCTTACAGCCACTAGAATTTACTGATGTAGATAAAGACTTACAAGATAGTGAGACTATAGAAGAAGAAACAGGTGTTGAGATGTCGGTTAATCTTGCTAAATATCCTTGGGACAAATGTATTGCTGAACAAACCAAAAGGTATGGAGCAGCAGCAGCACCTAAAATATGTGGATATATAAAAGAAAATATGTCATCAATACAATTAAAAGAGATTGACGGCAAACAAGCATACGGAACAAAAGAAGAAGCAGAAGCTATTGCAAAGATGATAGATTGCGAGGGTTACCACGAACACGAAGAAGATGGTAAGGTTTGGTATATGCCCTGTAAGTCACACGGTGAAGTTGATTTAGAAGAAATGGGCGAAGATGAAGATTTAAGCGAATGGACATTAATTGATGAAAGAAAAGTTGATTATGATAATGAAGAAGCATTAGATTATCAAATTGATGAACTAAACAAAAAGAACAAAAGCACATTATCTAAAATATGGGAATTTGTTTCTACTGGTACATCAAGACCAAACGCAAAATCAAAACAAGATAAAGCTGTAAAAGATGTTGCCTTTAAAGTACGTTATCAATACGCACCTTTAAAAGATACATTTGACAAAGAGGGTAAAAATGTAACAAGAAGTTTTTGTGAGAAAATGGTAAAATCTAAAAAGATATACCGCAAAGAAGATATTATACAAATGGGTACAAGGGCAGTCAATCCAGGTTGGGGACCAAGAGGTGCAGATACATATTCTATTTGGTTTTACAAAGGTGGTGGTGCGTGTCATCATTTCTGGATGCGCAAAACTTATATGTTTACACTAGACAGCAAACGTATTGATGTTAAAAGTCCCAAAGCACCATTAATAAGTGTAAATGAAGCTAAACGAAAAGGTTTTAAGCCAGAGGTTAACGATAAACTTGTAGCTAAAAGACCAATTGATATGCCTAATGAGGGTTTTTTACCAACTAATAAAAGAAGATAGATGGCAACAGTATTATTTATAAATAGAACAGATTTAGTAAGAAACTCAATTTTAGATGGGTCAATTAATACCGACAAATTTATTTTTTTCATCAAAATCGCACAAGAAATTGATGTACAACAAATCATAGGTACAAATATGTACGATGGTTTAACTGCTGCTATTGTAGCTGGAATTGATTTGCCAGCTAATGCAAGATGGAAAATTATTTTAGATGATTATATTGTAAGTATGCTAATCTGGTACGCACAATCAAATTATATTCCATTCGCTGCTTATCAAATTTCTAATGGCGGAATTTTTAAACATAATTCTGAAAACTCACAAACTGTAGATAAAACAGAAGTTGATTTTTTAGTTGAAAAAGCAAGAACAAACGCAGAATGGTACTCAAGAAGATTTATAGATTTTATGAGTTTTAACCAAACTACCTACCCAGAGTATACAAATAATGT
>ENA-OSJC01003666-OSJC01003666.1-marine-metagenome-genome-assembly--contig:-NODE-3666-length-10871-cov-3.771725_pt1 | contig 10871 bp, 10 predicted proteins | sample MGYA00237885_ERZ534234 | MGnify/ENA primary metagenome ERZ534234 (study PRJEB26413, sample SAMN06343907) | marine metagenome | isolation source: coastal waters | place: Atlantic Ocean: West Antarctic... | reverse complement strand
TCAGGAAGTTTTTGGATTATGCTATTTAAAGATATAGAAGATCCACAGCCAAAAAAAATAACTGATAAGAAAAGAATGTAAAATACCTGCTTCAAATGAGAACTAAATTCATTTGAAAATAGATACAACACACCCTTTTACATTTGGTGAATGTATAGTTCAAGTAAGACTCCGCATGAGTAAGTCCTTAATGGACTTATCTAATTTTAGTTTAAAATCCTTATTAAAAACAAGTGTTAAGTGATTGTTTTATATCTTTATATAGTTAGAGTTAAGAGTAATAAAATACTAACTTTTTTATAGAATATAATTTCATTAATTACTTTAGTTTAAAAAGATATTTTTCCTTATTCTTTCAAACTAATTATTAAGGTGTTTTTATGAAACTATTTATTTTTTTAGGAGTATTGTGTATGAGTTGTAATCAAGGTTTAATCCCTCCAGATACGATTAAAAAACCTTATAAAATGGAAGAGCATGGTGATTTAAGAATTGATGATTACTATTGGATGAGATTGAGCGATGAGCAAAAATCGGCTAAGTCATTTGATAAACATGCAACTGAAGTTATTAGCTACATTGATAAAGAGAATCATTATACAAAAAAAATGTTATCTAAAACAGAAGCTCTGCAAGATGTATTATTTGATGAAATGGTGGGGCGTATTAAAAAAGATGATGAATCTGTCCCTTATTTTAAGAACGGATATTTTTATTATAAAAAATATGAGCAAGATAAAGAATACCCCATATATTGTAGAAAAAAAGAAAGTTTAGAAGCTTTAGAAGAAATTATGATCGACGGAAATATTTTAGCGAAAGGATATGACTACTTTTCTATTGCTGGATTATCTGTTAGTCCGAATAATAAGGTTTTAGCTTATAGTATTGATACTTTGAGTAGAAGGGTTTACACCGTTTATTTTAAAAATTTAGGAACAGAAGAAATATTAAAAAATTCAATACCAAATACATCTGGTAATATTGCTTGGGCAAATGATAACAAAACCGTTTTTTATACTTCCAAGAATAAAATTACGTTAAAACCCGAAAAAATTCACAGACATAAAATTAATAATTCAATTTTGAAAGATGAACTTGTTTATGAAGAAAAAGATGAAGAGTTTTATTCTGGTGTATATCGATCAAAGTCTGGGAAATATATTATAATTTATAATAGTAGTACTCTCGTTAGTGATTATCATATTTTACCAGCGGATAAACCTGATGGTGATTTTATAAATTTTACTCCGAGGTCTAAAAAAGAACATGAATATTCGATTCATCACCATGCTGACAAATTTTATATCATTTCTAATTTAAAAAGTCCAAATAATCGTCTAATGGAAACCTCTATTTATGAAACAGAACAAAATAATTGGATAGAAGTTTTACCACATAGAGATGATGCTCATTTATTAGAATTAGAAATTTTTGATAACCATTTAGTAATTAATGAAAGAGTAAAAGGTTTAAGCGGGTTACGAGTTATAAATCATATTTCAGGTAAAGACCGGAGTCTTGATTTTGGAGAGGATGCATATACTGCATGGATTTCTACAAATAGAGAGTTTAAAACAAATATTTTACGTTATGGATATGGTTCTATGGTCACGCCAAATTCATCATATGATTATAATATGGATACTGGTGAAAAAAAATTATTAAAGAAGCAAGAAGTTGTCGGAGGTTATAATGCCGATAATTATGAGTCTTTACGATTATATGCTACCGGGAGGGATGGTGTGAAAATTCCTATCTCACTTGTTTATAGTAAAGAAAGAAAAAATAAGAGTCCGCAAAGCTTGTTATTGAATGCATATGGTTCTTATGGCTCTACGAGTGACCCTTATTTTAGCAGTACCAGATTAAGTTTATTAGATAGAGGATTTATTTATGCAATTGCTCATGTAAGGGGTAGCCAGATTTATGGTCGGAAATCTTATGATGATGGAAAACTACTGAAAAAGAAAAATACATTTTTCGATTTTATAGACGCTGCTAAATACTTAATTAATCAAAAATATACAGATAAAGAAAAACTCTTTTGTTCTGGAGGAAGCGCCGGTGGCTTACTAATTGGTTCTGTGATAAATATGGAACCAGAGTTATGGAAAGGAGCGATTGCAGCAGTTCCATTTGTCGATGTAATTACAACAATGCTGGATCCTTCTATACCATTAACTACTGGTGAATGGTCTGAGTGGGGAGATCCAAGAATTAAAAAGTATTACGATTATATGCTATCTTATTCACCTTATGATCAAGTACAAGATAAACAGTACCCCAATTTATTAGTGACTTCAGGTTTTTTTGATTCACAAGTTCAATATTGGGAACCGTTAAAATGGGTTGCAAAATTAAGAGATCATTGGAAAGGAAGTAATAAACTTTTATTACATATGGAAATGGAGGCTGGTCATGGTGGAAAGTCAGGTAGATTTAGACCTTATAGAGAGACAGCCCTTGAATATGCTTTTTTAGTTGACCTTGCAGGAAAAAATATTTAGGCCTGTAATCTATTATCTATTATATATATTTAATAAATAAAGAAGCCAGGGCGGACAGATTTAATTTAGCTTAGAGAAAGTGAAAACGTGTAATTGTTGCAACAAATTATCGGTCTAAAGTAAATGTGAATTTTTTGAGATGAATATAAATTCACTAATAATTACTTTTAATACACCTGCTGTAGGGATTGCAAATAACATTCCCAAAGGACCCATTAGAGTTCCTCCAATTAAAAGAACGATCATTACTGCCATCGGGTGTAATCCGACACTTTCACCTACAACAATTGGAGTAATAAAGTTATTATCAATTTGTTGTACAATTATAAACATTAAAATTATATCAAATATAAAAAATGGGGATGGTATTGCTCCAAATAGTTGATGGTAGAGTGCTGCCTCATCTCCAATATTATTCATTAATGCAATTAATATAGCCGGAATCATTCCAAAAAAAGGACCAACCATTGGGATTAAATTTGCTAAACCCGCTATAATACCAATAAAAATAATTAAGGTTATATTAGCTCCTAATTGATTAAGAATAAAAAGTCCAATTATTGAAAGGATGGCAACACTACTAGCTGCTAAGATTTGCCCTCTTAAATATTTTGATATTTGTTGCTCAATATTATAGATCATTCTTAATCCAACTTCTAAATATTTATTAGGAATAAATCGGACCAATGTTCTTTTAAAATCATGATATTCAATAAGTAAAATAATTGTAAATAATAAAACCATTACACTAATAAAAAGAAAACCACCTGCTGATCCGACAAGAGAAAGAATCTGTTGAAATAATGTTATAAGGGATCCTTTTGCCATTAATATCAGTTTATCACCTTCAGGAACAAGGTTACCAAAGAATTCTGGTAAGGAGCTTTTTAATCGGCTTGCAACAGTTTCTAAATTAGAAGTGAAATCATCATTCTGAATTTTTTGAGTAAAGAGCTTAATCTGAAACCCAACATTCGAAATAAAAGCCCCAAAAAATAAAATTATCATAATTGTAACACTAGATAAAATTAGAAATACCCCAATTATTCGAGACTTCAAATATCTTTCTAAATGATCAACACTGGGTAAAAAAATTGTTGTAAACAAAAAAGAAAAAAGAAGCATACCAATAATGGATGCTAAAAAGGGTAGTATATTCCAAGCTAATCCTCCAATAATAATAAAAAAAAGTAACCTGTAAATTTTTTGAATTGGGTTCATAACTTTTAAATCTTTGTTAATTCTTGATTTGTTCGCCTTAACCTTTCTCCAAGTACTCTTGAAAGGTTTAATAAAAGTTTATTTCCTAATTCTGGAGACCTCTCCATGAGTGTTAAAAGATCAGTACGAAAAAATCCAATCAACCTAGATTGTGTAATTGCAATTGCGGAAGCAGATCGAGGTTCTTCATCAAGTAATGCAAGCTCTCCAAAAAAGTCGTTTTCTTTTAATGAAGTAATTGTGATGTCTGAATCCGGATCAACAATTTGAACATTACCGCTGAGGATTACATACATACCTTCAGCAGGGGCCATTTTTTTGAAGATGAACTCATTTTTTTTATAAGTACGCTCATGAGTGAGTTTTGCAACTTCTTTAAGTTCCGATGATAAAAGGTTTTCAAAAATAGGGACATGATTTAACGCTTCTAGAACAGGGTTTAACAAGTTTTTTTTTCTGAAATAATTTTTATAGATTGCTTTCATAATTTTTTCTTTATGTCAAATTAAAATAATTTTTGAATAGTAAAATAATTACAAATGAAGGGTTCTACTATGATATTCTAAAGTAAAAAAACAATAAAATTTAGATTTTAAACCACTTTTCTTCAACTTTTTTAATTTTAAAATAATAAGGGGCTCAGTAACAAAATATACTTTGGACTGAAGATCAATTCACTAATTTACAGCTTATTAATGTTCTTCACAGTCGCTCCACCAATTGGGGCCACATTCACATGAGTTACCTAATCGAGTCCAGCATTCTTTATCAATATGCCATTCCATTATTTTTCCATCTACTGTTTTGGATTGATAAAAATATTTAGAAGCATAAAGGCCATTATCATACCAATAAGTCCAGAGACCATCTTTTTGTCCAAGTAAATACGCTCCTTCAAGACGCTTTTGGCCATCTTGATAATAATAAGTCCAAGTACCAATTTTATATTCATCTTGGATATTACCTTCCATCGCTTTTGATCCGGTGAAATGAAAGGTCTCTTGTCTAATGATTTTTTGTCCTTGTTCTGTATCTTTATGATAAGAAATATTACTTATATTTCCATTCTTATAAGTTTGAATAGTTCTTGATGTATCACTGGCTATTAAAAGTGATAAAGATAAAAGTAGTTTAGTAAAGTTTTTTAACATTTATTTTTTATTTGACTTGAAAAATCTACTAATTCAATGGTAGTAGTAAAATTGAGACATTTAGTTGTTTAATTTTATTTTTTTATTCAACTCAAATTAAAGAATAAAAAAAACAAAAACCATAAATCCTTATTCTTTATTGAGTATATAAAAAGGTTAAGTTTTTTGATGAAGATTCTAATATTAGCATTAATTACATACCTTGTGAAAAAAAAGATATTTGTTTTACCTCCAAGGCTAGAATCTTTTTTGATCAAAAAAAAGAAAAAAGAAGAATAAAAAATATTTTACAAAGCACGATAAAATAGTTTTTCAGGTAGAATCTTATTCTAGATATCTTTTTTATTTTTATTTTCGTGAAAAAAATTATTTATTGGAGCTATTGAATACAAGTGTTTGCAGAAATAGTGCGAATAAAAATTGTTTATAACTTATTATATTGTTGAGGATCTCAAAAAATGATTGATAGAATTATTGAAATGGCATGGGAAGATCGTACACCATTTGACGCGATTCAAGATCAGTTTGGACTTTTTGAAAAAGATGTCATTAAAATCATGAGGTCGAATCTAAAAAGACGTTCTTTTAACCTTTGGAGGAAGCGAGTCACTACTAGAAAAACAAAGCATCGGAAAAATAGATCGTATGGAGTAGGTAGGTTTAAATCAAAAGATCAAAAATAAATCTGTTCGATAATAGAATAAAAAAACCTTTTATTGGAACTCTGAAAATATTATCAGATGGACGAGGATTGGTTCATGGAGAAGATTTTTTAAATAACAGTATCTTCATCTCTAATCATTATTTAAATGGTGCTTTTAATAATGACGTAGTTTCTATTACTATTTTAAATGAGACTAACAAATTTCAAATAGAAGGAAAAATCACGAAAATAATTACTCGTTCAAAAAATATTTTCACAGGATTTATTCTGATAAAAGATAATCAATATTATATATCAATAGATCAAAATCAATCTAAAGGTATAATACTTGAAGAAAATAATATTGAATTAAATGAACTAGATGTCGTTGAAGTTGAAATAATAAATTGGAATGAAAATAAATTTCCTGCGGTAGCTAAATTAAAAAAAGTGCTAGGGAGAAATGATCAGAAAAACTGTGATTACTTATATATTGCAAGTAAATATGGAATAAAAACTAGTAAAGAAACAAATGATTCAAAATATTTTAAAAATATTTTAAAAACAGTTAAAAAGACAAGAATAAATCTAGAAAAGCTCTATACTTTTACTATTGATCCTTTTTCAGCAAAAGATTTCGATGATGCCATATCTATTGAGGAAAGTTCATTGGGATATAAGCTCTATATTCATATTGCAGATGTAGCTGAGTTTGTTTCTGAAGGATCAAAAATTAATAACGATGCAATGATTGCAGGAAATACGTATTATTTTCCTGAGGCAGTAACACACATGCTTCCAAAAGAATTATCTGAAAATTTTTGTTCGTTAAAATCTAAAGAAGAAAGGTTAGTAATTAGTGTAATCATTGACTTTGATAATCTTGGCGAAGTACTATTTTATGAAATAAAAGAAACGGTTATTAAAGTTCATAAGCGGTTTAGTTATGAAGAAGTCGATATTATATTATCTGAAAAAAAAGATCTTCAATACTTAAAACCTCTTGAATTACTAGAACAGTTAACAAAAAAACTAAAAGAAAAAAGGCTAACACAAGGTGGTTTTGAAATTAATAAAACTGAAATTAGTTATGACCTTGACGAAGCAGGAACCCCTTTTAATCTATTAGAATTAGTAAATTTCAAATCTTACGTCTTTGTTGAAGAGTGTATGTTAATTACGAATAAAATAATCGCACAAGAATGTCAAAAAAATAGTAACCTTGAAAATAGTTTTTCTGTTTATAGAAACCATGAAAGACCTTCACAATTAGGAGAAAATTATATTAAAGATTTATTAGTTAATATAGGAGGTGGATTAAAAGACAAAGAAAAACTTCTTTCATCTGATATTAATAACTTTATTAAAAATATAAGATCAAATTATCAGAGAAAGATTATTTCTTTATTAATTTTAAAAAAATTAAAAAAAGCGAGATATCAAACATATAATAATGGCCATTTTGGATTAGGTTTTAAAGAGTATACTCATTTTACAAGCCCAATAAGGAGATATCCAGATTTATTAGTTCATCGTTTTGTTAAATCAATTATCAGAAATAATGAACAACCAAATCATCAAAACCTGAGTATAGCACTTTCATATTCAAATAAATCTGAAGAAAATGCGAAAAAGGCTGAAAGAGAATACTCTAGAATTAAAATGTTGAAATGGCTTTCAAATAATTTCAACAGTGAGTTTGATGGGGTAATTTTAGAATTTAAAAATAGTTATGCAATTGTAGGTTTAACAATCTCTAATACAATTAATGGACTATTAAGTTTTAATAAATTTCCAACAGATCAATACAAAATTATGGATAATAAATTAGCGGTTAGAGGTATGAGAAATTTTAAAACCTACAAAGTAGGGCAAAAAATTAATGTAATAGTTGAAAAAATTGATTTTGGGTCTCAAAAAGCGTATTTTAACTTTTCTACTACAAATTAAACTTTTGACAGCTTGAACATATAAAAATAGGTCTTGCTGAGATAATAACTTTTAAAATTAAGGTACCGCAATTAAAGCAGGGAAGTCCGTCTCTCCGAAAGACCATATGTTTTATTTTTTTAAAATTATTAATATTCCCAAAATTATTTTTAATATAATTTAAATCAAGTGTTTGGCCTTTCTGTTTATAAGCTTGAAGACTTACTTTTTTAATAAATAGACATAATACTTTATTTTCTTCTAATGTTAGTAGTGAAGATTTAAGGGTATGATTAAGTTTAGAGAAAAAAAGAATTTCACTCCTTAAATAATTTCCTAATCCTGATATAAAACTCTGGTCTAATAAAATGGAGCTAAAACTACGATTAATAAATTTTTTGCTAATTAATCTATTTAAAATAGTTTCTGGACTTGTCTTTTTATCAAGAATATCGGGGCCAATTTTACTTAAATATGGGTGCTCACTTTCATTAGATGTATTTAAAACCTTAATATTTGTAGCAGACCAAAGTCGGATTGCTTTTTTCTTTGTGCAAAATTCAATACGCAATACTCGATTATGATTTATCTTTGTAGTGAGATGATGACTTGTCCATTTACCATATAATTGATTATGCGTTATGATGCTTTGACCATTTTCTAAGCGAATAATAATTGCTTTTCCCCTAGAAAAGACATCCTTAATAATAAGATTTGAATCATTTTTTATTTTTTTAAGGTCTGGATGTAATAGTTGGCTATTTATAATCTCAAAACCAACAAGGTTTTTAAAGAGAATATCAGCCATTCTTTTTGTTTCGGGTCCTTCTGGCAAAAAATACCTCCTATCAGATATTTTAAATCTTCTTGTCCAATTTAAATTGAATTTTTGTTTATGGAAAAAAATATGTCATTGCCACTAATTCAAAATTAGTGAGAGCTTAAAATAGCCACTTATTATAAATAAAAAAGTTCTTAGAGGTCTATGTTTCTAAGTAAATTTTGTTTTCGAGATACTTTATTTTTTATATTTATAATTGTAGCTGAAATACTCTGTTTATGCTTATTTAATTTATTTGCAATTTTTTGTACGGTATAGCCATCAGTATGTAATTCCCAGACCTGTTTTTCTGATTCTCTTAGATTGACGAGAACATGGTCGCGGGCTTTAACTTTATAAATTTCATTGTTATTCTTATCAAGATTTCTGTTACCCTTTGAAGGTCTATTTTTGATAATATTATTATTAACAGACTGTTTTTCAAAAAGTTGTTCTGCGTCAGTTCTATTATATTCAGACTCTAGCTCTATTATTTGTTGTTCGTACCAGTCATACATTTTTTTTTCAGCTTCTAAAAAAGCTTCATATTTATATTTTATTTTTAAAATTTCTTTTTCATAGTTCCTTGCGATATCAAGTTGCTTAAAAAGTATTATATAGTTGCGAAGATCTTCAGGACTAGCCTCTTCTATCGTCAAAATTCCTTTTACTTTCATTTTATTAATTTGTCTATGTAAGTTTTTTAAAATTTCTTTAAACATAACTAAAATTTAAAGAGGTCCTGACATTTTTTTATTAATAATAGTTAATAAAAAGAGTGAATAAAAACCAATTTAATAACACTTATTTTATTAATGTGATACATATCACGAGTGATCTTTTTTTTAAATCGTTTTATTTATTGATGCTAGTATTGCAGTATAGAATACTATTTTAGGTAGAGTTGTTATTTCTCTTTTCACCTTGAGGTAATATCTCTACCTAATCTTATTAAAATAGAATTCAGAAAATCAGTGGTTTTTTATAAATAAAAGAATATTATAGTCTATAATTCGCCTAGAAAATTATTGTAAAGAATTAGACTTAAAAGTTTAAATTCTTAAGACAATGTCTGATGCAATTCATTTTATAAAATGTCAATATACAATACTTTTAAATTGGCTACCGATCTATCAATTACTCTTTTTTATTTATTTGGGAATACCTGTCTATTTTGTGACCTTCTTAAAAAACAAGAATCCTAAAGTGAATCCTTTCTTTTTATCACTCTTTTTATTGGTTATTTGGGTTGTTCAAATAATTATATTAGAAAAATGGCTTAATCTCTATTATGATATAAATATATAAATTATCTCAGACTTAAATAGATGATATATCTAGAATTTTAACAAATTTAAAAAAAGAGTCAAACTCCTTTTAAGAACACGATTAAAGTAAATTTTATTAGATGGTTTTCAACTAAACAATCGTTTTATTCAAAACTATAAACATTAATTAAATATATTCTTCTATAAAAAATAATCTTATAGTATAAAAATAAATCATTTTACTAGTTCGATTTTATTTTTTGTAACAGTTCCTCTAAATTTCATTAAAATTAAATAAGAACCCGATGAAACCTTAAAACCATTCATATTAAGACCTTTCCAGTGCAATTGATGAGTCCCTACATGCATTCTCTTATTGATTAAGTTGGTAACCCATTGACCGGTTATATCATAAATATCAATGTTTACATATCCAGAATTTTCAATAGTGAAATTAATTTGGGTTGAGTTATTAAACGGGTTTGGAAATGCTGGATCTAAGGTAACTCTTGTTGTTAATATGTAAGGTTTTTTGACGATATTTACTGTAGAGGGGGCTTCATTTATAGTAATATTAAACTCTCCGACTAATCCATTTATTGTTTCCATTAATGGTATTACCAAACCTGAGTGATCTTCTTCCCACTCTTCATTAACATTTGGATCTATTTCAAAATAACATTGAGTAACGAGTTCTTGACCAGAAGGAGTAGTTACTTTATAATGGAAATGACGAGGTCGTCCTGCATAATATCCTGGCCAAATTGATTCAAATGAATAATAGCCATTAGAATTACTAACAATTATGCCTCTTAAATTGTAAGGATCTTGATTTGGGTTACCAGATTCACATTCTTGAAAAAGAGTATAGCAACCGTCATTATTTGCATGCCATACATCAATCAATGCATTCTCAATTGGAGTTTCACAATCATTGGCTGTAATGTATCCAGAAATTATAATACGTGTTCCTGGTTCATTTATATTGGCTAAAACCGTTCTATTCGGATGATTCTCTGACCAATACGGTCCTAGAATATCAGAGGCTGTAATATCACAATCTCTTGCTGTTAATATGGTTGGAATAGTGGAGGCGCCAACTAAACTTAAAATTCCTTTTTTAATAAAGAGTCTTCTTTTCATATTTAAATTGATTTATGGTAAAAAAGAAAATAGTGGTTTAATTATCTAATCTTAAAATAATCTTTAATATTTAATAAAGATAGAAATAAAGTCTATAAGTAGCTTTAGAAGTTCAGTCTTTAAAAATATTAGAATTCTATTAATTCTCTTTACATGTAGAAATACTTATTTCAATTCGATCTAATG
>ENA-OSJC01003665-OSJC01003665.1-marine-metagenome-genome-assembly--contig:-NODE-3665-length-10875-cov-3.492591_pt1 | contig 10875 bp, 21 predicted proteins | sample MGYA00237885_ERZ534234 | MGnify/ENA primary metagenome ERZ534234 (study PRJEB26413, sample SAMN06343907) | marine metagenome | isolation source: coastal waters | place: Atlantic Ocean: West Antarctic... | reverse complement strand
TTGATTACCGCCACCGTAATCTTCAGAAGTAAAAATATCAATGGGGGGTACTTCTTGTGCATGAGAATCAAACACTGTAGCCATTATGGTTACTATTATAAATACTGTATGAACACACTTTTTCAATCGCATAAATTGTTTGGTATTTTTAATTACTAAAACTCACATTATCAATTAATTGTAATAAAAAGAAAGGGATATGTATTGTTTTAACCATCACAATTTAATCCTAAATAACCATAAAAAAAAATAAATCTAAAAAAGTTAATACCTAATTAGCCTAAAATGGAAGAATTTAAATTATTTTTATAGCAAATAACAAAACCATGAACTTTATTAGAAAATTAGGAATCTCCAACTTTATAATGCTCGCTTTGTGTATCGTAATCATTGTGGTAGCAGAATATTTCTTTTTATCAGGAGATAAACTTCGTGGAATTTTTATTGGTCTTTGGGCTCCCACTTTATTAGGAGTAATGATTTACATAAAACTGATACACAATGACCATAGATAAAATTGTACTGTCCTTTTCTGTTTTCGTTATCGTATGCGTAGTTGTCTGGGCGTATTTCATGATCAATGAATACAACAAGGTGACTAAAAATTAAGGTCGCTGCATCCCTACTAAATTCTATTAAAAAAAACATCCTACGCTAACGCGAGTGCAATGAACACTCTTCTAAAGTCCACAATCAAAAAATAATTTGATTTTATACTGTAAAATAGATGTGAGTTAGCACACTACTTCTTAGATACAAACTGAGCTCTTAAATATCCCAATCCATACCCTGCAAACTGCGTATAAGAAGCTATAATGCTTAAAAGCGCTACTTTTAAATTTTTACTCTGAATAAAAGCATCTAAAAAGATAAATAGCAGGTACAATAAAAACACCAAGAGCGCTTGCGGATAGTCAAAGAGAGCGGCAAGGATACTTATATCGAATCCTATAATAAATAAACTAGGAAACCAATAAGTAAGTTTTTTTGTTTCTGGATACTTTTTATTCAATATGGGCCTTGCCGTTCCAAAACCATAAGTCTGCTTAAAGAACTGCTGCAAAGAACTTCTACGTTTATGGTACACGAATGCCTTTTCTAAGAGTTGCGTGTCAAATCCGTTCTCCCAAAGACGAAAAGTTAAATCAATATCTTCTCCATTTTTCATTTTTGAAAAACCTCGGGTCTTTTCAAAAGCAATTTTCGAAAGTCCAATATTAAAACTTCTTGGTTGAAATTTACCAATAGCATACTTTTTACCGCGAATTCCTCCAGTTGTTAGCACCGAAGTCATCGCATAATTAATAGCCTTCTGTAAAGGAGTAAAACTCTTATGAGCTTGATCTGGACCACCAAATGCAGCTGTATATTTAATCTCTAATCCTTTTTTTACTTCGGACAAATAATGCTTTGGAACAATAATATCTGAATCTAAAATAAGAACTCTTATTAATAAGAAAAGTATAGGACTAAAATGAAAACATTTCAAGATTTTATACAAGAAGGAGTCGAAGACCCAGGCATATTCAAAGCATTCTTCACTGCTGGTGGCCCAGGCTCTGGTAAATCTCATGTTTCTAAAGCGTCTGGTGCAGCAGGGACAGGTTCTAAGATGAGTCCTTACGGACTAAAGGTAATTGACTCAGACCCACTATTCACTAAAATGTTAAAAGATGCTGGTAAAGCAACTACTGTAGCGGACATATATTCAGATGAAGGTCAAGCCATAAGAGACAGAGCCAAAGCACTTATCGCCAAACAAGAAAAGAATTATATGGAAGGTCGCCTTGGAATGTTGATTGATGGAACTGGTAAAGATTATAATAAGATAAAGAATTCATCTGATAAGCTTAGAAAGATAGGATATGATACCTATATGATATTTGTCAATACTTCTTTAGATGTTGCTCTACAAAGAAATGAAGCACGGCCTAGAAGTCTAGATGAGGATGAAGTGAAAAAGATGTGGGATGCAGTTCAAAAGAATATGGGAAAATTTCAGTCCTATTTCGGTAGAAGTAGTTTTCTCTTAGTAGACAATAATCATGCTGGTGATGATATCTTCACTAAAATATTTGTAGAAATTGGAAAACTAATTGATACAAAACCAACCAGCCGAGCAGCAAATGCTTGGATAAAAAATCAACATGCCATCAACAGAAGGGGTTGACAAATTCTAAAAGTTATGGTATAATTATTATATTGACTGACATCTTATCCCCCACATCATGAGTATTATTACCGATACAAAATATCTGAGTCTTCTCTCTCCGCGATTAGACCGCTTCAAGAAAGTCAGAGACTATCTCTGGAACTTTCGTTGTCCTCAATGTGGAGACTCCCATAAATCCAAATCAAAAGCAAGGGGTTATGTCTATCGTAAAAAGACAGACCTTTTCTTCAAGTGTCATAACTGTGGTGCAGGTCAGTCAGTAGGAAATCTTATCAAAGACCTTGACCCATATCTCCATAAACAATATATCATGGAGAGATACAGAGCAGGTGAAACTGGTCAAAGAAAATCTAAAGCACCAGAGTTCAAATTTGAGACACCAAAATTCAAACCAAAGAAAACCACTATAGATTTACCATCTATAGAGTCCTTACCAAAAGAACATTACGCAAGAGTTTATTGTGAAGGTAGAGAAATACCTCAGCAATTTATGGATAAAATCTTCTATGCAGAAGATTTCAAGAATTGGGCCCTTTCGGTATGTCAAGTCGATTACTCAAATTTAATGGGTAAAGAACCGCGACTAGTGATACCCTTTTTTGATAAAGATAACCAACTTATCGGAGCACAGGGGCGGGCCCTACAAGAATCTAAAGTTAGATATGTAACTGTTAAGGTACATGAAGATGCACCAAAGGTGTTTGGACTTGAAAGGTGGAATTCAGACCAACATACATATTTGGTAGAGGGCCCAATTGACTCGCTCTTTCTTCCAAATTGTCTCGCAATGGCTGGTGCGGATATGTCTGATTTGAGTATCCTTGACAATACTAAGACCACACTCATATTTGATAATGAACCAAGAAATTTTCAAATAGTAAGAAGTATGATAAAGTCTTTACAAGATGGCTGGGGGGTAGTTATCTGGCCAAATTCAATTACTTGTAAAGATATCAATGACATGGTTCTAACCAGTATAAAGGATGCTCGGTTAGTTGAAATTATAAATACAAATACTTACTCTGGTCAGCGGGGTGAGTGGGAGGTGAAAAGTTGGAAAAAAGTTTAGGTATGAAGGATATTCATCAACTAGGATTTGTAAAACTTCTAGATGTGATGGGTGACGATGAAGAAGTAGAGAACTCTGCTCGTATTAGTTATGGAGAAGGAACAAGAAAGGTAAATCAAACGCGGAACCTTATCCGTTACCTAATGAGACATAAACATACCTCACCCTTTGAGATGTGTGAAGTCAAGTTCCATTTGAAATTACCAATTTTCATTATGAGACAACTCGTAAGACACAGGACGGCAAACCTGAACGAGTATTCTGGCCGTTACTCAGTGATGAGTAATGAATTTTATCTGCCTGAGGGTGATTACCTCGCTAAACAATCTACGACAAATAGCCAAGGTAGGGGAGAAGTCCTCGAGCAACAAGGTTTATTACAGTTTGAATTTAATAGGATTTATGACGGTGCTAGTATGGCATATCAAGTTCTATTAGAACATGATCTCTCTAGAGAAGTAGCTAGAGCGCTCTTGCCCGTTGCTAATTATACTGAATGTATATGGAAAATTGATTTACATAATTTCTTTCATTTTGTAAAATTGAGGTCTGATAGTCATGCACAAAGAGAAATTAGAGACTATGCAGATGCAATGTATGAGTTAGTGAAACCGAATTTTCCGTTATGTTGTGAAGCATTTGAAGATTATATACAAGGAGCAACAACATTTTCAAAACAAGAAATGGGGGTTATTAAAGAACTTTTAGAATATGCAGATACAAAGGCTGCACTAGCAGGAATGAGTGTTAAGGGTGCTGGTGTTTTAGAGAGTAAATTAGGAAAACGAGAATCAAAAGAATTTTTAGAAAAAATACGAAAAGGAGATACAGAATGAGACTACCAACCATTTATCAAGAATACATCCACCTATCCAGATACGCTAGATGGGATTACGATTTGAAAAGAAGGGAAACATGGGATGAAACAGTTGGTAGATATTTTAACTTTTTTACAGAGTGGTTGGAAGAAAAACACGATTACAAGTTAGAGAACGGAGAACGAGTCGAACTGGAAAATGCAGTCAAAGAACTAAAAGTGATGCCGTCAATGAGGTGTCTTATGACTGCAGGGCCAGCTCTCAAGAAAGAAAATGTAGCAGGATATAACTGCTCCTATATTAAGGTAGATAGTCCAAGATCGTTTGATGAAATCCTTTATGTGTTGATGAATGGAACAGGCGTGGGGTTTTCTGTAGAACAAGAATACACCAATCAACTACCAGTAGTTCCAGAAGAACTATATGATACTGATACAGTAATTGTTGTTTCAGATTCAAAGTTGGGATGGGCTAAGGCATTTAAAGAATTGGTATCATTGTTGTATGGTGGTCATATTCCAAAGTGGGATGTGTCTAAAGTAAGAGAAGCCGGTGCACCCCTCAAGACCTTTGGTGGACGAGCATCAGGCCCAGCACCACTAGTAGATTTGTTTAAATTTACAATAAATACTTTTAAGAGCTCTTTAGGGAGAAAACTTCATCCAGTAGAATGTCATGACATCGTATGTAAGACAGCAGAAATCGTGGTTGTGGGGGGTGTTCGTAGGAGCGCTCTCATCAGCCTGTCTAATCTTAATGATCGTGAGATGCGTTTCGCCAAGCATGGTGAGTGGTATACACACAATGTCCAAAGAGCGCTTGCAAACAACTCGGTTAACTATAAAGAAAAACCAGACGTTGGTACTTTCATGCGAGAGTGGCTTTCCCTATATGATTCAAAGTCAGGAGAGCGTGGAATATATAATGGCATGTCAGCCAAAAAAACAGTTGAACAATTAAATGAAAGATATAAAGATGATGATGGAAAATTTATTACTAGACGAGCTACCAGAGAGGACTTTGGCACAAATCCTTGCAGCGAGATCATTTTACGGTCACGAGAATTCTGCAACCTCTCAGAATGCGTTGTCAGACGAGAAGACACTCGCGAATCTCTCAAAGAAAAAGTTAGAACTGCGGCTATCCTTGGAACATTTCAATCAACCCTTACGGAATTTAAATATCTTTCAAGAGAGTGGAAAAAGAACTGTGATGAGGAACGATTATTGGGAGTATCCCTCACAGGAATAATGGATAATCCTCTTACAAACGGATCTAAAAAAGGATTAGATAAACTACTTGAAGAATTGAGAGATATCGCTTATGAAACAAATAAAGAATGGGCAGACAAACTTGGAATCCCCACTAGTGCAGCCATTACTTGTGTCAAACCTAGTGGTACTGTTTCTCAGCTTGTTGATAGTGCTTCTGGTATTCATGCCAGGCATAATCCTCATTATATCAGAACTGTAAGAGCAGACAATAAAGATCCACTTTGTAAACTCATGAAAAATATGGGATTTCCAAATGAGGTGGATGTGACAAAACCAGAACATACAACAGTATTTTCATTTCCACAAAAAAGTCCAAAAGGGGCAACCTGTCGAAATGATATGACTGCATTGGAACAATTAGAACTTTGGAAAGTTTATGCAGAAAGTTGGTGTGAACATAAACCATCTGTTACAATTTCCGTAAAGGAAGATGAGTGGGTTGAAGTAGCAGCTTGGGTGTATGATCATTTTGATTCTATTAGTGGTATATCATTTCTTCCATTTAGTGAGCATGTATATCGTCAGGCACCATATCAAGATTGTACAGAGGAAGAGTATAAAGAAGCCTTAAAGACGATGCCTAAAAATGTGGATTGGGCAGAGCTATCAAAATACGAATCACAAGACTACACCATAGCAAGTCAAGAGTTGGCATGTACGGCAGGAGGTTGTGAAATAATTTAACAAGGAATAGATGAAAAATTTAATCATCATAATTATATTTACTATAATCTTTGGAGGCTGTACAATAAATTTTGGGCCAACACAACCAGAAAAGGAAATCAAAACTGAAGTAACGGAAACAAAAAAAGAAACTCTCAAACCCAAACTCAAACCATGGCCCCATGTAGAGAAGGAATATTGGTATGCAAAATATTTCCTCAGTATGGCTATGAATCCCGATGTACAACGAATGTTGGCACCAAGACAAGTATTTGAAGTGGTCAAATGTACTGTAGATGGATTTGAAAAAGACTATGAATATGAACAGTTTGTGAAAGTGATTGGAGGAAATATGGTGCTCCCACCTCATATTAGTAAATACATCTACGATCTTTCATTTGAATGTTCACTAGAAGTAAAACGTAAAGCAAAAGAAGAACAAGATAAAAAACCATTAACTTTAAAAAATTCTATTTAAATTATAATAAGGGAATTGATGCCTATAGATGTTAAGATAAATGAAGATGACTATATACTTTATGAGATATTGTGCGATTACTGCGATGAGGAATATGTCATTAAATATAAAATGAAAGATGAAAAGCCTAAACAGGCTATTGAATGTTGTCCTTTCTGCAGTAATCTGATTGAAGAACCTGCAGAGAGTATTATACATGATGAAGAAACTGGCTGGGATTGATTATTCACTAACATCACCGGCAATATGCGTATGGAAAGAGACAAATGATAATAGACAGTTTAACTTTAATATGTGCACTATACATTATTTGGAAACTCCACAGCGACTCAAACGGGCCGCCCCACATGAAATTTTAAGTTTGTGTGCACATGAATATCCAGAATGGGAAACAGAGGAACAAAGACATGATCTACTTTCAGATTGGGCTATGAGTATAATTAGTGGATGTCAAGTATTCATAGAAGGATATGCCTTTGCTACTTCTGGTAAATCTTATGTTCGTTCTGTTGCAGAAAATTCTGGACTACTCAAACATAAGATGTATAAGGCAAACCAGACCTTCACATCAATACCCCCCTCAGTTATTAAAAAATATGCCACAGGTAAGGGTAATGCGAATAAAGATTTAATGTATGACGCATTTTCTAAAGAGTGTGTTGCACCAGTAGACCTTCAGAAAACCCTTAGACCAAAATCAACTAAACTGACGAATCCCACAACTGATATTGTAGATTCTTATTGGATATGTAAATACGGCTGGAGAGAGATTTTTGCATAGGGACAACTTTCATCAACTCTTTGAAATTATGAATCAAAATACTCAAAGAAAGAGACAAAAGAGAGAGTGGTATCATAGAAATAAAGAAGCAGTTCTAGAACAACAAAAGAATAGTAAGAAGAAAAAGAAAAATCAGAAAGAGTGGTATGAGAAAAATAAAAAATTGTGTATAACTAGGGCCAAAAGGTGGAATGAAGACAATCCTTCAGCAAGGAAGCTAATAATGGAAAGACATAAAACCAAAAATAACCCAAAAGGAGTATGGTCAGATGGAACTTGAAATTGATAATGATACAAGGAAAATGAGAATTATTAATTATCTAGATTATATGGATGATAAAAGTTTACAAGAAATAGCTGCAGCGTTATATAATTTGTCTGTAAGAAGACGAGAAGATAAAAAACGAAAGGAGATGATAGATGAGTCAGGAAAATAAATATGAGAAGCTGCCAAATAGTATGTATCCAAAAGTTAGACAACAAGTAACGGACAGAATAGCAACATTTGAAAAGGTTATCGAAGATCATGCTGTCGCACAGAAAGAAGCTCTAAAAATGATATATGAACAACTTGAAGAAGCAAAAAATGATTTGAAATATCTAGATGAAGTTAATTGAGGATGGAACCGAAAAAAATAATATACGTTGATGTTGATGGAACAATATGTGATACTCCATTTCAACATAAGATTGATGAGGCCTCACAATATAGTAGAGCTACACCACATTATGCTAGAATAGATGTCATTAATGACCTATATGATAAGGGACATATCATTACATATTGGACTGCAAGAGGATGTGTATCGGGGGATGACTTTACAGAACTCACTCGTAATCAATTAGATGAATGGGGATGTAAGTATCACCATTTAGTGGTGGGAACAAAGCCACATTTTGATATGTACATTTGTGATAAGTCATTTAATAGTGAATCATTTTTTCACTACAAAGAAAGCGGATTACCATGACAGGAGAAAAAGGTATGTTCAATATAAAATATTGTACATCTTGACACTACTATCCTCAAGCGGCAAGTTTGTCTGCTCACATTAATAGTAATGTCATGGATACATGCGAAATAGAAGGAGGCGAAAAAGGTCAGTTTGATATATTTCGCAATGGAGAACTGTTCCTCTCCAAAGAAGACATGGGCAGATTCCCCACAAAAGAAGATGTGGATGACATGATAGAACAATTAGAATCATTTCCAGAATAAAAAAACATCGACTTAGACACCATTCAAAGACTTGACAAACATAAAAATATAGTGTATAATAGCTATATAAGATAGTTATCTATATCCTATTGGTGTTCCTGTATGGTTTTTACAATATATTTCCATGTAGACCCAAATTAAGAACAACCAGACACTACACACAGCTAAAAATAGAAAGACAGTAAGAGGAATATGACATTCACAAAAACAGAAAGGAATAGATGAAAATGCTATTATTAATTTTCGTAATGATGGCGACATGGATGGTTGTAGGATGTGAAACAGTAAGACAAGTTAAGGCCGGTTGTTTTGGTCATTGGGTGGAATCCACCGATGGAGCCAGAAGCGGACACAAGAGAGGTACTATTTGGTCTAATCGACATAATGTTAAACCTTATAGACAATGTGTGGATGAAGAAGCACCACATATAGATTTAGAGCGGAGGTCACACGGATGAGAATAACATTACTTATTTTTGTAATGTTATTTTTGAGTAGTTGTTCAAAAACGAACAATTGGCCACAGGGGATGACACCTTTTTTTGCAGAGTGTGAAGGAACACAAAATGTATATACAGATATGGCCTGGGGAAAAAGAAAACAAAGTCCTTGTAAGAAAGGCCGTTGGTTATTTTACGATAGAGGTGAACCAACTTTAACAAACGATTGAGGGATATCAATGGAGCCCAATCAACGAGAAGAACTACGTTATGCAATGGAAACTCAGTTTAGATATAAGTTTTACAAGTCTCCTGAGTTTCCCTTTCTTCCATCATTGGGAATACGGCATATTTTTCAAGGATTTGAAGCTAAAGAAGAAGAGCTTGGATTTATCGGAATGTTACATCTATGGTGGACAAAGGAAGATAACGGAATTAAGTACGATAATCCAAGATATTTTGTTAAGGGAACGTGGCATGGAGAATGGTTTGATAGTCCAGAAGATGGTATTAAAAGAGCAATACAAGTACAAAAAGAAATTACTTTTTGGGATGTAAATAAACTGTTACAAGTACATCTTGAGTTTCATAATGAACTCCGAAAAAGAGAAGCTGAAAAGAAATTTATCGAAGAGACAGAGGAAATGACTGATCTAATGTCAAAAAGACCACCAATACTAAATTGAGACAAATGATTATAACAACTACAACAATGATGTTGGTTCAGGCTATTATCGTAACATGGATTATGGTAACTGCACCAACCCCATGTCCACAAGAGTATCTTGATTTGGGTGGTGATATGATTGAATACTGTGAACTTATTCCATATGGATCAGGCAGACAATGGGCTTTAAAGGAGTAATGATTGTTATTCTAATGTTGACATCATGTAGTTATGATACTAAAGTAGTATGTGACTATAGGTGGCATCATAAAATGACCATGAAAAAACTAATGCAAAGATGTAATTATATTCCGTATGGTGATGCATGGGTAAAAAAACAAGGAGAAGAATATGGCAAATAATGCTATAAATTTAGAAAACATTTGGGGAACAATTGGTGCAGTTACGCGTGATGAAGTAAGACTAGCTGTATTACAAGATGAAATAGAGATACACAAATCACGATTACAACCACATGATACTGGTCATCTTCATACTGCTATTTCTGTTATTAAACGAAGAATTGAAGAAATCACTTGACAAATGTTTAATAATACTGTATAATAGAACTATTAAATGAATCCTTGGGCTCTTATAATTTGGATGCTTCTTGCAACAATAGTAGTAATAAGTCTTTTGATTTGGGAATCTTTTTTACCTGTAATATGATTGATTTGATTTGTTGAGTAAACGACAGCTTGTAGGCGGGGCGGAGGTAGACCGTAGATCGTTTGTACAAGTGCTCTACTCTGGTGAAATTTAAGGTGTTATGTGGGGTGCCGCCGGTATACGCCACAGGACGAAGCATAACTTAGGGGATGACTTGTCATTCGATGACAATTCTCATTCTCACATCCAGAGCTCTACTCAACATTTCATTTCATTAAATAGAAAGTAAAAATGAAAGCAACAGTATATACAGGATTAGCATGTAGTTGGTGTGATAGAGTAAAAGCGTTACTCAAAGACAACGACTATGAAATAGAAGAAATACAAGTGAATGGAGCCATTCTTGAAGACCTGCAAACTAAGTTCAACAAAGTAATACGAACTGTCCCACAAGTCATAATAGATGACATTTTCATAGGGGGATATCACGAAGTAGAAGACCTAATGAAAGGCACTACTTCTGTAAATAAGATATGAATCACGAAATAGAGAACTATAGTTGGGGACTAGTTCAAGACTTAATAGAACGAGAAGTCAGCTCAGCATTCAAGATCAGAGAACCACCAACCATGCCCTCTAAAAAAGAGATAAAACAAATCATCAAAAGTACTGTAAAAAAAGAAA
>ENA-OSJC01003664-OSJC01003664.1-marine-metagenome-genome-assembly--contig:-NODE-3664-length-10875-cov-24.546397_pt1 | contig 10875 bp, 7 predicted proteins | sample MGYA00237885_ERZ534234 | MGnify/ENA primary metagenome ERZ534234 (study PRJEB26413, sample SAMN06343907) | marine metagenome | isolation source: coastal waters | place: Atlantic Ocean: West Antarctic... | reverse complement strand
GTCTCTACACCAGTTGAGGCTTTGATGATAACCGTGATCTCTGAGGTTGAGTTTATGGGAAAGCTGTAAGTAAAAGCTGTAGTTGAGCCATCTCCACTGAAACTGTTTTTTATTATAGTTGTTGATATTGTCATAAGTTTGGTCCTAGGGTAAAAAAAAAGCCAGCATTATAGCCAGCTTTTAGTTAAATCTTGGAATAGAATATTTGGTAAATTATATATAAATTACTAGGTTATTCGTGCCAAGATGTCAAAATTTAATTAATTCCTAATTCTTCTTTTGTTGGATTAATGTTTATTTCTAATGGTTTATTAGTAGATTTTTTTACATTATTAATTCTATTTAATGCATTTTTAGCTAAATCAATCATACCTTGATAAGATTGATCTATAAGTTGTCTTTTTTCATCAGGTGGTATAGTTGGATTTTTATATACTAAATCTATTAATTCTCTAAAACCTTGCATTGCCGTTGCTTCTCCTTCTAATGATAATTGTAATATACCATCAGGTCCTTGTTCCGTGTTTAGACCTTCTTCAGTTAAGATTTTGAATTGTTTAATAATTTCATTAGGATCTGTTAATTTATTAATAGTATTAAATCTAATTTTTGCATCATTAAAAGTTTCATAAAAAGTTTCAATATATTCAGAGCCTGATGATGGATTGCGTACTACAAAAGCCTTGATAAATGGAATATCGGATAATTTGTCTGTGGGTTTTATTGGATCTTTAACCGTACCAGTAGCAATTAATGCTTTGTCAGCAGCATCTAAAACGTATTTACCTAAAGTACCTGTCCAATTATTAATTATATTTTCAATTCTTGCTGGACTAGTCATACCGTTTTTATCACCTAATATGTGCTGTAATGATTTACCAATAAATTTAGCTGTTTCTGATGTATAATCAGTATATTGATATTCAGGCAAAATATTTTCTTGTCCAAAAGGTATAATAGGTTGACCACTAAATAAACTTTTATTTGACCATTGTTCTACAATCGGTTTTATCAACTCAGGCACTGGTCCTAAATTTTTAAGATTAGTAAGAGCTAATTCTTTTATAAATTTTTTGATACTGCTTGGATCTTCACTAAACACATAATCTAAAGCTCGTTCAGTACCAGTTCCAAATAAAATACCAGGCTCAAATGGTTTTGGTATTCTATACACAACTTCATCATCACCTTCACCTGTAATAACAATCCAAAATAAATCTTTTTGCCATCTTGGTAATTGTTTATAAGTTTCATTATCGTGGTTTTTAATCCACAACAAAACACTTGGAGTAACAATAAATGCACCAACTTTAGTCATGGTTCCAACTGGTCTATTTTTAAAAGAATCATACATTTTTGCATAGCCTTGTAATCGAGCATTAAAAAAAGCAGCAATCAAATTTACAGCTTGTATAGTGCTACCCATTTTTTTAAAATCAATAGTAATATCTCGACCCTCAAAGCCCCCACGTTCTAAGGCTTCACGTTTAGTAAGATTTTGTTTTTGTGCTTGTCTATATGCTCTTGAAAATTCACCAACTCTAGTCATGCTTTCTGCAAAAGATGATACATCACGCAAAACATCTAAAGTACGACCTGGTAATTTTATAGGATTACTTAAATCTAACATTACTTTAATTAGCTGTTTAGGTTCTGTAATTAAATTATGTACTTTGGTTTTTGTAAGTTCACTTTTAATATTTTTATCAAAATAATTTTTATCCATGCTAACAATCATGGATTGAATACCACCAGATTTAATCCATTTATCATACAGTGGGCCACGTTTAACCATGTGAAACGCACCTTCCATAGATGTTAAAAATGGTATTCTGAAACCTTTAGAAAAAATTGCAGCACTTACAGTATCTCTTGTCATATTACGAGCAAAAAAATCAGGAGCTAAAGTTGCACCAGCTCTTAACCATGATGCTGGTTTGGTAGCCCAACTACCCCAACGAGATAATAATAATTCAGTCACGACACCATTAGAATCTTTTAGTGCTTTAGCTATGTCTGGGCCAACTTCCCAAATTTCTTTTTTACCGTTTCTGTAAAGTGCTATTTGTGTGTCAGTAACTTGTTGTCCATTTTTTCTAAAAATAGTTAAATTATCTAATGTTGTTTTATCAAGTTTACTGGTGTCAATAATTCCTTCTAATTCTTTGACTGAAATTTTTATAGGTTTTGCATTATCTCCAACTTTGTAAATTTCACTAAATTTATTATTTTTAATAATTTTATTAGCTTCTACCATTTCAATTAATTTAACAAACGCATTATTGCGTTCAGCCATGGTTATAACTTGATAGGTATTATTAAATATACTATTAATTGGATCTTGAATAACTTTAGTGCTGCCTTTCATTTCCATTATAGGATTACTGACCGATTTATTAATTGGTCCATCTTTACCTTCTAACACTCTAAAAAAAGGTACATAATCTTTATTAGCTTCTAAAATAACTTCAAATGTTTTGGTATCTAAAACTCCAGCATCTTTTAAATAAGTCAATAAAGATGTATTATATTGTTGTAATTCTTTGTGTATTTTTTCAAATTTAGTATTATTTTCTTTTACTGTTTGTTTTGCAGCTTCTAGTGGTACTCCAGTTTTAATACCTTGTGCTTCTTTTTCCATAGCTCGTTTAGCTATAGCATAAGCTGAAAATTCTTTATACAAAGTTGGATCTTTTATAGGCTCCATTATTTGCAATAAAGATTTACCTTTTATATCTAAAGTAGCAAAATCTAAAGTGCCACGATTTATAAATGTTTCAGCACGACCAATCATGCCAGGTTGAATACGCAATGTTTCGTATGGATTTAAAGCACCTTCTTTTAAAGTGCTTTTATCAGCTTCTTTAACAACACGATATATTGGATGTAGTTTGTCAAAAAATAAAGTTGCTGCATCATTTTTAGCTTCTTTAGAAACTTCAACAATTTTTTCAAAAGTAATTTTTTCAGTTGGTATATCTATCTCAATACGGTCTAATACTTGTTCAGTTGCTTCAGACTTTAATTTGCCTTCTTGTTGTAATTTTTCTAATGCTTTAAATTCAACAATTTCTATTGCATTAAGTTCTGTTAAACTTTTTTTGTTTAATTCTGCTAATCTTTCTATAGTAGGTTTAGTTTTAACAGTTTCTACTTTTTTTTCAGATTCAAAAATTCTTGGTTTTTCTATATTAGTGCTAACTAAATCTTCTTTTAATCTGGGATCAAGTAAGGCTTCTTGAATTAATCTATCTCCAGTAACATTTTCAGTTTTCATGGTATCATTAACTTTTTTAATACCTTTAGCACCAAAACCTAATGCACCAAAAACTAATGCCGTATTAATCAATTCATCTTTAGTTGGTAGTTGTTGTTCTAACAATGCTCCTGTAGCATTAAAGGCAGCATATTGAGTTATTAATGAGGGCAACAATTTATTCATACCTAATAAAGCTGGTGCTTGTGCTGTTACTCCAAGCTGTAAGCCTTCTTTAACCCCAGCTTCTAGGGCTTCATCGGTAAAAATACTCCACCATTCCCCAAATGTATTAACATCACCTCTAGTTAATGCCCCCACATACATCTGTCTTATTGTACCTACTGCTAATCCAGCAGATCCAGCCGTAGCAAACGCATTTCCTTTTGTAACGATAGCTGCTGGTACCGCAGCTGCGGCATATAAAGGTAAATCGGGAACAATCTGACTTAGTGTTTCAATAGCTCGTTCTATATAACCTGTATCATTGCGTTCAGGCTCACTAAATGCTTTAGGCAATTCCCCTTCTCCGTGATATTCCATCATTAAATTAATAACAGATGTAGTGGCACCACTTTTTACATAAGGTTTAATTTCAAATGTTTCCCCCACTAAAGATTTTTTAACTTTTTTACCAAAATCTTGATTAACTTGTTCCGTGGGAGTTAATGGCACTCCTTCTTCTTTTATTTTATTTTTATAATCTACAATTTTTTGCCAATAACTTTTTACTTCTGAAGTATCAGGATCTGATATTCCCCAATAGTTTTTTATTTCATCATTTGTAAAACCACCAGATTTTAATTTTTGAGATTCAGTTTTTCGATAACTTTCAATTTCATTTATAGAAAATCCAGCAGATTCTAATTCTTCTAATTTGTTTATACCTGACATAATATTTATTAATTGTTAGATGTTCGTATTAAGTAATCTTCGATTGATTCACCTGGTTGTCTTGGAAGCACATTTATTGTTGTTTCAGTGTTTGCTTCATTTAAACCTAAACTTCGATTTACTTCTAAAGACTGTTCTCTTAATGAACGAGAATATTTTGCCACAATATCAGGTGATAATATATAGTCAGGGCTTTCAGAATTTAATAACTGAATAGCTGTTTTGCCTTGAGATAATCCTGATCTAAATTGTTGTTGCATAACAAGTGAAAAATCAAAAAATCGTATATCTGAAAATGCATTAAATTTATCTAATGATTTTAGTACACCTTTAATTGTAGCTTGATTAGATTTTAAAAATTCTTGAAATTTATCTTGATTGTCACGTTCTGATTTATTATTACGAGTTGCCATGTAAGTGTATAATTGATCTGATTGATTCATACCAATACCATCTGGACCAACACGATCTAATATACTAATTGCCTTAGTTTCTCCTGGTAAAGTAATAGGAGTTGTAATGGAATTTACTGTGCCGTTTCTAACAAGTTGATATAATTTATCATACATATCCAAACCATTATCGTTAGGTACAGTTCCAGTATATCTTTTAACTACTATTGCTTTTAAGCTGTTTCTTAAATCTTCACCTTGTTTTCCATACCAAGGTATTTGATCTATTTCCTTAATACCAAATTCACCTGTTAATATTTTTGCTGATGCGTCAACGTAATAAGCCTCATTAGCTTTAGTTTCTTTGTAATCATTTTGATTTTGTTGCCAAGCTATATCACTTTGTAATTGATTAAATCTCGTTGTTAGTTTTTGTTTAAAAACCGTTTTTTGAGTTTCATCTAAATTATCATAAACTGATTTAACTTGATTATCTACCGTTCCATCTTTTTTAATAAAAGATCCATCAAGACTAGTTGCATAGGCTAATGATGCATCATCAGCAGACATATCAGGATTAATCGGTATATAACTATCTAAAATATAACTAATTTTTTGATTTGTAGAATTTTTTTTAGCCGTTTCAGTAAATTTTAATAAATTGTCAGAACTTAAATTTAAAAATTCACCTTCTTTAATTTTGGCAAGAAATAAATCAGGATTGTTTTCAACTAAATAATTACCATTACTAGTATCTAGTTCAGTTTTTAATTTTAAATTATATTGTTCTTTGCTAGTACCGATAGGAGTTTCATAAACATCATCTAAACGATCATACATGCCTTTTATACCCAATTCTTCATTGCCAAATATATTGTTTGTAGCAGTAAGTTTTTGAGCTTGATTGCCAGTATTATACATATTAATATTACGATTTGTGTCTAAGGCTATATTTTCTTGCAACATTGCACGATTATTTTTGCGTACTGTTTGTGATACTTCCAATCCGTATTGACTATTAGTTTGTAAAGCCCAGTTGTTAAATGCTTTTCTAACTCTTTTATTGGTAATATTGTTGCCAATTACATTTTGCCAATTTTCAGTTTCTGTGTTGTAATTATTTATAGATTCTTCAATATTATTTGACTCTTGGTTTTTTCTAACAATTTCATATAACCCATCATTATCATCAAAACCATCAGTGTAATCTGTTTGTGCTTTTATTAAATCATTTTCGTCTTGCACTTTTCTATGAGCATCTTCAATAGCTGTTGCCACTTTTAAAAGTGATTGTTGTCCTTGAAATACTTCTTGACCAAAATTTGGATTTAGTTTTGCAGTTTCAACTGTAGAAGGTTGCTGACTAATATTTATTTGTGATTTGTATAATTTTATAGCCATGTTAATTTCCTATCATTCCACCAGCAGCTTTTTCTGCTGTGCCTAATAATGTAGCACCAGCTCCAAGTCGTGATGCAAATTTTTTATATTTACCAGTTTGTATAGCAGCAGCTCCTTGAAATCTTGAACGGCTAGCTTGATTTCTTAAATTGGTTTTTTGAAGATTGGCATTGTATTGAATTAATGCTTCATCTACTTTAGCATTTTGATAATTTTGTTCTAGTACATCCATTGGTGTACCTTGAGATACATCGACTCCTGATGAAGCATATCCTTGAACTACCTGACCTTGTAATCCCCTAATGTTTTGCCTAAAACGACCAATCTCCATATCAGCTTTAGCTTGAGTTGTTATAGCTTCGTTTTCAGAATTAACTGCATCTATTTCATACAGTTGTGCATTATATTGAGCTGTTTTTACAGCTTGCCTTCCAGCTTGTATTTGTGAAAATGCTGTTAATGGTCCTGACATATTATATGATCCTTGCTGTCATTAAATAATCTTTGCCTTCAGGTCCGTACTTTTGCATCACACCTTCTGATGTCATACCAAACCATTTAGCAAATCGTATTCCGTTTTTAAAATCCGTTCTTACCGCAGCTTGTATTCTGTGGTATTCACGTTTTTGTATTGTTGTTTCAAATTTATCTTTAATATTCTTCAACATAAAAAATTTATGTTGGTTAGTTTCTTGTTTCATAATGATCCAAACTTCGGCTACATGCTCCCATATAGGGGTTATTCCACCGCAAACAATCGGCTCATTATTATAAAATCCAGTCCAGGCATCTTCTGTTTCCAATGCATGAGTAGGGTAGCTACCACCGTAATCTTCGTATTCACCATATTTTAAAATTGCATCAGCATGAGCTGCTTGATATGGTTTTATAATATAACTAGCCATCAAATGTATTGAGTCTTGGAAACAAGGCTGTCACCGTTAATGGCAATGGTTGTTTTTGTCTAACAAACACAAAACCTTCTTTATTATAATCATCTCTAAATTCAGCATCCTTATCTCCAGTAAATAGTGGAGTGGCAGCTGATATAGCCATGGATGAATCTCTAAAAGGTATTATTTCCATGTTTTCTAAATCAGGACCAACTTCACAACCTAAAGTATTATCTAGTCTAACTGTGACTCCATGAATACGTTTAATTTTACCTTGAGCTGTACCATCTTGTGAGCCTGATTCAATCCGCATAGTTTGCAATATTGATTCATAATTGTACCCAACTTGTACAGTTTCTCCAAAAGCATCTAAAGTTATTTTTCCAGCTGCTACTATTTCATCAGTATGAGCTGCACCATTAGATAATACATTAACAGTTTCACCTTCTAAATGATGTATTCCAGTTATAGTTTTAGTTTTACCACCTGAATAAGTTAAGCCACTATCAACAAAGAAAGCATCTTCTTGATTGTTGCCATAATCAAATGGAGTTAGGTATTCAATATAATTTACCGTTGCTCTATTAACATAGCGTTGCACTACCATATACAATTCATCTTCAGCATTTTCAGTTGGTATGGTAGCAATACTTTTAACTTTAGCATGTGTGAGCCAAGTGTGAGTAGTAGCCGTAGTGCTAACTGTGCCGATGCTAACTCTAGTATTAGTAGAGTAAGGTGAACGTAAAGTATTATTTAATTGAAACTGATTGGCATCAATCGTACTCATAAAATAAGTTTGATTAGTATCAATACCAGTAAAAGCATTAGCACTTACTCCAGGGCTATAATAAATTTGCTGATCGTCACCAAAACCATGAGATGTAGAATAAAACGTATTCGTTCTAATATTAACCCCTTGATATAAATGATGTGTTGACGAAGTTGTCGGTATAAAATCTAAATCTACCGCAGTACCAGCTGTAGCATCGGCTGATGTTAAAGCTAACTTTACGATATTAGCATCAGTTCTAATAATAAAATAAAAAATGCCTTGGCTTAAACCACCAATGGGATTAGCTGCTGCAAAATAACTAACTACATCACCAGTAGATAAACCATGGCTATTAATAGTAATAGTGTCATTAGTTAAATTTACCGTTGCATCACCAGGCACGGTAAACGATAAACTTTTACTGACCGTACTTTTACCAGTATCACAATATCCACCAATAATATGTCGATGCCAAGCAATTACATTTTCAGTTCGTTGATATGTTAGACCAGCTAAAACACCATCAGTTCTAGCTACCCATAAGATAGATGCTGGTTCTTGTTGGTATGCAAACTCATGCACTAAACTTTCCGTTACATGATCGGCTAAGACGGTTAAGTCAGGGGCTATGTAGTTGTCACTATCATAGTTGTAAGTAAGTTCTCGTATTTTACGTTTAGCTCGATGCACAAATAAAACTAAATTACCAACTGAAATAGCATCTTTATTAGCTGCACCATAAGCTGATTGTTTACGAATATTTATATTGGTTGGTGATAAACCATTCACGGAATCTGAACCTGTCACTAAAAATTCTGCACCAACTGTACCAACTAGCAAAGATCGTGAGGCTGCTAAATATCGAATAGCATTTACCTTATTACTAGCAATAGTAAAATTCATGGCATCATCTGAGTCTGTGCCTTCGGTAAAGTCTTCATAATCACCAGATTGAGAAAACCATAATGTTTGGGGGTTGTTATTGGTATTAGCAAACACAAGACGTTGTTCAAAAAAAGTTACACATGATGGATAGTTGTCAGTGCTAGAATTTAATAAAGGATTGTTAAGTTTAGTGACCGTACCAGTAGAACCACTAAATGTACCAAAACTTGATGTATTTAAATTTGTACCTGAACTATTTTGTAATTGAAAGTGTTGATCTGGACCAGTTAATGTGCCTGAAACAAACGTAGTGTAAGCAGACGTATCAATGTTAATACCATTGCCGTTTTGCAAATTAAATGTAGTGGTTGATGGCACAGTACCAACTTTAAAAGAATTACCATTAAGTTGGGTCATACCCACAACATCAGTAATATCAAAGCTATCACCAGCAATAAGTCCATGAGCTGCTGAAGTAGTGACTACACCAGGATCAGCTTTAGTTACACCTGAGATCGTAATTTTGTTTTGCAATTCTCCAACTGTAAACGTATTAGTGTTTAATTCAGTCATGCCACCAATACCAGTAAATTTAATTTGATCCCCTTTGACTAAACCATTATTTAAAGTTGTAGAAATAACTCCAGGATTAGCTTTGGTAGCTGCTGATACAATAAAATCAGTACCAGTTGTTAATGTGGGAGTTGCAAAAGTCCATGCAGTATGTCCAGTGCGTGATAGTTTACGAATAGCAACTGATGGATGCGTGATGTACATAACATCAGCCGATTGAGCAAATTTTAATTCAGATAGTATATTATACGCATAAGGTGAAGCAATTTCGTATATAGGAAAAACTACACCACCAGAACTATATGCAGTTAATGATCGTGTATCAAAATCTGTACCATCAGTTAATTTTAAATTAAAAGTTGTAGTAGAGCCAACTGTCCCAACTTTGAATTGTCGACCATTTAATTCAGTCATGCCCACAATGCCACTTAAAATAACATAATCACCAGCCGTCAAACCATGCGTAGCTGAAGTCACTACACCTGGAGCAGCCTGTGTTATACCTGAAATGTTTAAACCAGCTTTAGTTATGATACCATTATCTTTGTGAAATCGTACATATTGATCCCCAAACTCCATCATGTAAGTTTGAGTAGTAGAAAATTCAAAAGGTATCAGTCTGTGTGCTGTACCATCTATTCCACGTTTAGCTTCAGCAATAAATTTAGTACCTGGTCGTCTGGATGCCGCACCATGCGGATAGACAATCATATTTTCTAAAGTTTTACAGCCAACTTTATATTTGTCTAAATCAATTCGACCATCTAGTTGATCGGATAATTCTCCACCAGTAAAGCTAGTATAAGGATAGGCAGTTCTAACCATTAAAACCTCGATGCAATAAATGGTGAATCAGCATCTAATGTATCTGGCATACCTTCGGTAGCATCAGCAAATCGTGCATCTTTTAATTTCTCTTTGTAGCGTTGTTCCATAATCTGAATAATAGTAGTAGAGCCAGTTATGCCATACGCAATATCTGCTGCCAGTGCAGCTGTTAGGGTTTCATTTAAACTTGTATCGTACTGTGTGGTGTCAGTAATTCTTGCCACATATAAAATCTTTACTGTCTCAGCATCAGTAAGTATTTTTCTGCCTTCGACTTTAAAATCTACGTCATCTTGCATTTGAAAAGTTTTTAATACTCGAATACAATCTGCTGGTAAGCTGTATTGATATGAATATTCATATTCAGGGGTAGCTGTGTCTGCTGGTAGGGTTGCTCGTTTTAATAAACAGTTCCACGGATGCTCACGAAATACACGATCTCGAACCATCTCATATCTTTGATTTAACATTCTAGCGTTCTTGCTGTCATCAGACAGACTTACAATTGTGGATGCTCCAATTTGATTTAAAGCTCCATTACAAATATCTACTTGTGAGGTCATAAATTTTTCCTTAAATATTTTTTTATTTTTTTTAGCTAAAATTAAAAAAAGCTTTTTTTTTATTTTTTTTATTCAATAAAATCAATGTTTCTATTTTGCTAAGTCATTGATTTGTGTTTTCAATTACCAAAATCTAAAAACCCATATGTTATAATAGGTTGAAAGGGGGTGATTCCTATGAAAAAAACAAAAACAAAAACTAAATCAAGAAAACAAAAAAAAGATCCTTATTTAGAAAAAGATATGAATAAAAAAATGAGTATCTTATCTAAAATGATTTTAAAAATTTAATAATTATTATCAATAAAGGGGCAGTAAACACTGCCCCAATATTTGTCTTAGTGCTTAGTTAACAACATAAGTAATGTTGAAAGACATATCACCAGCAGTACCACCAGCAGCTTGCATAGTTGCA
>ENA-OSJC01003655-OSJC01003655.1-marine-metagenome-genome-assembly--contig:-NODE-3655-length-10893-cov-4.682600_pt1 | contig 10893 bp, 26 predicted proteins | sample MGYA00237885_ERZ534234 | MGnify/ENA primary metagenome ERZ534234 (study PRJEB26413, sample SAMN06343907) | marine metagenome | isolation source: coastal waters | place: Atlantic Ocean: West Antarctic... | reverse complement strand
TATGTTTTTAAAGTTAGGGTTGAGTGCGAATTGTTTCCACTTCTGTTCGCTGACTACTTTAGAGCAAGAGAAGACATTCTTAGGTACCTTAGGTAGAACCACCTTTAGTCCTTGTATCTCAAGCACTTCGCCTACCTGCCCACTCTTAGATATTACTACAACATCATTTTCTTTGTTGTAGCCATAGTCCCATTTTTTACTTTTATTCAACCTATTTATGGTTGTTAACTTTATGGGTTCTACTACTTTGTATAGTGATTGTTCGTACATTACTTCTTCCTCCCTTCAGCAAACCCTTGGAACTTAGGTTTATTTAGATCCTTCTTAGACTTCTCTAAATCGTCCATTAATCTCTCCTCTTCTTCAATTCTATTCAATATCTCAAAGGCATCGAAGACAGCGAGCTTCTTTGTTGCTGCAGCATTCTTAAGCTTGTCAGCAGTCAAGTCATCACTAGAATCAACTATAGGTTCCTCAGCTACCTTTATCAATTCATCAACCGCTTTACGCCCAGCTTGGATTATACTCTTCTTCCTTTCCTCTATAGTCATATTTAATAGTAACAAATTGATTCCTAACTCTATACAATCTTTTACCACCAATTACAAATTCATATGCAGAGACTGGGGTAAAGCCTACGAGGTCACCCTCACTATGTACGCCGTCAGTGTACTTTACTACACCCATTAAAGGCTCTTCAGTATCTACACCAAAGTCCTCTGTAGATTTTAGTGGCTGCACAAAACAATAACCGTCTGTAGCATTCCAATTGTCAGAGCCTTCTGGCTTATGTAAAAAGATTTGATCATCACTTACGATATATTCATTCTCGCTCATAAATGATCTACTATTCTTTTCTAAGCCTTTAACGTTGTGCCACCTTCTAAATACGTTGTGGTGGATAACTACCTTGTCACCTTCCTTTATATTAGACTCAGTGGCTACAGGTGTTTTTAGCACAATAGCATTCCTATTTACGTATTGGTGATTAAAGATCTCAGTATTTAAAATAAGGTCCTTATCACCAACTTTCACAGAGTTATTGTACCTATCTCCATCTGGCGATACTATGAAGTTGAATAAACTTCTCATTAGTACTCTAAGTCATATTCCACTGAAATAGCCATGTTCTTGTTAAAGTCTTTCCACGGAATAACAATGTCTTTCTTTCTTATATAAATAGAGTACTTAGTCTCCCTCTCTAATATATCGCATATCGTATGACCACCATAGACAACTTGTCCAACAGCATAATGCATAGCATCACTCTTGTAGTCCTTGCCTATGGTTATCTTTCTAATTAAGTGACTATCCATTGGTAGGGTAGTTTATAGTGCCGTCTGACAAGTCAATATCAAATGTACCGTATTCCTTACTCAAGTTACCTTGTATAGCTGCTATCCTACCTTGTATCTCAGAGTGCCTGTGTATTAGCTCGTGTTTTTGAGTTTCAATAGACCCAATCCTAAACTGTACAGCATTGTTTTGATCAACAACCGTTTGTAGTTCTTTTAATTGAACCTCTGTTATCTTTTCCGCTTTAGGTTTTAAATCAACCATTTCTTTTATCTTACCCATCTTAATTTAATTTAATTGTTACTTTTTTGTTTTCTCTAAAGACCTACCACCGAAGTAAGCCCCAATAACTGTTATCAGTACTAGCTGTAGTAAGTCCGTCCACTTTGGTTGTACTTCAAAAGCTATAGTCCCAGCGTCAATGAATATCATCAAGACTGTTGATGCTACTAGGAATATAAGCACTAATGGCCTAGCATTCTTAGATAGCCAAGAGTCGGACTTCATATCAGCCTCCCATCGCTTAGTAACCTGCTTCTGCATGTCTATCTCGTGGTTAGATATTAATTGCTTTATCTCTCGAGCTGCTGCTAGCTTCTCTTCTTTAGATGTAGTTAAGTTATCTATGATCCCTCCTACACTTTTAATTAATTCACTAGCACCAGACGATAGCACGTTCTGTAGTAAGCCCATACCTTACTTTTTTGTTTTAACCTTAACTTTAACTTTTGGCTTGCTGTAAGTTCCTTTCTTCATAATTATCTGTTTTTGTCTTTTATCATATCATCTATAGCCTTGTTCATGACTTTGTCAGTGTATGATTCATTATTATAGTAAACGCAATTAATTGTGGTGGGTATGTCTTCTTCACCTAGCAGTATCCTGTATATCCTACTTACTAGGTGATTGCACTTGAACGAGGTTTTGTAGACAGAGTACTTAATCGTAGTCCTGTTTCTATGCCTCCACACCTCTATCCAACCTGCTTGCCTTAACCTCTCCCACCTATGCTTGTCCCAAGTGTATGCGTATACACCGTTGATAAAATCATCTCTTGTGAATCTATTCAAACAGTTTAAGTATATTAACAACTCTAAGTCAGCATCTTTTAAATCATTCTGCTTGCACGCCCATTTCCGGACCGGTCTGTAGTACTTAAGGAAATGTAAATCCTTGAGATCTTGAGACATTATACTCCTACTCATTCTACAAGAACTACATCCCTAAGCTTTATTATTCGGTACATAACATCGTCATAAGATATGTCGTGACCTGCGTGCATATCGTACATCACTGTACTTCCTTCTTCAATTACCTCAGCTAGGTTACCTACAGAGATAACCTTAGCTTTCTTGTATCTATTATCTATATCAGTATCGTCAGTAAGCAGTAGACCACCAGAGGTAGTCTTTTGCTCCTTAACTCTCTCTACTACTATATAATCGTTAATTGCCTTCATTTACTCTTACGTTTGATATTACACAATCAGCGGACACTATAGTTAAGGCAACACTAACGGCATTTTTCAGCGCCGATTTTGTAACCAAAACCGGATCTATTATACCAGCGTCAACCATATCAACGGTATCCCCAGTTACAACATCAATCCCCATTCCTGCTGGGAACTCTGCAGAAGCTACGATGCCTGCATTATCTAGGATAGTTTGGTAAGGAGAGCGTATTGCCTGGAGCAGTACTCCGTAACCCACGTTAGTGGGAGAAATTTTTTTCGATGCATCTAATAATGCTATTCCACCACCAGCTACTATACCTTCTTTGAGCGCAGCTTTAGTTGCGTATATGGCATCCTCCACTCGATCCTTCTTTTCTTTAAGCTCAACCTTAGAGTCAGCACCAACTTTTACAACTCCGACGCTACCCGATAAGGTGGCTAATCGTTGTTCTAACTTCTTCTTGATAAAACCGTTATTCTCGTCGGCTATCTTAGCTTGTACTTCTACTATCCTTTCTAGTACAGCAGCACTAGGTCCATCTAAAGTTATTATAGTATTCCTGTCATCAGTTACAGAGAACTCAACCTCACCTAAATGCTCAGGCGTTATAAGATCAAGGTCATCCCCTAGTTCTTCGTTAATAACAGTAGAACCCGTTAGTATAGATAAATCCTCTATAGCGTCCATCTTGGTAGGTCCAAACCCAGGTGGGTCAACGATGTTTACCTTGATGTTACCTTTAACCTTATTCATTAGCAGTGCAGACTTAACTTGCTGCGATACTGGTGCTACGATAAGTAGTGAACGGTTGCTTTTTATTGCATGCTCTAATATACCTTGAATCTTACGAATATTAGGGATTTCAGAGGAAACTGTTAGTACAAACGGGTTGTCTAACTCACATATATGCTTCTCAGTATTAGTGATGAAGTGAGGTGAGGTTAAACCACAATCTATTTGCGCACCATCAACCACTTCCACGTAGGTATCCTCAGTAGGACTCTCCTCTAGTAGAACTATACCGTGCTTACCTACTTTCTCGTAAGCGTCAGCAATAATATCCCCTAGGAATGTATCGTTATTACAGGAAATACTAGAAACAGCTTTAAGCATATCCCCATCTACTTCAGTAGCTGACGAATCTAAGTGCTCCATTACTTCGGCTAGACAACCTAGCACCCCTTCTTTTACATCTCTGATTTTTGCACCCGCAGCGACGGCGGAATGTATAGAACTAATCAAGGCTTCCACTAAAACAGTGGCGGTAGTTGTACCGTCACCAGCCTCTCTTACTGTATTTCGGGCAGCTTCCTTTACTAAGGTTGCTCCCATATTCTCAACCGGATCAAATAAGACTACGCTTTCTGCAACGGTTACTCCATCTTTTGTTATGACCGGTTTGCCGCGACCATCTTCGTATATGACGCACTTTCCCGATGCGCCTAATGTGGATTTAACGGCTTTCGCTAGTTTATTAACACCAGCTATTATTTTATTTTCTGCTTCTTGGCCAAAGTCTAGTTGCTTGACCAATTCGCTTGGTAAATTGTACTCCATAATGTATTGAATTGAATTTAATTAAATTGTGTATGCTTATTAAAAGGTCTTAACTACTTTTGGTCCGTCAAGGAATTCCACTTTTTTACTAAAGTGTTCGACACTGCCATTGATAGCAGTCTCAGCCCCATCGAGGGTTTCTCTACGTGTGACATCGAACCACTTATCTTCGTTGTTTGGGTCGTTGACTTCTGTTTGGTAGTATCCATTTGCTAGCTGGGTAATTCTCCAGTTCTTTTTATCTGCCAAATGGTTCCATTCAGCGAGTTTGTCTTCAGTTACTTGAGGTTTGCCAGTGTTAAGTGTGCTGGTTTTGTAATGATAGGTCATTTGTTTTGTTTGGTTTATTTAATTTGCTTGCCCTTTCCTTTGTATGTATTACTACCACCTTTCTCTATGGTTATAATGGTACCATCGGCTTTTTTATACTTATATGTACCACCAGATTTAGCCTTTGCTTTATTGGTTCTATTGAACGTAGCTCTTTCATTGCTAGTCGTAGTTTTTACTTGAGCCTTCTTATTATCACTTGTAACCCCTTTGTAACTAGGCTTGTCCTTCTTAGTCGTAGTAGGTTTACTAGCTGTAACTGCTTTTTGTTTAGCAACTAGTTTATCTTGCGCTGCCTTTAATTCAGCCGCTTTACGAGCTCTAAATTGAGCCGCAGTCTCTTTAGGCTTTTGATTGTTCTTCCTTAACTTAGAATCCTTTGGCTCAGCTGTTTCAAGTTTCTGTGGCTTCTTCTTCTCTAGAGATACAATCTTTTGAGGTTCTCTCTTAGTAACGGGTTTATTAGTGGGTTTATAGCTATCATTACCTTTTTTATCAGGCCCAGACCCATTACGCTTAACAGCGGGTGTTGTAGCTGGTTTAGCTGGATTCACACGTGTATTACCACTAGTGGAAACACCAGTACCTTTTTTAGCATTCTTCTCTGCTTGTCGTCTAGCTGCTCGCTCTCTAATTCTGTCTCTTAATCCCATTTTATTGTCTTGTTAGTCTTTGTTGTTTCCTTTCTTCTCTACGGGCTAATCTATTAGCCTTGCGGGCTTCTCTCTTAGCAATTCTATTAGCTTTGCTAGTTGCTCTTTCCGATGCTCTCTTAGTATCACCACTTCCGATGTCTCTTAATTGTGCTCTAGTAGCTTTAGACCCTTGTCTTGCTGCGATTCGATCTTCTGCTCTCTTAGCTTTCCTAAGTTTACGTTCAACCTGTATCTCACTCCTGTTATTGATTCGATCTTGAGTGTATTCCCCAAGGTTATCCATTCTATTCTTACCGATCCTATTAACCTTAGTGTCTGCAGGATCCATTCCGTAACGCGAACCTGATACCTGTAAGTCTGAGTATTCAGGCTGAGCCCAAGTCTCTCCGTATTTATCACCCGCGTTTCCTACTATCTGAGGGTTACCACCCCATTCTCTCTGTTTGTATGCCATAACAATATAATCACATCCTTATCTAGTAATTTACTAGTGTGACAATAGCCTGTTACTCTTATTCCTTACTAGGCTTGTGTCACAGTACACTTGAAGACATAATATAATTATGGCCAGCTAAAAAAATTTTATTATAAATTTTAGGGTTTTGTGTTGCCTCCCTCTACTAAGACCCAGCCCCCAATAATAAAGTCAAATCATTTACCCCACCCCCATCCATCCCATACCATTCCATTCCCTGTCCCAATCCATTCCCCATTCTCTCCTCTATTCTATATAACTCCCCAACTATATCTATATCTATCTATCCTCCTCCTCTCCCTATCCCTCTTCTCCCATCGCTATCCATATCCTCATCCTCTCCCCACCCCTATCCAATCCAATCATTTCTCCCCAATCAATCTCCATTTATCCCCTCTCTCCCTCTCCTTATTCCCTATCCCTACCTATCCTCTCCTTATTCCCTATCCTTATCTATCCTCATCCTCTCCCTACCCCATCCTGTCCTCATCTCATCCCATCCGATCCCGTCCTATCCTTAATAGCATCTGATCCGATCCGATCCCCATCTCCCTCCCTCTCCATGACCCCAATCCTATCTATCTATCTACATATGTATACATCTATCTATCTACTTATCTATCCTCATCCTCTCCCTATCCTGATCCTCTCCCTATCCTATCCTCATCCGATCCCTATCCTCATTCCCTCCTCCTCCTCTCCCTATCCTGATCCGATCTCATCAGATCCCTCTCTCCCCTCTCCTCTCCTCCTCCCAATCATATCTATCTATCCGCATATATATCCTATCCACATATATATCCTATCCACATATCTATCTATCTCTATATCTGCTTATCTATATACCTATCTATCCACATATCTCGCTATCCACATATCTATATATCTATCTGTATATCTATCTATCCATATATATCTACCTCCCTATCCATCTATCTATATATGTATATAACTACCTATATAATCGATATATATATTTATACAAACTCAATACGACCACGTACGGATAATATATATGTAATCGAACGAACGACTACAACTTAAATATCAAACTATTATGGAAAATTCAAATCAACCTACAATGCGCACGAAAAGATTCGTTATACGTAAATCACTAATCGGTAGTAAGACTATCATCACGTTCACCAATAAGAAAGGTGTTGACTGTACTTATGATCACGACGAGGTATATTACAAGAATCAAGATCGCTTCAACGCTATGAACTGCTTCATCAAGTATAAGTCGTATACATGTAGTAATAACCTACCAACATTCGCAAGATGATAGTGTGTATAGAAGTTGGGTCTTGGCTCAACCATTTAACCCAAGGTAAGTCATATGAAATTCTTCGTGAACACTTTTATGACGGTACTTATCAAATCACCGATGATTCAGGTAACAAACATTGGTACTGTAAAACACGTTTCGAATCTCAAGATTGTAACTTATGATAGATCAATCTTTACTACAACATTCACAGCATTTACTAATACTCATACCCACAGTGTTCGCACTAGGGTTACTACTAATGATCTTACATGATCTAAAACAAGACTAATATGGATATAATATCACAGATCACCCGTGAGATCAAGCACCTCAATTCAGATCCTATAGCTAATAGCTTAGCGATACGTATCCTTAAGTCAGCTAAAGCTGATCTATTGAACATCGAAGCACAAGACAGACCAATACAAGAGTCTGGACCAATGGTCGGATGGGAATTCATGACAGCCGAAGAACGCATTAATGCTGAAATGGATCGAGATAACGAGATCGATGGAGTATTGCATCGCTAATGGAAGTACAAATCATAGCTGCATTCTTTATGCTATACCTATTTAACGTATTATATACAGTGATAAAACCTAAACCAAAAGTGTGACACAAGCCTGTTACTATCTATACTTAACAGGCTAATGTCACAGTTTTTGTAACTACTTTTTGTAGTGCCATTCCCACTAAAGCAGAGCCTTATAATCTCGAGCTATTACCTCGCTGTGCGATATACTAAAATTCGAGCTATATGCGTATTACAAACTAAATACGGCCGTCGACGGATAATATATACGTAACCAATAAAAATATCAAACTATGCAAAAGCTAACGGAAATCGAAATTATCGCTACAATCGACGAATTAAACCAATATCGCAACGGAAACGTTACCGACGAAGCAATTATTGAAGCGCTGGAATCGCTTTTCTGGAAAGTTTATGCAAGTAGACACTCGGCGGAGTAACTGCCAACTAAAATTATCCACTTAATAAAGTAACCACTTTTACAAACTAAATACGAACGCTAACGGATAATATATATGTAACGAAACTAAATAACTAAAAACTAAAATATGGAAATTAAATGTAAGAAATGCCAAGCAGATATGTCTGCACAAGTAATCGAATTCTTCGAAGAGAAGGTAACGTCAGTGACATGCGGCTGTGAAGCTAAAAAAATCAAAGCGTTAGAATCAGGTTTTATATTCTTCGAATAAAAACTAATTACAAACTGAATACGAAAGAGTACGGATAATATATACGTAACGAATAACTAATTAACAACTTAACTAAATACCTTAAATTATGGAAATCTTAAAATCAAAAAGATTCGTAGTACGTCAAACTCTAATTGGCAAAAATCAAGTAATCGAATTTACTAACAAGAAAGGTGATGTCATCACTTACGATCATGACAAAGCGTTTACTGTTATGCAGTCATCACTAGAATCGCTAGGTTGCTGGCTCAAGTATAAGTCTTATACAGCAAGTGGCAACATACCAATGAGTATTCGCGGTACCGATGCAGTGATCTCACGAGTTGACGCTATTGTTGAAGCTGTTGTCGAAGCAGTAACTGAAGTAGTTGACGAAGTACAAGATATCGCTACTGAAGAAATGGAGTCAGAAGCTACTTACGAAGCAGCGTTCTAATACTATGCGAAAATCACAGTCGGTGTTGGAGACATTTAACGACTATAAATAATACGAAAGCACGGGTGATTCAGAGTCACAAGAAGGTAATGGTTACTGGTTGGTTCGATTCCGCCACTTTCACTAAATTATTAACAACTAAATAGAAAGCAAATGGCTGGATTAGTAATGAAGCGTTCAGAACGCAAAGAAGTCCTCAGAGAAGAGGCAATTGAAAGAAACAGTGCTTATCAAGAGCAGATTCGAACAAGCACAGGTGTACAACAGTATATCGCTTTAACTCCGTCGATCGGTAAGAAGCAGATGACTAAGTTAAACGCCTTAATATTAACACTTAAAAAAGTAAATAAGTAATGGATAAGAGTTTAATTATACTAGCATTGGAAATGTTAAAAAAGCAGGCAGCTTCAGATATGGGGTACCACAAGGAGCAATTTGAGTGGAATAAGCAAAGAATCAACCGAATAGTTGAACAAATTATAAATATTGATGAATTATAGTAATGAGTAAGAAAAGAAAATTCACACACGATGAAGTTATCTTAGTAGCTGGAGAATATTACCAGTCAAAAGAAACTTCAGAGTGGGTAAGCGAGAACGAAATTGAAAACTGGAGTGATAAATCACTTATGAACCAGATAGCAATACAAAATGAGTATGAACTAGATAAATATTTCTAATATGAAACAGAGAATAAAAGAGCTAATAAGCGATTGGAGATCTTTCAGAGATCGTTAGTTCACAAACTAAATACGATCACTAACGGATAATATATACGTAACAGAATAATAATAACAACTAAATAAAAACAAATGGAATTTGATACTACACAAAAGCGAGTCATAAGAGAGTTCGATAAGGTAACTAAAGAATATGTAAGAGAATTAAACCAGTTAAGTCGCGCGATTCACTACTACGATAGAGATATTCAAGACTACCTTGATGATATAAAACTCAAGATGATGGAAGCTGTTCATGACAGTAAACTAACCGGTCTTCTTGATAAATACGAAGCAACTAAAAAAACCACAGAAATATGAATAAGAACGCAATATTAATAGATGCTTTAGATTTATTACTCGAAGTAGAGATAAATACTTTTGATGATAGAGTTAGAGAACTAGAGGAAGAGGGATCACTTGAATTCATAGCTAATGAAACTATAGCGTATAATGATAGAATTAACGACATGGTAAAAATACTAGCCGATTTAAAACGTGATTACCAGTTTGACATGTCTATTGAGATAATGGAAGAACTTGAAGGTAGATACGGATTTTTTGACCGTCGTCAATACTCTCTACATGAATACTTTGTCCTGCACTACAAACGTTTAAGCATAAAAGACTGCACTAGAATATTAACCATACTAAAACCCGCATAATGAGTACATACTTAACTATCGGTTATCTTCAATCAAAGATAATAAGAACTCCACTACACTTGAATAAAGAGTGGAACGCCAAAGTGAATGAGTGTAATAACAGCATCGACCTAATGTCGCTTGTGTGTAATGAAGCTACAATAAGCGAAAAGGATTACTTGATAAGTGCAATTCTAACGCAAAACGAAGTAAACGCTAATGGTAGAATCCCAGTTAGTGATGAGCAAATACCAGAGAGGTATTAGAATAACACACCGTTAAACCTATGACGGAGTATCTGTCCTTGCACGAGATATAGAATAAAGGTAGGAAATAAATTGTATATGTAGTCAAAGTCTGCCACCAAGTGTTAAATCTGTTGTTTGATGCAGAGACCAACGGAGCTACACTTTCATATTAAACCTACCAAGCACACTAGTTGTATCGTGATATACTAGATGAGAGATAAACTTGCTAACAAACAAGTGCTTAGGAGTTCACAGCTTGACCATTTAGCAATAGATGGTGCTAATAAATAAAGAAATTATGGAAAACAGAATAAAAATTGGCGACCAATGGTATGTCAAAGAGCAAAGATCAAGCGAAGATCCCACTATGTTTAGAGGTTGCTCCCTAGGTATATACACTTGTAATATACTTCAAGAGGGTCTTGAAAAAATAATGCTGGGTACTTGTTGGGTAGAATTAAGTTTTGGCGAATATGAAGTGGGAGCACAGAGCTTCGATTTTCTTAAAAGCTGCTGATCTTTTAGCAGGTCCTTTCCGTGCCCGTATGAATGCTGCTACTATGGTAGCTCAGTCTAAAAATGTAC
>ENA-OSJC01003654-OSJC01003654.1-marine-metagenome-genome-assembly--contig:-NODE-3654-length-10896-cov-2.918662_pt1 | contig 10896 bp, 10 predicted proteins | sample MGYA00237885_ERZ534234 | MGnify/ENA primary metagenome ERZ534234 (study PRJEB26413, sample SAMN06343907) | marine metagenome | isolation source: coastal waters | place: Atlantic Ocean: West Antarctic... | reverse complement strand
TTTTAAATCTGTTGCAGTAGTATCAGCTTTTCCTAAGACTAGATCAGGAAAAATATTAAGAGCCACAATAAGAAAAATAGCTGATAATATTGACTGGGAAATGCCTGCAACCGTAGATAATCCTTTAGTTTTTGATGAAATTAAAAAAGCTCTAAAGCCATTGGGATATTAATATATTTATATTAAACTTTCATAATGAATTTACCAATATGGTCGCCTACCTCTAGAGCCTTATGGGCTTCACTTGCCTGAGCTAGTTTGAATTCTTTTTGGATAACAGGCTTAATTTTTCCGTCTTCCAACCAATGCCAAGAACCTTTTATTAAGCTTTTAGTGTATTGTGATTTAGCATCAGATGATTGAGGTCTTAATGTGGATCCAGTAATAGTTTGTCTTTTAATCATAATATTTGCAAAATTAACCTCGTCTTTAATTCCACCTTGCACGGCAATTATAATTAATCGGCCGTCAGAATTTAGACATTTTAAATTTCTGGGAACATAACTTCCAGAGACCATATCAAGAATGACATCTACTCCTTCACTGGAAGTTAAATTATTAATTTCATCTTCAAATTTTGTTGTTTTATAATTAATGCATTTAGTCGCCCCTAAACTTTCAGCTGCAATACACTTTTCATCAGACCCAGCTGTAGCAAATACTTTTGCTCCAAAGTTTTTAGCTAGTTGAATGGCTGTAGTTCCAATCCCACTAGTTCCACCATGGATAAGAACCTTTTCATTTTTATTCAACCGTCCTCGAATAAATAAATTACTCCAAACTGTAATAAAAGTTTCAGGTATGCATGCAGCTTCTTGCATTGAATAATTTTTTGGAATTGGCATACAATGTCCTTCATCTACCGCAACATATTCAGCATATCCACCTCCGTGACAAAGTGCGCATACTTTATCTCCTAAATTCCATTTAGAATTAAAGTTTTTTATATCAACAATTATACCTGAAACTTCTAAGCCTGGAAGATCTGATGCAGTTACTGGAACTTTATAATTACCCTGTCTTTGTAATAAATCAGGTCTATTTACGCCGGCATAAGAAACTTTAATCAAAACTTGATTGTTATCTAAAATTGGAATTTTTCTTATACATTCTTTTAATTTTTCTGGCCCACCAAATTCACTAATTTCAATAGCTAGCATTTTTTCTGGTATAATGATTTTGTTATTTATCATTTTTGTCTCCAATACAGTTATAATGTGAATGCCCTATTTGTGTCTTGATTTGTCATACTATAGCCATTTATTAAAAGAATAATATAGTAATTAATAGGAGGTTATCATGATTTTTTTAATAACACTTTACTCTATACTTGCTTTAGAGGAACCACATGTTAAAAACTTTTTACAAGAAGTATCTAAAAAAGGTGTCTATAAATATTCATTCGTTAAACCAGTTCAATGTTCTTCAGGAAAATTAAAAAACTCTTATGCACTTGCGCAAAATGGAAAAATTTTCTTAAAACAAGTTTCATTAGATGGAACGATAGGTCCTATATGTATAAAGTAAGTTAAACTAATTTGAATTTTCGATCATTTTTTTAACTCTTAATCGTAGAGCGTTTAATTTAATAAAACCTTCTGCGTCTGAATGATCATAGTCAGTAGATCCTTCTTCAAAAGTAACTAAGTTTTCACTATATAATGAATGTGGTGATTTTCTACCTGTTATAATAACATTTCCTTTATACAATTTAGCTCTTACGGTTCCTGAAACGTTTTTTTGACTTTGATCAATTGCAGCTTGGAGCATTTGTCTTTCAGGAGAGAACCAAAATCCATTATACACTAATTCAGCGTATTTTGGCATTAACTCATCTTTTAAGTGAGCAGCACCTTTATCTAAAGTTATAGACTCAATCGCTCTTCGCATTTGGTATAATATAGTTCCTCCTGGTGTTTCGTATACTCCTCTAGATTTCATACCAACAAATCTATTTTCAACAAGGTCAATTCTTCCAATACCATTGTTACCCCCCAAAATATTTAATTCATGCAACAAAGAAGCTGGAGAGAGAGTTTTCCCATTCAATGCAACTGGATCACCATCTTTAAAGTCTAACATTATTTCTGTTATTTTATCTGGAGCATCCATGGGAGATTTAGTTCTAGAATATATAAACTCATCAGGTTCTATCCAGGGATCCTCTAATATTTTACCTTCTGCAGATATATGTAATAAATTTGCATCTACACTGAAAGGAGCCTCACCCCTTTTATCTTTTGCAACTGGAATTTGATGTTTTTCTGCGTAAGCTATTAAACTTGTTCTGCTAGTTAAGTCCCATTCTCTCCATGGAGCTACTACTTTAATATCTGGTTTTAAACTATAGTACCCAATTTCAAATCTTACTTGATCATTACCTTTTCCTGTTGCCCCATGAGACACTGCATCTGCATTAGTTAAATTAGCTATTTCAATTTGTCTTTTTGCAATCAAAGGTCTGGCTATAGATGTACCTAATAAATAAATCCCTTCATATAATGCATTTGCTCTAAACATAGGAAAAACAAAGTCTTTAACAAACTCTTCTTTTAAGTCGTCTATAAAAATTTCTTTTACCCCAAGCATTTCTGCTTTTTTTCTTGCTGGTTCAACTTCTTCACCTTGTCCAATATCTGCAGTAAAAGTGACTACTTCACAATTATATGTGTCTTGTAACCATTTTAAAATAACCGAAGTATCTAATCCTCCAGAATAGGCTAAAACTATTTTTTTATAATTTGGAGAATCTTTCTTCATTCATTTTTCCTTTTATTTTAGATAAGCAAACTTTATATTCATAAGAATGTAATATAAATAATAACATTAATTACATGTAAGATATTTTAAAAATATTTAAAATTTGAAATAAGTTTTACCTATTATTTTAAAATTATATTATATTAATTATTTATCTTATTTTTATTTATAAAAATCAATATCAATTTATAGAAAATTGATTAGACTTTATTCAAAATTGTTACTTGTTTTTGACATACTTTATTGTTACGTGTTGTCATAATAATTATTTGTTATAACTTATTCTAAATAATAATAATAATATGATGTATAACTTTTAAATAATTGTAATTAAAACTAATCTTGGTGAGAATATTGCAAGATAAAATAAATATTATGAAGAGAAACTTAAAATGATAAAATATAAAAAAATTATTTCATTATTAGCCATTATTTCTTTTTCTATTATTTTTAGTAATGCTCATTCTTCAATCAAAATTAAAGAGTTAGGTAACTCAAAGTCATGGAAAGCCTTTACTAAATTGGGTAAAGACAAAAGTTGTTATATTTTCTCTGAACCAAAAAAAACTTCCGGAAAGTTTGATAGAAAAAATAGATCTAAGGCAGGTATTTTTGTTCTTAACACTAAAGGTGGGGTTAAATACGAGGTTTCAGTTTTAGCTGGGTTTAAATTTAAACACAGAACTTCTATTATATTTGATGTAGATGGGAAAAAAACTAATTTTTTTTCAAACGAAGAAACAGCTTGGTCAGAGAGTTCAAAGGTTGATAGACTTTTAGTGCAATCCATGCGAAAAGGAAAAAAATTAATAGTTACAGGCACATCTTCTTTAGGTAATAAGATCATTGACACCTATTCATTATCGGGTTTTACAAAAGCCTTAAGACTTATTGATAAAGACTGTTCATAGAATAAAATATTTACGAAAGTTAGAAATAATGTCTAAACAAGATCTTCTAAATTTTAATATAGAAGAATTACAAGATTTCTGTATTTCAAATAACCTTCCAAAATTTAGAGCAACTCAAATTTGGAGATGGATGTACTGTTTTGGACTTCATACATTCGAAGGTATGAATAATATTGCTAGAGCAACTAAAGATTTTTTAAATGAAAAGGCTTTTATATCTAGGCCAGAGATTTCAGAAATGCAAAAAAGCTCAGACGGAACTATAAAGTGGTTACTCAAACTATCTGATGGCTCTGAGATTGAAACTGTATATATCCCTCAAGAAGATAGGGGGACAGTATGTTTGTCGAGTCAAGTAGGATGTACTTTGAATTGCAGTTTTTGTCACACTGGTACTCAAGCCTTAGTTAGAAACTTAACTGCTAATGAAATTAATGGTCAACTTATGTTAGTTATGGATTACCTTAAAGATTGGCCTTCAGGTAAAAATACTAGAAAAGTTACTAATGTAGTAATGATGGGTATGGGAGAGCCCCTTTTAAACTATAAAGAAGTTAGTAAAGCAATTAAAGTTATGATGTCAGATGACGGTATTTCATTGTCACGACGTAAGATTACTCTTTCTACATCAGGTATAATACCAATGATAGAAGCCTCTGGGATAGATCTAGGAGTTAATTTAGCAATATCTCTTCATGCTGTTAATGACGAGCTTAGAGATCAATTAGTTCCTATAAATAAAAAATATAATTTAGAAGCATTAATCAACGCATGTCGAAATTATCCTCCTTTATCAAATTCGAGAAGAATTACTTGGGAATATGTTATGATTAAAGGGGTAAATGATAGAGAAAGTGACGCAAAAGAATTAATAAATTTAATCAAAGGAATTCCCTCTAAGATTAATTTAATACCTTTTAATCCATGGCCAGGTTCTTTATTTGAAACTTCAACTCAAAAAAATATTGATATATTTGCAAAAATACTAATGGATGCTGGTTTTGCATCTCCAATAAGAAAGCCCCGTGGGCAGGATATATATGCTGCTTGTGGACAATTAAAGTCTACTTCTGAAAAAATAAGAAAATCTCAGATTAATAGGCTAACACCCATGCACGCGATTTAGTATAATTAAATAAAATAAAATATTAAATTTTTAAGAAGGTATTGCTTTGATGAGAGTAAAGCATTACATTTGAATCATATATTTTATCAACAATCGATTAGAAGGAATAATAATGAATAATAATCGTTTTATGGCAAGTGCAAATGCTCAAGCAAGTCAAATTGATGTAGGGTTAAGAGCCTACATGCTTGGTGTTTATAATCACATGACTACAGCATTAGCAATTACTGGATTCTTTGCTTTAGGCTTAAGTTTTTTAGTAGGGCCTTCTGTATATGAATTAACTTCTTTTGGACAAACACTATATGGCGGCCCTCTAAAGTGGGTAGTGATGCTTGCTCCATTAGCAATGGTATTTTATATATCAGCAAAATTAAATAGCATTTCAGCTTCTAAAGCGAGAAACTTATTTTATATATATTCTGGTTTGATGGGTCTTTCATTATCATCTTTATTACTAGTGTATACAAATGAATCAGTAGTTAGAGTGTTTTTTATCACTTCAGCCGCCTTTGCTTCACTATCTATATATGGATATACCACAAAGAAAAATCTTTCTGCATTTGGATCTTTTCTTATTATGGGTGTTTTTGGATTAATTATAGCTTCTATAGTAAATATTTTCTTAGCATCTTCAGGTTTGGCTTTTATTATATCAATTTTAGGAGTTTTGATTTTTGCTGGTTTAACAGCTTATGATACCCAAAAAATTAAAAATATGTATTTAGCTGGCGATGATATGGAAGTGTCAGGTAAAAAATCAGTGATGGGAGCATTAACTCTATATTTAGATTTTATTCTTATGTTTCAATTTTTACTTATGTTTTTAGGTAATAGAGAATAGTTTTTATTTATTATAAAATTAATTATTAAGCCGTCTTTTGACGGCTTTTTATTTTGATGAAATTAAAATATTTATAGCTGTTTTAATTTTTTTTGAATTAGGTTTTGTCATGCTTGAATACCAAGAATTAAGTTCACCGTCTTTATTTATTAAATATTTATAAAAGTTCCATTTTGGAAAAGAAAGAAGGCCTTCTTGATCTTTAACCCATTTAAAAAATGGATGGCCATTTTTACCTTTAATGGTGGTTATTTCAGTTAGTAAAAAAGTTACATTAAAACTAGTTTGACAAAAATCTTTAACTTTTTCATTGGAACTTAACTCTTGTGCCCCAAAATCGTTAGATGGAATTGCTATAATCACTAATTTTTTTTTCTTATATTCTTGATGAAGATCTTCAAGATCTTTATATTGATTAGTGAACCCACAAAGTGAAGCTGTATTTACAATAAGGATTGGTTTTCCTTTTAAGTCTTTTAGGTTTAAAGTTTTTCCATCGATGGAAGTGAAGCTAAAATCATACGCATTAGAAAAAGCTTTGTTTTGCATGAACACTCCAAAAGTAATGATAAGAATTATAAAAAGTTTATTCATAGTTAATATTGATTATTCATTATATTCTAATTTCCATATTGGATCTAAAATATTTTCTAGTATATTTGATCCTATTGATTGAATAGTTAAATCTCTTAAACCTCCGATTAAATTTTTAGAGCTTAGAATTTTGCCAATTACTATAGATTGTTGGGCAACATTCTTTTTTTCGTCTTGTCTTTTAGTGATAAATTTATTGATCGTTTTTTTTAAACTATTATTTTTTATCAAATTAGCTTTAATAAATACAGCATCCTCAAGAATTTGATTTCCTGCTTGGGCAATATGAGGTGGCATTGGACTTGATGCTTCTCCAACGAGTAAAACCCCATTTTTATGAATAGCAGAGTTTTCTCCTTTATCTTTTATGGCTAAAGTCTGTTCCCATTTAATATCATGAGGGATCAAAAAACTAAGAGATTTATTTTTAATAGTGGGAGGTAAAAAAAGATCATCAGAGGGAACAAAAATATAATTTGTTGCTTTTTTATCTTCAATAATTGTTGGATAAATAACAAAATGGCCATTAGAAGTGAAGATTAACTGAATTAATCCTTTTGTTAATTTATACGGCTCTTTTCTAAAAGAAACAGATCTATATACTTTTTTCATTTTCAAACTATTATCAAAACCATTAACAAATTTTTTAGTTACCCCATTTATACCATCTGCTCCAATTATAAATTTAGTCTTATAAGTATTGCCCTTATCATCAACTATCTCTTGAGTTCCATTATTTGAGATAATATAATTTATATTTGATCTATGTTCTTTTACTAAATTAGTTTTTCTAACCTTATCCTTCAAAAGCTTTATTATACTTGATCGTTCAATTGAACCATAATTGATTTCATCACTTTTAATATTATGACTTGATAAAAGATTTAATTTTTGGTTTGAACTCATTGATTTAATTTTAATGATATTAAAGTTTTCAAAGAAAGGTCGGACTTTATTAATATCTATTAATTCTGATAAAGCATTCCAGCCGTTAGGTGAAATTTGTTGTGCTCCAAAGTTTTGATTGTTCCCTTCAAAAAGGTCAATAGAATAATTGTTATCTACAAATGCACAGGCTGTTGCCCAACCTGCCAAACCTCCTCCAATGATTACTATGTGGTTTTCCATTTTTTAAAAACAACTCTAACTTACTAGAAAACTATATTTGATAACTAATCTATTAATGTTTAAATCGAAAATACTAAGTTTTAATTAAAAATATTATTGATATTCTTAAATTATATAATATAAACTGCTTTAAAAGCATAATTAAAAGTAGACTTTTTTAAAAAAATATAACTATGTAAATAATAACATTAAAAATATTCTCTGGAACGTTAAATGAATTCTAAACTAATCAAACAATTGTCAGATGTAGGTATTACAGAATTAAAAGAGGTTATACATAACCCTTCCTATGAGGTTCTTTATTTAGAAGAAAAAGATAACAGTTTAGCAGGTTTTGAAAAAGTCCAAGATACTGAGTTTGGAGCAGTCAATGTTATGACTGGAGTTTACACAGGCAGGTCTCCAAAAGATAAATATATTTTAAAAGATGAAATCACTAAAGAAAAACTATGGTGGGCAAGTGAACAATCTAAAAATGATAATAAGCCAATAGATATAAATGTATGGAATAAGCTTAAAAGTAAAGTAACCAATCAACTTTCTAATAAAAAATTATATGTAGTAGACGCTTACTGTGGTGCTAATGAGGACACCTGTTTAAAAGTTAGGTTTGTTATGGAAGTTGCATGGCAAGCTCACTTTGTAAAAAACATGTTTATTAGACCTTCAGATGAAGAACTTCTTGAATTTGTTCCTGATTTCTATGTACTTAATGGATCAAAAGTTAGTAATACAGATTATAAAGAAAATAATTTAAATTCTGAAACCTTTATTGCTTTTAACCTAACGGATAAAATGCAAATCATTGGAGGCACCTGGTATGGTGGAGAGATGAAAAAAGGTATGTTCTCTGTGATGAATTATTTGCTTCCCCAGCAAAATATTGCTTCAATGCATTGCTCTGCCAATAGAGGCTTAGATGGATCTGTTGCTTTATTTTTTGGATTATCAGGGACTGGTAAAACAACCTTGTCAACTGATCCAAACAGACAATTAATAGGTGATGATGAGCATGGATGGGACGATGAAGGTGTCTTTAATTATGAAGGTGGTTGTTATGCAAAGACAATAGATTTAAATATAAATAATGAGCCAGGGATATTTAAAGCTATAAGAAGAGACGCTTTATTGGAAAATGTTACTGTGAATTCTGACGGTTTGGTTGATTACAGTGATACCTCTGTTACTCAAAACACTAGAGTTTCATATCCAATTTATCATATTGATAATATTGTTAAACCAGTATCAAAAGGAAACCATGCCTCAAAGGTTATATTTTTAACTGCTGATGCGTTTGGTATACTTCCAGCTGTTTCAAAACTATCTTTTGAACAAGCTGAATATCATTTCCTTTCTGGTTTTACGGCAAAGTTAGCGGGAACAGAAAGAGGAGTTACAGAGCCACAACCAGCGTTTTCTGCTTGTTATGGAGCAGCTTTTCTAATGTTGCATCCTACACAGTATTCTAATGTATTATCAAAAAGAATGAAGGCGGCTAATTCAAAAGTATTTTTGGTAAATACAGGCTGGAATGGCAAAGGTGAAAGAATATCATTAAAAAATACAAGGTTGATTATAGATGCAATCTTAAATGATGAATTAGACAATATTGAAACACAAAAGATCCCTATATTTAATCTTGATGTTCCCGTTAAGATAAACAATGTACCTTCTGAATTATTAGATCCTAGAAATACATGGGGGTCTAACAAAGAATGGGAAGTCAAGGCTATTCAATTAGCACAATTATTTAAGAATAATTTTGAAAAGTTTTGTGATAATGATAAAGGAATAAGGCTATTGAATTCAGGCCCTCAAATATAAAATATTTATTAATAGTAATAACAAAACAAACAATTACTATTCTTTTTTATAAATAAGATTTTTACAACTAAATAAAATATTTTATTTATAAAAAATTATGTTAAATATATGATGTTAAATAAGTATAACCTTAAATTCATCTTCAGGATTAATGGTATGAAAATATATTATATATTTCTGATTATGTTGAATTTTTTTATAACTTCAACATTATTAGCACAGTCTAACTCTAGAAATGCAAATAAAAGAGCTTCATTAGTAGAAGTTCAAAAGGTTAGTCTTATAAATATAGCCGAAACAACTGACACTATTGGAAGACTAGTAGCGTTGGATCCAATAATTATTTCTGCTAAAATTAATCAAGAAGTTTTAAAAGTTCATTTTCTAATTGGAGACAATATTAAAAAAAATGATTTGTTAATTACCCTCGAATCTAAGGATATTTTAAGAAATATTAAACAAATTTCCTCTGAGTTGTTATTTGAAAATCAATTGGTAGATCTTCTAAAAAAACAACTTGAGCTGAGGTTGTCCAAAGAAAAAAATGCTAAAAATTTAAAAAATAAAAAAATTATAACACAGGATAATCTTGATACCATAAGTATTGTAGTTTTACAAAACCAACAACAAATTGCTCAAAGAGAATATAATATTAAAAAGCTTAAGATATTGTTAGGTAAAGCTAAAGACGACTTAACTAATGCTAAGGTTTTATCTCCTATTAATGGAAATATCATTTTGTTAGATATAAAAAAAGGCGGCTTAATACAAAAAGGTAAAGTAATAGCTTCGATTTTAGCTGACGGCTCTAAAGAAATTGAAACTGATTTAAGAGCAGAATCAGCAGCTAGAGTAATATTAGGAAGTAAAGTTATTATATCAAATAATCAATATATTTTTAATGGTAAAATAAGAGGTATAGTAAATATAGAGAATATAAGGACTGGTACTAGAAAGGTAAGAGTGGCCTTAAACAAAGTTTTACCTAAAACACTGAATGTTACAGGAACAAGGTTTTCTTTGAAAATACCAGTAGGAAAAAGTTCTCCACGTTTGTTGATTCATAAAGATGCTTTGATATCAAAAGGTCAAAAACAAATTGTTTATATTTTTGATAAAGGTTTAGCCAAGCAATATTTTGTTAAAATAGGTTTGTCAATTGGTAATAAAATCGAAATTACAGATGGTATTAAAGAAGGACAATTAGTTGTTATAAAGGGAAATGAAAACCTTAGGCCAAACCAATCTATTAAGATTAAAAAGAAGAATAAAAGCTATAAAAAAAATCAAAAAAAAAATTAATTTTTATTAACTGAGATTATAACTTGTGAATAATTTAATTAAATTAGCAATTAAACAACCAATTGCAATAGCAGCTTTTGTGTTTCTAATTATTGCTTTTGGCATAGTTGCCCTTCGTCAAATTCCAATACAAATGACACCAGATATAGATAAACCAGTTTTACAAGTAAGAGTATCTTGGCCAGGCGCTTCACCTGAAGATGTAGAAAGAGAAGTAGTTACTAGATTGGAATTAGCTGTAACGTCTTTGACAGGTGTTGAAAAAGCAGAATCCGATAGTAGATTTGGGTCAGCTAGAGTAACACTTACCTATGCTGTAGGTCAGGATATGGATATAGCGCTTATTCAACTTTTAAGTAAAGTAGCTTCAATTGATGGTTTGCCATTAGAAGCAAGGCGTCCTGTAG
>ENA-OSJC01003652-OSJC01003652.1-marine-metagenome-genome-assembly--contig:-NODE-3652-length-10897-cov-8.413956_pt1 | contig 10897 bp, 4 predicted proteins | sample MGYA00237885_ERZ534234 | MGnify/ENA primary metagenome ERZ534234 (study PRJEB26413, sample SAMN06343907) | marine metagenome | isolation source: coastal waters | place: Atlantic Ocean: West Antarctic... | reverse complement strand
GCTTCTGAAGGTGTTTTAATGCGATCTGGTGCTTTAGGTAAAACTTTATATGGAACAGCAACTGAAGATGCTAAGAAGTTTAGAAAGCTATATATTGAAGGAGTAAATACTAGAGATCCTAATAAAAAAATGGAAGCTATGGTTGCTTTGCAAAATTTATCTTTATTTGTTCAAGATCACAAGCAAACAAACTTAGAGATAGCTGAGTCAAGAAATAAAAAAGAGTTATCTAGTTATTACGAGGATAGCGCAGCGGGAAGAAGAAAAGCTGAGATAATGACTCAAATACAAGATCAAAAATACTCTAAAGTTAGTGAAAACGAAGAGGGTCAAAAACAATTTCACATTAAGCTAGAAAATGGCGAAGAGGTCTTGGTTACCAACAAAGAGTATAAAGAAATGGCTTCTACTATAAGAAACTACACAACGGGTAATAGTTATATGGGAGCGCTAGACAACGCTAGAGAACAAGAGATATTTAGTGACGATATATTCGCGCAAAAACTAAAACCAGATCTGCCTCAAAATAATAACGAGTGGGACGCCACCGCTTACGACGATGTGATTGCCGGTAACAAAAACTTACCTAAAATGCTTAATGACTCTGAAAGTTTAGATCAGGAGATAATATCAGCATTGGGTCAAGATGCTTATCAAGAATTTGATACTGATGGTAAAAGTTACTACGTAGACAAAGGTGGTAATAAAATAGAGGGTTTAAGTCCTGATGAGAAAGCGGCCTTTATTGATGCTGTAGTAAATAGTGAAAATCCACTTTTTAACTTAAAAACTTCTAACCAAATACTTATAGATCAACTTACAAACGCTGGGCGTAATAGTCATACAACACATTGGAAAAAGATAAATGATGACAAAGCCATAAAAGAACAAAAGGCTTTAGACAAGGATAAAGGCAATGGCTTAAATCTTTCTTATGGCTATAGAACTTGGGGTCAAATGAAAAGCCAATATGATCAAATAAATGCTGGGACAGGTATAATTAAAGGTGGAGATGGTACTATTTGGAATAAACAAGAAAACGGCACCTACAAGCTAAAGGGAGGTGAAGAAGTAAGAACACCAAACCAACTTAAAGATCACCTTGAGTTAAACCACTTAGATAGTTTTGAAGAACCAGAAGGAGGATATGTAAATAACGAATTACCGCCGTTACCACCGTTATCAGACGCGCCAACGCCTAACGTAGAAAATTTTGCTTATAATGCTGGTGGTTTTGATGGCGAAGATACTTCTAGACTATCAAACATAGTGATTGATTGGAATGAACAGTACGGTGAAATGGGTTTTTCTTTTAAAACCGAAGAAAAAACAGGAACAGGAATTAAGGACGCAAGAAGAAAACACTTAATAGTAACCGTAAAAGCTAAAAATGGTAAAATCTTGAACATAGATATAGGTAAAAGAGGTGGCCCTAGTAAGGAGAATCTAGCTAAAACTTTTAACAAGTTTATAGAAGAAAACAAAAAAACAACAGAAACAATAAAAGGACGAACATCAGCGGAAATAAAAGAATCCGTGGCTAAAGGAGAGGAGTCGAAATTTAACGTAGGACCAGATGGAGAACTACTCTCTGAAGGATATACTATGAATGACCTTGGAAAAGTTGTTTGGGTTGGAGTGGGACCTGAACCAACTAATACATAAAATACATGTTTGAATACGAAGGAAATCAATATACTTTAGCTGACTTACAAACCTCAGCAACAAAGCAAGGTTATGAAAACTTTGATGAATTCTTGCAAGCGTATAAAGACGCTGGCTTAAAAGAAGTGTCAGCGCCTACAACTATGGGTTCAGATACTTTAGGAGCGCCGTTGGCTGGTGGTTCTATGGAGCAACAAGAAGGTAAGGTTGTTAAAAAAATAGACACGTCAACAGCGGGTTTGTTTTTTAACACGCTTCAACAAGTTGCACCAGGAGCTGGTAAACCACTAGCAGCACTTGCTAGTTTAGCTAAGGGTACTGTAGATATTGTTGATAATATTGGTGATGCCGCGGAAACGTTTGTTGAGCTTGAGTTTGGAGGTGGTTTTTATTCGGGTGGTGGATTGCCAAAATACATGGCTAAAAGAATAGCTGCTCAAAAAGCCGGTGTTACGCTAGAGGAATATGACGAGCAAAATCCGTATAACATACTAGAGCTAAAGAGTTTGTCTAACGCTATAGATAAGGCCACGATAAAGTATAAAGATAAAGAAACTGGACAACAACTAGATTATACCGAGTTGTTTTCACGAGGAGAATATAGTAAGGCTACTGAGGCTTTTGTTTACGAAACGGCCGGCGCGCTTCCATCAATGTTTGTTAGTAGAGTTCCAGGTGGTTACGCTATGCTAGGCGCGGGTGCTTTTGCAGAGAAATTAAATACAGATTTGTTTGAAAGACCAGATCAGACAGCAGAGAAGATATTAAGCAACGCTCTTATATACGGTGGCTCTGATGCGGTTGGAGAGTATTTTGGCGGTAGATATTTAAACAAGCTGGGTGGCCTTGTCAAAGGTGGTGGCAAGGCGGGTTTAGACAAAGCTAAAGATGTTATGATTGGTGGTGTTGGCGCTTTTGTTAAGACAGCATTCAAAGGAGGTAGTAATGAGTTTATGCAGGAAGCTATAACTTCAGTAATCCAAACAGGATCAGACGAAATAATTTATGGTGATGAAAAGTCAGGTGCTGAGTATTTTAGAAAAGCCGTGCATGCTGGGTTAATTGGGTTTGCTTTAGGCGGAGGTAGTGGTACAGCTTCAATGGGTATGGACAAAGCTAATAAAACAAAGTTTTATGAGTATTTAGCTCCAAAAAGTTACAAAAAAGATAGACTTGATTTAAAAGAAAAAGAAGTTGAAGCTCAAGAAGATTTAGATAAAGCACCTGCTGATAAAAAACAGAAGTTTCAAGAAAGATTAGACAACATAAAGAAAAAAGGAGAAGATCTACAAGCTCAACTTTACGATTGGTTTGAAACCACTTCTGAAAATGATCCCAATCAAATCAAGTTGATGATTGCGAAGATTCAAGAAAAGCATGATGCTTTAGACGTTATAACTGGTGGTAATGATTATTCAAACGCTGCTAAGGAACAAGCTAAAAAAGACTTTAAGGACGCTGATGATGTAATTGGTAATTTGTTTGCAGTTACAGATATCAATTATGACGCAAAGTTTGAGTTAGATATGTCTAAGTTTGTTAAGGCCGCAGAAGAGATTGATGAAGCAAACAAAAGCCTTTGGTTTAAATCTAAGGATTTAAAATACGAATACGTAGACACTCAAGAGAAATTTGATGAATTAAAAAAGAAATATGGCAAGGATGTAGCAAATAGTGCTGATGGGTTTTTTGATGTTACCGTAGACGGACAGAAAAAGATATTCATAAACAGAGACGTTGCAGCATCAGCTAGCGCAACAAATGTGATAGGCCACGAGTTGTTACACTACGCTTTAAGTAATAGGTTTGCTAACGATCCAAAATACTTAAGAGACTCTGTAGTTGCTTTTAAAGATTACATCAAGCAGTTGGACAACGGGGATTATATACTAAAGTCTATAGAAAGTAGGTTGGCTAACCCCGAGAATGGTTACGCTAAGCTAGATGCTAATGGCAAGGTGCAAAAGGATAAAGATGGGCTAATTGTCATGTCTGACGATAGTTGGATTGAAGAGTATTTCACTATGTTTACTGATTTAATTAAGACTGAAAAGATTGATGTTGTTGAAGGTGCCTCTAAGGGCTTGGCCAATACACTTAGAACAACAGTTAGAGGTTTAGGACTTGGATTTAATAAGGTTGATTTTAAAAGTGGTCAAGAAGTTTTTAAATTTTTAATTGACTACAATAAAAATATAGGTAGAAAAGGCTTGGTAGGTGCAATAACACAAAAGAAAGCCATAAAGCAAGCTGCTGGTAAAGGCGTTAAAAAAGCAGATGTTGGGACTAAAAAATCAGTAACTGACTCAAAAGGCCCAGTTGACGATCTTGGTAAAATGGGTTGGACTGATAAAACGTGGAAAGACTCAGGTGCTACATTTGCTATTGAAACAATAAAGGACGAAAAACTTCTCGATGCTTTGATCTATGCTAAATACAAGGTGGAGGATGTACCAGCTAATTTTGTTAATGATGTTATAACAGCTTTAACCCCTGACATTAAGAAGTTTAACTCTTCTTATGTTAATAAAAAGACAGGTAAAAAAGTTGAGGCTAAATGGGGTACAGAGCAAGAAAACGATAGTTTGTTTGGTTACTTACAAGGTTTAATACAGTTTAGAGCTGATGACGTGTATAAGGAACTATACAAAGGTGATGACGCCATTAAAGGCGCTAAGAATATAGGTGAAACAACTAAAGAGGGTGAGGTTAAAATTCAAGTTGCAGCAGAAACAGATGCCGCTGTAACCGCTTTTGAATCAGAAGATTTATCACCTGCAGCTCAAGCGAAGAAAAAAGCTGACAAAGCCAAAGGCAAAGAAAAAGTTGAATCTAAGTTTAGAAGACAAATAGGTATAGAAACTGGAAGTGATTTGTATAACAAGGTTTTAGATACTGCTCGTAAGTCTTTACTAAGAGCATACGAAGCAGGTACATCGGTAAGAAATATACAAAGAAAACTAAGAGATGAAGCTAATGTATACCTGTTTAAGGACATTAAAAACTTTTTAGGTACTACAAAGTACATATCAAATTTAAAGGAGTTTAGAGTGCCTATAATGAACTCTATATTCACCGCTGACTTAGTGCAGATGGAACGTAACACGCCTGAAGGCGAAAGAGTGTTTACTAGGTTTGTAAGAAAACTTACTTCAAAGGCAGATGTGCAAGCAGCAGTTGATCAAAATTTGTTACCAGCTTCGGCTTTAAATATAATAGATAAAGGTACAGCCGTAAGTTTATACGAAAAAGCTAATCCAACTGAAGCTCAGTTTATGTCTTACTTTGACATACCAACTATAAACCCTAAAACAGGTGCTAGATCTGGAACAAGAGGTACTAGAAAAGATCAACTAGCTAAAAATATGGCTGGTGCATTGTCTTACGATGCTACAATGGAAGTTGCGCAAGAGCCTGAAATAGCACAAAAAAGAGCTGATTTAGCTGAGTTAAGAGGTGAATCTTTACTTGCAGACGACATAAGCCAACTAGCCGCAGCAATAAATAGAAATCCTAGTGTTAAGTTTAGCTATAGTCAAAAGCAATTTGACCAAGGCATAAGTATAATAGAAGGTAATAATAAAAACGATGGTTTTGGAGGTGTTAATTGGAATAACTTTTTTAACAACCCAGATATTAGTAATGACACTAAAAATGCTGCTCAAGAAGCTTATGCTCAAAGGCTCACAGAACAAAACGATGCTATCAGTAACAAAGATTTAGCGAAGTACGACTTTACAGATCCAAAAAGAAATGGGTCGTACACAGGTAAACCAAGAAAAAGAAAACTTGCAACATCCAAAAAGTACGAATTGTATGCTAAAGAAAAAATGCAAGAAGCATTGAAAAACGCAGGGCTAGATGCTAAGGTTTACAAAGTTGAAAAACTTTCAGAAAAAGATAATAATCCAGACATTAGAGTTACTAGAAGCGGCAAAACAATTTTTACTGTTGAAATAAAAGGAAATACAGCTAGAGGCGTTTCTGTTTCTTTTAACTACAAACAAGATGGTAAAGGTTTAGCTAAAAATAAAAAAGCTGCTAGTAAAAATGAAACTTCAAACTACCTCAACGAAGAAAGTTCTTTAATAAAAACTACAAATAAAGTTTTTGAAAAAATGATTAATCTTGTTGGCGAAGATAATGTTAGATATACTAATCAAAAAAACTTACAAATAAGCGTAGAAGGTGTTAAAAAAATAAAAGAAGCGGGCCTGCAATTGTTGGTGCATAAAAAGCAAGTTTTTATAACAACAGCAGACTTTGTTAACTCATATAAAGAAAAAAAAGGAAAAGACGGAAGCTCTAGAACTAGCAACGCTATAGACATAGGTAATGCCGGTATGTTTTTGATGGACTCTAATTCTGAAATGAAAATAGAAGGTTTAAAAAGCTTGGTAGATCAAAAAGTTTTAATACCATTGACAGCTAGAATTTCTTTTAACTTAAATACAGCTAAAACACATTATACGGTTTCCGTTAGAGTAGAACCTCAAATAAACTCTTTGCTTTTTGAAAAACAAAATATTAGCTTAATAAATAAATCAAAAAACAAAAATATAAAGCTTGGTTTTTCAAAGTCACAACAAACTTCTGTGGCTCAAGATATAATTAAAGCCGCTAATAAAGCTAGAACAGTAGCTCATTTTTCTAAAACAAATGGAGCTAGTATATTTGATTTTGACGAAACAGTAGGTATAAGTGAGAACTTTATTATTGCTAAAAAAGGTAATGTAACGGAAAAAATTACTTCTGATGAATGGCCTCTTGTTGGCGAAACACTAAGAGAACAAGGTTATGATTTTGATTTTACAGATTTTAACAAAGTAACTAAAGGAAAACCCGGTCCGCTTCTTCAAAAAATGAAGAATCAAATAGAAAAGTACGGGCCAAAAAACGTTTTTATACTTACAGCTAGAGCGCCTGAAAGCCAAACAGCTATTCACGAGTGGCTAGAGTCTGAAGGCGTTAATATACCTGTAGAAAACATTACTGGACTAGGTGATAGCACTGGAGAAGCTAAAGCCGCTTGGGTTTTAGACAAATATGCTAACAATAATTATAATGATATATATTTTGTTGATGATGCTTTGCAAAACGTAAAAGCCGTTAAGAACATGTTAGACCAATTAGATATTAAAGGTAAATCTGTGCAAGCTAAGATTAAGTTTAGCAAGTCAATGAATGAAAAGTTTAATGATATACTAGAAAATGTTACTGGTATTGGTTCTGTAAAAAAATTCTCTGAAATTAAAGGTAGAAAGCGTGGTGATGATAAAGGTAAGTTTAGGCTATTCATACCACCATCTCATGAGGATTTTGTAGGGTTGTTGTACAACTTTATGGGTAAAGGTAAAGAAGGTAATAAACATAGAGACTTTTTTGAGCAAGCTCTGGTTAGACCTATTAATAGAGCTTATAGAGAAATAGATACAGCTAAACAAGCTATAGCAAATGACTACAAGGAGTTAAACAAGCAATTCCCAGAGATTAAAGATAAGTTAATAAAAACTACTCCAGATGGTGATTTTAATTTTTCAGACGCTATTAGAGTTTACCTATGGACTAAACACGGCCACAAAATACCTGGTTTAACAGAAACTGATCAAGCTAAACTAACAGAATTGGTTCAATCTGATCCACAACTTCAAGCTTATGCTGAAACACTAAACACAATATCTAAACAAGAAACGTACGTAGCACCGGGTCAAGCTTGGGAAATGGGTAATATAAGAATAGATTTAGTAGATGCTACAGGTAGAGTTGGTAGAGCAGAATATTTTTCTGAGTTCCAAGAAAATGCTGAGGTAATATTTTCTGAAGAAAACTTAAACAAAATTGAAGCTGGTTATGGTAAAGATTTTAGAAGTGCTTTAGAAGACATGCTTCATAGAATTAAAACTGGAGTTAACAGACCAAAAGGTGAAAGCGGTAAACCAAACGCATTTATGAACTGGTTAAATGCTTCTGTTGCTGGTGTCATGTTTTTTAATACTAGATCTGCTTTGCTACAACAAATGTCTAATGTTAATTACTTAAACTTTGCTGATAACAATATACTTGCTGCTGGTAAAGCTTTTGCTAATCAACCACAATATTGGAAAGATTTTGCAATGATATTTAATTCAGATATGTTAAAGCAAAGACGTGGTGGACTTGGTACGGATATAAATGGAGCTGAGCTTGCTGAGGCTATTAAAAAAGCTAGACCAGACAGTATGTTTGATCAAGTAGCTATTATAACTGGTAAAGCACTTAAGCTAGGGTTTTTACCTACTCAAATTGGTGATAATATTGCAATTGCAACGGGTGGCGCTGCTTTTTACAGAAACAGAGTTAATAAATACGTAAAAGATGGTATGTCAATTAAAGAAGCTGAAAATGCCGCTTTCACTGACTTTCAAAACATAACTCAATCTACTCAGCAGTCAGCAAGGCCTGATATGACATCGCAGCAACAGGCTAGTTGGATTGGTAAGTTGGTTCTAAACTTTTTAAACACACCGTCGCAGTATAATAGAATAATTAAAAAAGCTGGGCTTGATATTAAAAACAGAAGAATAACAGGGCCTAATACTTCACAAATACAAAGTGACATGTCAAACATGTCTAGAATACTGTACTATGGAGCTGCGCAGAATTTAATATTCTACAGTTTACAAACAGCTTTGTTTGCAGTTATGTTTGGTGATGACGAGGACGAAGAAGCTTTGTTAAAGAAAAAAGAAAGAGTTATTAATGGCTCTATAGACACTATTTTAAGAGGCTCTGGTATATTTGGTGTTGCTATTTCTACTTTAAAAAACATGGCTATAAAGTTTATGGAACAAAGGGAAAAAGGTTATAATAAAGATGAGAGTGCTGTAGCACTGGAGCTAGCAAACTTTTCACCTGTTTTAGGTATTAAATTTAGAAGAATTGTTAATGCTGAAAAAACAATTAATTATAATGGTAAAGTTATAGAGGAAATGGAAACTTTTGATCTTGATAATCCAGCTTGGTCTGCAGTTACAAATTATACGCAATCACTAACTGGAGCGCCTGTAAATAAAATATATCAAAAAACAATAAACCTTAGAAACGCCTCGGACAATCAGTACACGGCTTTACAGAGAATTTTATTTCTTAGTGGTTATACAACTTGGAGTTTAAATCTTGGTGATACTGAGAAAATGGAGCAAATTAAAGAAGATTTAAAAGCTAAAAAGAAAAAAAGCAAAAAGAAAAAAAGTATTCTAGGAAAGCCTATAATTGGTAAAAGGTTATAAAAATAAGTGATAATATAAAGATGGTGAAAAAACTAATAATTTTGCTGCTACTTGTTTCTAACATAGTAACAGCGCAAACATATAGTAAAGAGGACTTTAAGAAGCTATTAAAGTTTTCTACATTCTATGCCGCGGTAAACGGTGGGACATCTTTGTCTGATGTAGACGTGTTTTCTGTAAACAACGGATTATCAACACAAACAATTTCAACTCCTTATGATTATAATTTTGCCATAGGGTTGCGTAAAATAGCTAGATTCGGTTACGAAAACAAAGCACAAACATTTTACGATGGAACCGAGACAAATTACAGCGATGCAGCCGTTGTAGGTAAGTCAAGAGGGGTTGAATACTTATTTGAGATAGACTACAAAAGACAAGAAGGTAAAAACTACATGGATCAACATCACTTCGTTAGATATAGCTCTGACGATGGTTGTCCAGACGAGTTGTGTATTAACTTCTTTGCCTTAAAAGTAGAATACTTAGAAGATGGATTTGCTGATATCAAATACTTTGAGGCATCGGAAAGATATAGAGTTAGAAAAAGTAGACACTTATCTTGGAATATTGGAGCAGCACATAGATTAGCTGAGCCATACGGGTATAACCCGTTAGACGAGTGGTTATTAGATAATGGTGATATTCATTACACTTACCTAGCAATACAAGAAGGATATGAAGTTAGATATGATGGTCACGGTGGGTTTGAATACAAAGATCCAGCAGGTGAAACAGTAGCCAATAGCTCAGAAGTTTGGGAGGCAGTAGTTATACCAGAAGTTTTAGCTAACTACACTGAAAAGAAAAGAAACGAATTAAAGAAAACTATAATGCACTCTATGGTTATGGGGTTTGATTACTATAAATATAGTAAGTCAACCTGGATGCACGCTTGGGGTAGTGTTATGCCTTATCATTATGATGATGGTAGTGAGTTCTCTTATCACAATTATGTAAATGGACAGTGGGCTGATTATGCTCTAGGGTTTATATATGGAATAAAACACAACAAGCAGTTAGGTTATTTTATAGAAGGAAAATACAATAAGTACTGGAACAGAACCTGGTACGATTTTAAATTAGGTATGAACTACGTTATATTTTAACATGGCAAAAGAGTTAAATGAAGACACAGGTTTTCAAGTAAGTATAAAAACATTGGTAGGTATTGGCGCAGCTATGGCAACTGTTATAAGCATGTGGTTTATGCTACAAGCGGATATCGCGGAGGCTAGAACGTTACCAGAACCACCACCACAAGATGTAAGCCGAATGGAGTTTGACATGAAGGATAAGATGATTAGGCAAACTATATTAACAACACAAGAAGATGTAGAGGCTATGAAAAAAACACTAGAAAGAATAGAGGATAAACTCTACAACAGGTGATGAGTAAAATAGATGTTTCCTGGAAGATTCTTGGTATATATGTATTAGTTTTAATACTAGTATGTGTGTGTGGAAAAGCTTCTGGTCAAATATCCGTAGCTCAATTCAATGCTGAGTGGAACGGTGTTAATGCAGTTCCTTGGGTAATGGATCTTGCTGATTGCCAAACAATATCATATGTAGATATCGCGGCCAACCCTAAATTACAAGTAAAACATAAGATAGCTGCAATACCTACTATTATAATATTTAAAGATAATATTGAGGTTGCTAGGTTTCAAGCTGATCTTAGTTTTAAGATGATGGCAACGAGAGAAGAAGTACAAGAAGAAATAGATAATATATTAATGAGCGACTTTTAACATGGCATATAATAATAAAAGTGTATCACCACTTAAAATATCAGAAGCATCTTATAATAAGCAGAACCGTAAGATGAGAAAAGAAAACCCTACAATGGGTAGCAAGCTAACTAGTGGTACAAGTCCTAGGAGAATAAGCTTTGCTTGTAGGTTTGGTAACATGCAGGGAGACATGAAAGATAAAAACGGAACTCCAAGTAAATTATCTAA
>ENA-OSJC01003651-OSJC01003651.1-marine-metagenome-genome-assembly--contig:-NODE-3651-length-10904-cov-5.816016_pt1 | contig 10904 bp, 6 predicted proteins | sample MGYA00237885_ERZ534234 | MGnify/ENA primary metagenome ERZ534234 (study PRJEB26413, sample SAMN06343907) | marine metagenome | isolation source: coastal waters | place: Atlantic Ocean: West Antarctic... | reverse complement strand
TCTTATTCTTCTAGGACTTAAATCTTAGTAGAAGTTTGACAAGTAGTAGATTTATTTAAAAACGGCATCTTCGGATGCCGTTTTTTTTATTTGTTATATATTTAATCGTATAAAATAGTAGAGTATAAAAAATAAATTATTAAATATGGAAAAAAATACTGATTTAAACGAGTTATTAGACCAAGCCCTTGGCTTAATAAAAGCAAAGGACTTTGATAAGGCAATTCCAGTTTATGAAGCAATCTTGAAAATAGACGATATGCACCCGAAAGCACTCTCACATTTAGCAATAATATATTTAATGAAGGAAAGGTATCTAGAGGCAATAGATATGATAAACAAATCCTTTAAAGTAGTAGAGCCAGTCATTGGCGACTATGAAAATCTTGCTATTGCTTACAGGGCTGTAAAAGATTATAAAAATCAAATATATGTATATGAGAACATTGTTCAAATTAAAACTAATGATTTAGAAACATATAAACTTTTAGGTGACGCAAAGATAAAGATTGGAGATCGAATAGGCGCAGTAAATTCCTACAAAAAGGCCTTAGAGTTAGAGCCAGACAAATTTCAACAAAGATATGATTATGGCTTAGGTTTGTATCTTGTTAATTCAATAGAAGAAGCCTTAAAACATTTACAAAAAGCACTTGAAATTAATCCAAACCATATTGAATGTATGAATAAAATAGCGGGAAGCTTAAGTGCTCTTGGTAATATCAAAAAAGCTAAATCGATTTATTTAAAAATAAAAAAATTGGTACCAGACGCATTAGCACCCGATGCAGATTATGCTACATGTTTGATTTTTGAAGGTAAATATGAAGAGCCAGTTAAAATATTAAAAGAAGTATTATTAAAAAAACCACATATTCATGCAGTAAGGCTGAATTTAAGCATGCTGTACTTAATTCATAAAAATTTTAAAGAAGGATGGGAACATTATGAGGCAAGAACTCTTTGGAGGAATGAGGAAGATGTAGGTAAAAGATACGAGAAACTTAAGGGATTTTTTGATATTGATTTAGGTAAAAAAAAGCTAAGCTCAAATGACAATATTTTAATTATATTTGAATCAGGTATTGGTGATTTGATATTAGCTCTGAGTATGCTCGAAGATTTTCATAAAAATTTCAAAAATATTAGCGCTGAGGTGGATTATCGTTTGGTGAACATATGTAAAAGATCATTTCCAGATATTATATTTTATCCTGTAAGAGAGCTTCCAACAGGAGAGCTCATAATTAAACATGATCTTAGCAATTTTGATAAGGGTATTTATTGGGGAAGTATAGGTAGGTATGTGCGCGAAAAGGTATTAGATTTTCCAAAACAAAAAAAGGTTTACTTAAATTTAGACCATACAAAAAATAAAGAGATACAAAATAAACTAAAAAAAAATAAAGATATTATTTGTGGAATTTCATGGAAAAGCAGTGCTGTAGAAGGAAGGCATAAAACTACTCAATTAAAAAATTTACTCCCCATTCTTTCACTTAAAGGTATTAAATTTTTAGATTTACAATATGAAAAGAAAAATAATGTGGGGCAAACTACTATAGAAAAAGAAGAGCTCTTTAAGAAAAATAATATTAGGATTGAAGAGTACGAAGGCATAAATAAATTTGAAGATATCGATGGAGTCCTAACACTGATATCAAATTGCGATATTATTGTAACTTCAAGTAATGTCACTGCTCATCTAGCAGGAGCACTAGGCAAAAAAACTTTTTTGTTTCTACCCTTAGGACGAGGAAAGCTTTGGTATTGGCATGAAGAAAACGGGAAAAGTCTGTGGTACCCAAGTATTAAAATCTTTACAGCAGAGTCACCTGGTGAATGGGGAGAAATATTTAATAAGATTGCAAAGGTAATTGAGCAAGATTTAATCTAATGACTTTGAAATTTTTAGTTCTTTAATTTTCCTAGTAACAGTATTTCTTCCAATACCTAATAAGTTTGCAGCATCTAATTTTCTATTTTTTGTATATTCGAGGGTCTTCTCAATTATAATCTTCTCAACTTGAGCCATAAAAAAACTATGCAAATTTGATTTACCATCAACTAATTGCCTTGATATATCCCTCGTTAAATTTTCTTGCCACTCATGCGAGCTATTAATTGAGTTTATTGGCTCATCTTTTAGTTCGGATGGTAAGTCGCTTATTATTATGTTATTTCCAGGCGCCATTACAGTTAACCAGTGACATACGTTCTCAAGTTGCCTAACATTTCCTCTCCATTGGAGGGTATTAAAATACTCCAGAACATCTTTAGATAAAGATTTAGGGGTAACTTTTAATTGATTAGCACTTTTAGTTAAAAAATATTTAGATAGAGAAGGTATATCTTCTACCCTTCTTCTTAAAGGGGGAACTGTAATTCGTATTACATTTAATCTATGAAATAAATCCTCTCTAAATTTTTCATTTTTGACAGACTCTTCTAAGTCCTGATGGGTTGCTGCAATTATTCTTACATCAACTTGAATAGATTCCTGGCCCCCTATTCTGTAAAATTGCCCATCACTTAAAACTCGCAATAATCGTGTTTGAAGCTCCATCGGCATATCACCAATCTCATCTAAGAACAATGTCCCACCATCCGATTGTTCAAATCTTCCTTTACGAAGGTTTTGAGCTCCAGTAAATGAACCTTTTTCATGCCCAAATAATTCTGCTTCAAGGAGGTCTTTCGGGATTGCTGCAGTATTGATAGCAATAAAAGGTGAATCTTTTCTGTCACTATTTTTATGTATTGCATTTGCAACTAATTCTTTACCTGAGCCAGACTCACCATTTAAAAGAACAGTTGCATTTGATTTGCTTAATCTACCTATAGCACGAAATACTTCTTGCATAGATTGGGCTTGCCCAATAATTTCAGGAAGCTCTGTAACTAATTTATCAGTCTTTTCACCACTGTTTTCTGTTTGCTCTAGTGCTTGATTTATGACTTCCAATACCTTATCTATATCAAAAGGTTTAGCAATATATTCAAAAGCTCCTTTTTGGAAAGCAGACACTGCAGTATCAAGATCTGAGTAAGCTGTCATGATTATAATTGGGATAAGTGGGAATTTTTCTTTTACTTTAGATAGAAAGTCGATACCGGATTCTCCAGGCATTCTAATGTCACTTACAATAACAGATGGCGTTTCGTGGTTAAATTGATTAATTGCTTCATTTGTATTGCTAAAACATTGGCAAGGAAGATTTGCTTTTGATAATGCTTTTTCGAAAACCCATCGTATCGATTTGTCATCATCAAGAACCCATACTTTTTTCATTTAATCACCTCATTAATTTTTAAATTATTATCAATAGGCAAAATTATTGAAAATTTTGTATTGCCAGGGACACTGGCACAATCTATCATTCCATTATGTTGAGTTATGAAGTTTTGAGCTAGTGAAAGACCCAATCCAGATCCAGATTCCTTGCCTGAAACTAATGGATAAAATATCTTATCTAATAATTCAATATTAATACCTGGGCCATTATCTATAATTTCTAAACGTATAGCTGTTGTATGTTTCTTTTTATGGAATACAATTTGACTTTCTGCCCTAGTAATAAATGCAAGATTCATCTTATCTTTTAGTTTATTTTTAAGCATTGCTTGCACACCATTTCGAGCAACATTTAGAACTGCTTGAATTAGTTTTTCCCTATCCCCGATAAATTCAGGCAGGCTCACATCATAATCCCTGATAAGATTTAGATTGTTTGGGAATTCAGATAATATTAAGCTGCGCACTCTCTCTAAAACTTCATGAATATTTGTTTTTTTATACACAGGGAGTTGGTGGGGCGTTAATAACTTATTCATAAGGTTTTGTAGTCGATCTGCTTCATTAATTATTACTTGTGTGTATTCCTTTAATGATTTTTCATTCAATTCTTTTTCTAAAAGTTGAGCTGCTCCTCTTAAGCCGCCAAGAGGATTTCTTATTTCATGTGCTAGGTTTCTTAGTAATTCAGAATTTGCTTGTTGCTGAATAAACATTCTTTCTTCACGCGCTACTCTTAGTTGTTGATCCATTTGAATAAATTCAACTATAAAATCTAACTCTTTTTCTTCAATTGGTGTAATTGTAAAACTCACACAAATAGTTTTATTTTGCTTGGTCTTAATAAAATATTCATGCTCACGATAGGAACTTTGTTTAGTTTTGGCTTGTTTTAACGCATCTTTAAAAAAATTAATTTCTTCAAAAAATAGACTAATACTCTCGTTAAAGGCTTGATCATGACTTAATTCAAATAAAATTTCTGCACTTGGATTTATGTATTTAATAATTAAATCTTGATTGCAAACAAATATGGCAGTGGCTAAATCTTCCATCCCATTTAAATTTCTTTTAATTATTTTTATCATCCCTTTGTAAGCCCCATATTTTTACAAGCAAGAATGATGCCAAATTCATTGGTTAGATTACTCAGTCTTATCATCATAGTTTCATCTCCACCTGCTTAAACTGCACAACATTAGTGCATATAAATTCTAGGTAAAAAAAGGGCGGATTTAAACCCGTCCCTTAATTAGATTCTATAAACTGTAATACATATCAAATTCTATTGGATGAGGAGTCATTCTTAAACGTGTAACCTCTTCCATCTTCAAATCAATAAAACTATCAATAAAGTCATCAGAAAAAACTCCACCCACTGTCAAAAATTCTCTATCAACTCTCAGTGCTTCAAGAGCCTCTGGCAAAGTAGCAGCGACTTGAGGTATTTTTGCTTCCTCTTTAGCTGTTAGATCGTATAAGTCTCTTGTTTCAGCTTCCCCCGGATGTATTTTATTTTGAATACCATCTAGACCTGCCATCATTAGTGCACTAAAAGCCAGATATGGGTTGGCCATTGGGTCTGGGAATCTAACCTCAATACGTCTTGCTTTATCGGTTGATACGTATGGAATACGAATAGCTGCTGATCTATTTTTTGCAGAGTATGCAAGCATTACCGGTGCTTCAAAACCAGGGACTAAACGTTTGTAGGAGTTTGTTGAGGGATTAGTTATGGCATTTAATGCTTTGCCATGTTTAATAATTCCACCAATATAATAAAGAGCAGTATCGCTTAAATTTGCATATTTAGTTCCTGCAAACATATTTTTTCCGCCCTTCCAAATTGATTGGTGAACGTGCATTCCCGTCCCGTTGTCATTTAAAATTGGTTTGGGCATAAAGGTAGCTGTTTTGCCAAATCTATGAGCGGTGTTCATCACAACATATTTCAGTATTTGTGTCCAATCAGCTCTTTGTGTTAAAGAAGAAAATTTGGTTCCAATTTCATTCTGACCTGAACCTGCAACTTCATGGTGATGAACCTCAACAGGCACCCCCATTTCTTCTAACGTTAAACACATCTCTGAGCGAAGGTCTTGTAAGGAATCGACAGGAGGTACTGGAAAGTAACCACCTTTAACTCTAGGGCGATGACCAACATTTCCTCCATCATGATCATTATGCGAATCCCATTCTGCCTCTTCAGAATTAATATTTACAGATGAGCCACTCATACCAGAACTCCATGTGATTGAGTCAAATACAAAAAACTCAGGTTCTGGACCAAAATAAATAGTATCGCCAATGCCAGTTGTTTTAAGGTATTTTTCAGCACGATTTGCTATTGTTCGGGGATCTCGATCATAACCTTTGCCATCTGTAGGGTCTACAACGTTACAAGTTAAGATAAGAGTTTTTTCCTCCATAAACGGATCAATATTAGCTGTGTTAGGATCAGGATAAAGCAACATATCTGAAGCATTAATACCTTTCCATCCTTCGATAGATGAACCATCAAATGCATGACCTTCAGTAAATTTACTTTTATCAAAGGCAGATGTTGGAACTGAAACATGCTGCTCTTTTCCTTTGGTGTCAGTGAAACGAAGATCAATAAACTTAACATTTTCTTGTTTGATTTTTTTTAGTACATCAGCGGCGGCCATACTTAAACTCCTTAAAAATAAGTTAATTGGTATACATATAATCTAAAGCAGTATCTATGCCAATATTTATTTGGCTAAAATAACCGATTTGTTTGTAAAACACATTAAATAAATGATATATGCACTATTATAATGCATTTTTAATTAATAATCGCACTATTATAATGCAATAAATATTTCTCTTGATATATCTTTATTGTCTATAATATTAATTAAATGAAAAAAAAAATGAAAAAATTTGCAGTTCTTGGGCATCCAATTGCCCACTCCCTTTCACCACAAATACACCATTTGTTTGCAAAAGAATTCTTAATTAATTTGGAATATAAAAAATTTGATATTAATCCAGACAATTTCTTTGAAAATATTAATCGCCTAAAAATTGATGGGTATCTTGGATTGAATATCACCCTTCCATTAAAGACCCTTGCCTTTGAAATTTGTGACCAGCTTTCAGAAAGATCGTTACTATGTAAGTCTGTTAATACAATAACATTTTCAGATAACAATATCATCGGAGACTCAACTGATGGTAGGGGGTTAGTAAATGATTTGTTTAATAAAAAAATTAGCATTAAAGGTAAAACTATTTTTTTAGTTGGAGCAGGTGGGGCAGCAAATGGAGCAATTTATGATCTAATTCAGAGCAAACCAAAGAAAATTTTCATAACTAACAGAACGTTTTCTAAAGCAATTGAAATGAAAGAATATTGGAAATTATTTGCAAAAAAAAATCAAGTTATTTTAGATGCAATAAATCTAGATTTTTCCAATCAACTTAATTTTGATTTAGTAATAAATGCTACGTCTTCTTCCTTAACTAGCCAAGATTCACCTATATCAGGTACTACTTTTAACTGTTTAAATAATCACGGAGCTTGTTATGACATGATGTATGGCTCTGAGACTCCATTTATGAAGGAAGCTCATAAGACCAGTAATTCCGTTTATGATGGTCTTGGTATGCTAGTTGAACAGGCAGCAGCAAGTTTTAATATTTGGCACCAGGTAAGTCCATCGACAGAATTAGTTCGAGAAGCTTTAAAGAAACTATAAATATTTTTTTAAATATTTACCGGTAAAGCTTTTGTTATTAGATATAATTTTTTCAGGCGGGCCTTCTGCGATTATTTCTCCTCCACCATCACCTCCTTCAGGGCCTAAATCAATAATCCAATCAGCAGTCTTGATTACATCTAGATTGTGCTCAATCACTACTAGAGTATTTCCATTATCTCTTAGCTGGTGAAGCACGTTGAGTAATAGTTGTATATCAGCAAAATGTAAGCCAGTGGTTGGTTCATCTAAAATATAGAGTGTTCTGCCCGTATCTCTTTTCGAAAGTTCTAATGCTAATTTGACTCTTTGTGCCTCACCACCAGACAGAGTAGTTGCATTCTGTCCCAATTTTATATATCCAAGCCCCACATCTAGAAGTGTTTTCAGTTTTCGTTCAATTGTGGGTACAGCTATAAAAAATTCATGAGCTTCTTCGACGGTGAAACTTAAAATATTATGAATATTTTTCCCTTTATAAAATATTTCAAGCGTCTCGCGATTATAACGATGACCATAACAGGAGTCACACTCTACATATACATCAGGTAAAAAATGCATTTCAACTCTAATTACTCCATCACCTTCACAAGCTTCGCATCTCCCACCTTTAACGTTGAACGAAAATCGTCCTTGACTGTACCCTCTCGCCCTACTTTCTTGAACTTTAGAAAAAAGATCTCTTATTGGCGTAAACAAACCAGTATAAGTGGCGGGGTTAGACCTTGGAGTTCTTCCAATTGGACTTTGATTCACATCTACAACTTTGTCGAAAAAATCAAACCCTTCTATATCTTCATGGTCCGCAGGTTCTAGATTACTTCGGTAAAGATGTTTTGCTACAGCATTATAAAGTGTGTCATTAATGAGTGTCGATTTCCCACTTCCAGAGACTCCAGTAACACAGGTAAAAAGACCTATAGGAAGATTTAAGGAAATATTTTTTAAATTATTCCCAGAAGCTTTTGTAATTTTAAAAAAAGAATTACCAGGAGATTTTATTTTTTTTGAAACCGTTATTTTTTTTTGCCCACTTATATATTGACCAGTCAGAGAATTCTTATTTTTAGCGATTTCATTAGGGACTCCTTGAGCAACAATTTTACCCCCGTGAACTCCTGCACCAGGGCCAATATCTACAACATAATCAGCTGTCATAATTGCATCGTAATCATGTTCAACCACAATCACAGTATTCCCAATGTCTCTGAGGTTTCTTAGAGTCTGGAGTAGCTTATCATTATCTTTTTGATGGAGCCCAATTGATGGTTCATCTAAAACATACATAACTCCAGTTAAGCCACTGCCAATTTGTGAAGCTAATCTGATTCTTTGTGCTTCACCACCTGATAATGTTTCAGCAGATCTCGAAAGAGATAAATAATCGAGCCCCACATCGATTAAAAAATTAAGCCTATTTTTTATCTCCTGATTTATTTTGCTAGCAACTTGCGCACGAAAGCCTATTAATTTTATATTATTGAAGAACGCCAAAGATTTTTTAAGTGGTAACTTACAAATCTCATGCAAATTTAAATCACCAACTAGTACATTTCTTGCTTCAATTCTTAATCGAGTCCCTCTACATGATGGACATTCTTGGTTACTTAAATATTTTGCTAATTCATCACGAACACTGGATGAATCAGTTTCTTGATAACGCCGTTTAAAGTTATTTATTATTCCTTCAAAAGGGTGCTTCTTTGTACTAATAGTTCCTTGCTCGTTAAAATAACTAAATTCTATATGTTCTTTATCACTTCCAAATAAAATAATATTATGGATATTTTCTGGGAGATCTTGGTAGGGGATTTCAAGATCAAAATGATAATGTTGGGCAAGACTATTTAACATTTGATAGTAAAATTGATTTCGTTTATCCCATCCTTTTATAGCTCCAGATGATAAAGGTAATTGTGGAAAAGCTACGACTCGTTGCGCATCAAAAAAATTCTTATGCCCCAAGCCATCACAATCAGGGCATGCCCCCATAGGATTATTAAATGAAAATAATCTTGGTTCTAATTCAGTTAGTGCATATTCACAATGTGGACAAGAAAATTTTGCAGAGAATAGCTGGGTTTCCTCAGTATCCATATCAATAGTAATAATTTTTCCATCAGCAATTTTTAGCCCTGTTTCAACTGATTCAGTAATACGTTGTTTGATATCTGCATGGATTTTTAATCGATCAATTACCACATCTAATTGATGCTTTGTATTTTTCTGAATAGCGGGTACGTTATCTATTTCGTAAATAGTCCCATCTAGCCTAATCCTAATAAATCCTTGAGCTCTTAATTCGTCAATTAGGTCTAAATGGCTCCCTTTACGATTATTAACTACGGGTGCAAGTACCATAGTTTTAGTACCATCTGGAAGTGATAGAAGCTGATCTACTATTTGCGAGACTGTCTGCGCTTCAAGTTTTATTTTATGAGTAGGGCAGTAAGGGTCGCCAGCGCGGGCGTAGAGTAACCGAAGATAGTCATGTATTTCGGTTACGGTCCCAACAGTTGACCTTGGATTATGTGAGGTAGACTTCTGTTCTATAGAGATTGCAGGCGAAAGACCTTCAATCATATCTACATCAGGCTTATTCATTCGGTCAAGAAATTGCCTAGCATAGGCCGACAAAGATTCAACGTATCTTCTTTGTCCTTCGGCATAGAGAGTATCGAATGCCAAAGAAGACTTTCCAGATCCAGATAAGCCTGTGATAACTATTAGTTTATTTCTTGGAAGATCTAAGGAAATATTTTTTAAGTTATGGGTTCTAGCCCCTTTAATTTTAATGTAATCCATTTATTTTGTCTTTTATGAGGAGCAACCTGATATTATATTTTATAATCTAAAATTAAGAAACTAAAGTTTTACTATTCACAGGTATATATAAGAATGTCACCATTAGAAATTAAATCCAGCGTACTTTTAGCTTCGATTTATTCACTCCGAATGCTTGGAATTTTTTTAATTCTTCCTATATTTGTTATTTATGCTTCTGAGCTATCTGGCAGGCCTACAGAATTTCAAATTGGTTTGGCATTTGGAATTTATGGTTTAACTCAAGCGATTCTTCAAATTCCATTTGGAATCACTTCAGATAGGCTAGGAAGGAAGCCAGTGATTTATTTTGGTTTATTATTATTTATAATTGGGTCATTTATTGCAGGGGTATCTGACCAAATAGAAGGGGTTATTATTGGACGAGCTATTCAAGGCTCTGGAGCTATTTCCGCAGTACTGACTGCTTTTTTATCTGACCTAACTAGTGATGAAAGTCGAACTAAAGGAATGGCAATTATTGGTGCATCAATAGGCCTAACATTTGCATTATCATTAGTGATTTCACCAATATTGAATAACCTTATTGGGGTCCCAGGTATATTCTTACTAATGGGTATTTTAGCTTTTATTGCTTTAGGGGTTGTAAGATTTTTTATTGATGAGCCTTTAGGTAATAATAAAATTAATTCTGAAAATAGTAGTGATATAAAAACTATATTAAAGAATTTTGATTTGAATCGACTGAATTTTGGAATTTTCGTACTCCATGCTTCGCAAATATCTATGTTTATGGCAATTCCCTTTTATTTAATAAATCAAGGTGACATTCCATTAAATCAGCATTGGTTAATTTACTTACCAGTTTTGGCTATATCTTTTATTTTCATGGTACCTATGATTATTTTTTCTGAAAAAAAGAATAAAACTAAAGAATCTTTTATATTTTCAATTGCTTTGTTATTCATAACGCAATTCTTGTTTATATATTTTTCTAATGGCATTGTTGGCATCATAATAGCTTTAATATTTTATTTTATTGGGTTTAATTATCTAGAGGCTTCTTTACCTAGTTTGGTAAGTAAGTTGGCACCAATTCA
>ENA-OSJC01003650-OSJC01003650.1-marine-metagenome-genome-assembly--contig:-NODE-3650-length-10907-cov-2.721884_pt1 | contig 10907 bp, 13 predicted proteins | sample MGYA00237885_ERZ534234 | MGnify/ENA primary metagenome ERZ534234 (study PRJEB26413, sample SAMN06343907) | marine metagenome | isolation source: coastal waters | place: Atlantic Ocean: West Antarctic... | reverse complement strand
TGTGAAGAAATAAAAAAGCCCCCTATTTCTACGTGGAATATTATTCAAGAAAAAGTACTCGCCCAAAGTTGTCTGAATTGTCATGCAAGTGGGACAGCAATGACAAAACAGTCGGGCTTAGATTTATCTAATAATGAAGCTTATAGTCAAATGATAGGAGTTCTTCCTAAAAACCTCACTGCAAAAAAAGATGGTTTAGTAATTATTAGTAATGAAGGGGGTATGAAGGGTTTATCTAAAAGTTTTTTATGGGAAAAAATTAATGCTTATGATAGAGAACATTATTTAAGTGACCATCCTGAATATGGACAAATGATGCCTCCTGGAGCAAATTTTTTATCAGATGGCCAATTAAAGTTTATTAGGTCGTGGATAGAAGCCGGCGCACCAGAAGAAGGAATTGTTGTTGATGAAGTTATTTTGTCGGATTCAAATAAATATTCTCCCCCAGAGTTCACACCTTTAAATCCACCAGAAAAAGGAATACAGCTCCATATTAAGCCTTTTAATATTCAGCCTAATTTTGAAAGAGAATTTTTTCAATATACTGATTTAAATATTACAAGAGATGTTTATGCAAATAGAATTCAAATTGAAATGAGGCCAGGAAGTCATCATTTTATTTTATATTCATTTGATGATATTATAAAATCATCAGATATCCCTGAATTTGATGTAATTAGGGATTTAAGAGATGAATTTGGTGTGATGAATATTCAAACACTCAAAACAATGCAGTTTCATGAATTCTTCAGTGGAACACAATGGCCACGGATGGATTACAGGTTACCTCCTGGGGTTGCTTTTAAATTAAATTCAAATATTGGCCTTGATCAGAATGTTCATTATGTAAATCGTACAGATTCTGTTATGATTGGAGAAGTCTTTACAAATATTCATACGATCGATGAGTCTGAGGTTGTAAAAGTTGCAAATATGCTAAATTGGTCAAACCAACAAATTTTGTTACCCCCCCAAAAAGTAACTACGCTTAAGAAGACCTTTATTACAGATACTCCAATCTTTATCGGCCAGCTTTTTTCACATGCACATGAGAAAATGACGGAGTTTGTAGTGAAAATTAAAGGTGGTGAACGCAATGGTGAATTAGTTTATTGGACAGATGATTGGAAGCACCCACCCATAATAAACTATGAGCCTCCTATTCAATTAAACAATGGTGAAGGACTTGAGCTAATTGCCACATATGACAATCCAGATAATAAAGTTGTCACATTTGGTTTTTTATCTACAGATGAGATGATGATTTTATTTGGCTGGTACTATAAATAAGTTTTAGTAATGATGTGGAATAAATCTTTTTATAAGATACTTGCACTTATTTTATTTTTTATTGGAGAAGTTTATACTCAAAATAAACATCCTATAATATTAGTACATGGATTTATGGGTTGGGGACGTGAAGAAATGGGCTCTTATCGATATTGGGGTGGTAAATATGATATGGAGAAAGAATTAAAAAATAAAGGGTTTGACGTTTACACAGCTGATGTAGGACCAGTTTCCTCGAACTGGGATCGAGCTGTGGAATTGTACTATCAAATAAAAGGTGGACAAGTTGATTATGGTAAAAAACATTCAGAGAAATATGGATTAATTCAAAAACCGAAGGGGAAGGAGTATAAAGGATTATATCCAAGTTGGGATCAAGATAATCCTGTTCATCTAGTAGGGCATAGTATGGGGGGGCAGACTATAAGAATGTTAGAGTATTTACTTAAGACTTCAATTTTAGACTCATCTAGTAAAGTCGAAGAAAGTAAGTTTCTTGGAGGAATTAACGAAGGGTGGGTCAACTCTATTACTACAATTTCAACGCCACATAATGGTACTACACTTTCAGATATTGTAACTTCAGGTATTCCATTCTTGCAAGATTTTATAGCACTTGCAGCTGTAGTGGGAAATTCGTTTTATAGTTTTGATTTAGAGCAGTGGGGTTTTAAACGGATTAATAAAGAGACTTGGGGGAATTATTTTTCTAGAATGAGGACTCATCAGGCCTGGGGAACAAAAAATATTGTATCTTGGGATGTAAGTGTTGAAGGTGCTAGAGAATTGAATAGTATCTGTATTGCAAATCCAAATATTTATTATTTTTCATATGTGACAAGTAATACGTTATTAGACCCTACTTCTAATAGGCATGTGCCAGAGAAGAGTATGTCATATATTATTAGAGCAAATGCAAGACTAATGGGAATGAAAAAAGCATATTACGATGATGGGTCAGAAACAGATTCTACATGGTTTGAGAATGATGGTATTGTTAATAAAAAATCAATGTATGGACCAACAACAGGCACTAATGGTCCAGATCCTATCGGTAATTACAGAAAAGATGATTTTTTAATACCAGGGCAATGGTATGTGATGGGAGAATATAAATCAGATCACAGAAAATTTATTGGACATAGTTTAAATCGTGAAGAATTTGATAAATTAATAGAAATATATGCTGCTCAACTATCTCTTATTTGGACATTACCAAAATAGGTGGAGATTAATATGATAGATATAGAAGACTTAAATGGATTAGAATTACGAGTAGGAAAAATTGAGAAAGTAGAGCTTTTTCCAGAAGCTAATATACCAGCATATAAGTTAAAAATTAACTTTGGAAAGTATGGAGAAAAATGGTCAAGCGCGCAAATAACAGAAAATTATTCAGTTGAAGAATTAACCGGGCGTCAAATTATCGCAGTTATGAACTTAGGGGTTAAAATAATTGCTGGTTTTACGTCAGAAGTATTAGTTATGGGAGTTGATGATAAAAAAGGGAATGTAATATTACTTGAAGTAGATGAAGCAATTGATAATGGAGGAATAGTAAACTAAAGAATATTGTTAGATATAAATATTATTTGTAATATACAAGTATGGAATTCGGCGAATTATTAAAACAATTTTTGATTGACCTTCAGTCTTTGTTTCGAACTAGGACAAAACAATTGAATTTAACCCTTCCGCAAATTGTGCTTATATCATCAATCCCGACTGACGGTATTGATATGACGACTTTAGCTCAGCGAATTGGTGTAGATAACAGTACACTCACTAGATTGGTTGATGTTTTATTGAGAAAACAGCTTGTAGAAAAAAATAAAAATCCATTAGATGGCCGTTCTTTTATTTTGTCTCTGACGACTAACGGAGAGAGATTACAATCTAAAGTTGAAACTGAAATTGATAAATTTGGATCTAATCTTTATTCTTCAATTCCGATCGAAGATCAAGAGGAAGTAAAAGAAGTTCTCTCCTCATTACACTGGGTTATCTCTAAGTATAGACTCACTAAATAAATTTGTATAATACAAATATATCTGATTCTATTTTATCTTGGTATTATGAGCATAAGCGGATATTGCCTTGGCGAGAAACTGATGATCCTTATAAGATTTGGCTTTCGGAGGTAATGCTTCAGCAAACCCAAGTTAAAACGGTTATCCCTTATTACAATCAATGGATTGATCGCTTACCAAATATTGAATGTGTTGCTCTTTCAAATTTGAGTAATTTATTAAAACTATGGGAAGGCTTAGGTTATTATTCGAGATGTAGAAATTTTTATAAAGCATGCAAGATTGTTTGTAATAATTACCATGGAAAAATTCCTGATAATATTAGCTTATTCAAGCTATTACCAGGCGTAGGAGAGTATATCTCTGGAGCTGTGATGTCTATTGCATATAAACTTCCTTACCCTGCAATAGATGGAAACTTGACTCGTATTATGATCCGATATTTAGGAATTAAAAATTATACAAAACATAATCAATTAAGAGTAAAAAAAGAACTATCGAAGTTTGTTGATTCTTTGCAGCCGGGCGATATAAATCAAGCCTTAATGGATATTGGGAGTTCAATATGTAAACCAAATATTACTTATTGCGCATTATGTCCCCTACATAAATCATGTAGGGGTTATTTAAGCGGTAAACCTTTATATTATTCTATAAAAAAAAATAAAAAAGTGTTACCCTTAAAAAATATAATAGCAGGTTTTATTATTGAAAATGATAAAATTTTTATTGTTAAAAGATTAGAAGAAGGTCTTTTAGGAGGTTTGTGGGAGTTACCCATGATAACTGTAAATAATATTAATGATAAATTTATTTATCAAAAATTTTTAAAAGATAAATATCACATTGATATTAATATAAATAAAAAAGTTGGAAATATATTACATTCCTTTACTCATTATAAAATGAGCATTGATCTTTATAAATGTACTTTATCTAGTAAAAATTATAATAGTAAAGTTGTATTAGATAATAAATGGATTGATATTTCTAAAATAAATCAATACGCATTTCATAAAGCGAATCATAAATTATTTGATTTATTGAGCATTAATAATGTTTAAAGCTGTCTTATCAATTATATTATGGCCTTTATGGGCTTTTTTTCTATTGCTTGGTACATCAGTCTACACAATTGCTCTACTTTTTGTACCCTCAAATAGACTCCATCTGTTAGCTCAAATAATTTCCCGAGTATGTATGATAGTAGGAGCTCAATATTTTCGTATTAAAGGGCCAATACCTGATAAAAACAATGGTCCATTTTTATACTTAATGAATCACCAATCTTTATTTGATGCTTTTATGATGGTAGCTGCAGTACCTCATTATTTTACAGGAGTAGGCGCAATAGAACAATTTTCTTATCCTGTTTGGGGTTATCTAGCAAAAAAATATGGGGTAATTCCTCTCGTTCGACAAGAATTAGGATCTGCTATCGTAAGTTTAGAAAAATTAGAGGTAGCAATTAATAATGGAATATCAGCAATGATAGCCCCAGAAGGAACACGAAGTTTAAATGGGAAACTAGGAAATTTTAAAAAAGGAGCATTTCATGTAGCTATAAATACAGGTATTACGATTATTCCTGTAGGCTTAAAAGGCGCCTTTGAAGCAAAAAATAAAAAAGATTGGCGGATAAAACCGGGCAAATTAACCACAATATTTGGGAAGCCAATAACAAGTGATGAGTATAAAGATATGACTATTGATCAATTAAGCGAAACGGTTAAACAGCGAATAGCAGAAATGTTACTTTAAAGTTTTAAATGAGTATTGAAAATATTACATATTATCTTAGTCTAAGATTATTACATTTAATTGGTCTGGCTGCTTGGTTTGGTACAGCGTTGACTGTATCAATTATATGGTCAAGAAAAAACACACAAGACAAGAGTCTTATTTTAGATTTAATCACGAAAGTTGAAATGCCTGCTTCATTTTTTATTCCACTTACAGGAGTATTAATGATGATTGATCAAATGCATTGGTTGCAAGTTGGATGGATGCAGTCTAAAGTTTTAATAGGTTTGTTAGCTGTTATATTTACACATTTATCAAGAGCAAAATTAATCCATAGCGACATGGAAGATGAGTATATTAAACAAAAATTTAGTATGAATAGAAATTTAGCTCTTTTTTCTTTATTCGCTATTATGATTATTGTTGGATATAATTAATATGGCGCATGAGGATAAACATATTTCAATAGAATGGATTGATGTTGAAAAAAAACACTTAAATCTAATTAGTACTTTAAAACCGGCGAATGAGTCAGTTAATCTATCTTCTTATTTAGCAGAGTGGTGTCCAGATTGTAAATCTCAGATAAGCCCCTTAATTAAACTTTTTAATGATTACAAAAAACTTGGTTTAGAAATGAACATTATTATGGACTATTCTTCAAAAGAGTCTTCTTCATTATTCATGAATGAACATGATGTGGAAATACCTTTTATATACGGTGAATTATTTGAAAAAAATGAATTAAAGCGTTTAGAAACAAGTTTTTATATGTTTAGACAACTTATTGGAGATAAAAGGAAATGGGGCGTTCCTTTTCATCTTATTAGAAAAAAGAATAGTTCAATGGTTGGAATTATTAAAGGAGAGTTTAAAGACCGGGAACTAAGAGATTATATATCTGAAAATTTATAATCTTTAATAATATCAGATCAGCCGGATAAGGTTATATCATAGGTTTCTTCAAATTCTTCAGTTTTTATCATTCGAATGGCATCCCAAGTAAGTTTTGTGCATGCTTTTGCACATATTTGGCAACCAATACATTCATCATGACGTACTTGTACAGGAGGAATAGGGATTCCATATTTTTCAGCTGGTACTGGTTCAATGCAATCAACCGGGCAAAAGGGTATACAAACTTGACAGCCAGTGCAGTTATCTTCATCCACTACTGCAATTAACTTAGGTTTCTTCTTTTTATAATTAACTTTTTCTGCAGGTTCAGGGATTGCTTTATAGTGATCGTAGTTATTATTGTTTGACATTTAGTTCTTTTAATTATTAGTGTAGAAGTTAAGAGAATTTCTTTTTTAAGAGCAAAAGGCTTTTTGTCTATTAAAAATAAGTGTTTTAATTTTGGACACGCTTTGAAAACATTATTAGGAGAAAACAATGACTTACATTATAGCTGAACCTTGTGTTGGCACATGCGATACAGCATGCGTTGAAGTTTGCCCGGTTGACTGCATTCATCCGACTAAGGATGAGTGGGATGCTAAAGGATATGACGAAAGTAACCTAGATGATAAATTACTTTATATTGACCCAGAAGAATGTATTGATTGTGGAGCATGTGAACCAGAATGCCCTGTTGAGGCTATTTTTGAAGAGAGTGAAGTACCAGAAGAATGGAATAAATTCATTAAAATTAATTATGACTATTTTGGTCGTGAATATGCAGGTTAACTTAAAAAACTAAAAGTTTATTAAAACGGTTGTTGTTAAAACCGGAGCCGTTTTTTATATAATTATGAATAAAGAAAAAATATTAGAAATATTAAAATCTATATCATATCCCGGCTTTAGTCGAGATATTGTATCCTTTGGAATGGTTGATGATGTAAGTATAAACGACGGTGCTGTTTCTGTTAAGTTAAAAATAACTACACAGCAAGAGGAAAAGAAATCAGCAGTTATCTCAGAAGTGAAAAAAGTGCTTAAAGAGACTGGTGAATTCAAAACTATTGAAGTAGGTATTGCTGAAGGGACATTAGAATCTCCTCCAACCATTGCTCCTCAATCGTCAGAAAATCAGCCCATTGCACCGTTAGAGGGTATAAAACATGTTGTTGCAGTGGCTAGCGGTAAGGGTGGTGTTGGGAAATCAACCGTTGCTGCAAATTTAGCCATATCTTTAAGAGATACTGGTCTAAAAGTAGGGTTGTTAGATTTAGATATTTATGGACCTTCGTTGCCTATTATCTTAGGTATTAATGAACAGCCGAATCTTACCCAGGACAAGAAACTCATTCCACTAGATCATATGGGAATGAAAATTATGAGTTTTGGTTTTATTAGTGGAAATAAAACACCTGTTATTTGGAGAGGGCCTTTAATCGCTCGAATGACAGAACAATTTTTTCGTGATGTATTATGGGGTGATTTAGATTATTTAATTTTAGATCTTCCTCCTGGGACAGGGGATGTTCAATTAACTTTAACTCAAAAATTAAAAATTGATGGCGCGATTATTGTTACAACTCCTCAAGATATTGCCTTAGCAGATGTTAGAAAAGGTGCTGATATGTTTACAAAAGTACATACTCCAGTACTTGGTGTGGTTGAAAATATGTCAGGTCTTTTTTTAGAGGGTGAAGTTAAAAATGGAGATAATTTATTAATTGAAGGTCAACCCGTTGACATAGAGAAGGATGGAAGGTTTGCTATTCGAATTGACCTATTTAAACGTGGTGGAGGTAAAGTTGAGAGTGAACGCCTGAATGTACCTTTATTGGGAGAAATTCCTATATCTCAAGATATAATGGAAGCAACAGATAGAGGTAATCCGATTGTATCGCAAAATCCAGAAGCTCATGTATCAAAGATTTATAAAAATATAGCTGAAAAGATTATAAATGTCTTGAGCTAATGTATAGTTATTTAATAGATACTATCGTACTTATTTTTTTGGGCTATGCGGTAGTTTATCCCCTTTTTTTATGGATAACTCCATTAAAATATATTGATGTTGGTTTTTATAGGTTTAATCTTGGTATGTGTTGTGTGGTTGGAGCCTTAGGTGTAATTGGATACCATGGAATACAGTCTAGTTTTATTATTAATAAGTATATCTGGATCTGGTTTGTATTACTATTAATTATCACAGCATATTATTGGAACTCTAATAAAATAAATAATTTTATTATTTCCATGGTTTCTCTCTTCGGATGCTTTGCTATGATAGGTTTGATTGAACACATCTCACCAACAATAAATCATATAGGCTTACTCTTTGTTAGTTTATTGGGCTCGATGATTACCGCATGTGTATTTTTTGCAATGATTCTGGGGCATTGGTATTTAAATGTAATTAGTTTACCAATTAAATTGCTTAAAAAGTCAATTCTAGTTTTTACGATTCTTTTATTGGTTAGAATAACTTGGGATGCTATTTATCTGAATTTAGAGGAGGTAACTGATCCTTATGGTATTAGTTATAGCTTGTTGGAATTCACTCTTGAGTTTGAAGGCTTTTTATTATTAATTGCTTTGTTCATGGGGAACTTTTTCCCAATAGTTTTGAATTATTTCATATGGAAAACGTTAAAATTACAAGCAACTCAAAGCGCGACTGGTTTAATATATGTTTCTGTTGTTTCTATCCTTTTTGGAGACCTTATCTTTAAATTTTATCTACTTCAATTTGGATTTTTGATTTGAGTTATTTTGAATGTGAAAAATGTGATAAGAAAATTTCTTTTAAAAATGCGATCGAATGTCTTCATTGCGTTAAACCAGAGTTATTTAATACAAAATTAGATTTTTCTTGTTGTCCAATTTGTGAATGTAAACATTTGTATAAAAAAAAAGATTTTAACCAAGCGCTAGGCTGTATCATCATTTTAATTGGAGCATTACTCGTTCCTTGGACATATGGAGCTAGTTTATTAATATTATCTATTATTGATTATTTATTATATAAGAAGATTAAAGATTCGGTAGAGTGTTATAATTGCAAAACAGAATTTAAAGATATGAAGGTTCCTTTAAGTTTAGAGACCTTCGATCATCATGTTGCAGAATTATACGAGGAATAGGCTTCTGTTTGATTATTTATTGATTGGGCATCTCCAAGAGAGTAACTTTCCCCGCAGTTTTTATGTCATATTATTTTAAATACGAACTATGTTTAAATCACTAAGAAAACAAATATTAGAGGAAGAGGCTTTTCCTAAGCATGTTGCCATAATTATGGATGGCAACGGTCGTTGGGCTAAGTCAAAAAACTTACCACGTGTATCGGGGCATTCTGAAGGTATAAATTCTGTGCGAGAGATTGTGCGTGTATGTGGTGAACTAGACATATCGTACTTGACTTTATATACTTTTTCAAGTGAGAATTGGACAAGACCCAAATTAGAAGTAACTGCAATAATGAAATTACTATTTGGTACAATAAGGAAAGAGATAAATAATTTACATAAAAATAATGTAAAATTATCAACAATAGGAAACTTAGAGGATCTTCCTAATGAACCTCGAAAAGGTATGCTTGATGGTATTAATAAAACAAAAAAAAATACTGGGCTCAATCTTATATTAGCTTTGAGTTATGGGAGTAGACAGGAACTTGTGATGGCTATTCATCGTATAATTGATAAAATTGAATTAGGTGAAATAAAATCAGAGAATATTTCAGAGAATACTATTTCTAAAGAACTTTATACATCAAATATTCCGGATCCAGATTTGTTAATTAGGACTGGAGGCGAACATCGTATTAGTAATTTTTTATTATGGCAATCAGCATACACTGAATTATATATGACAGATATTTTTTGGCCAGACTTTAGGGAAGAAGCTTTTTTAGGTGCAATAATTGATTATCAAAATAGACAAAGACGTTTTGGGCAAACAAGTGAACAGGTATCAATATGAAAAAATCGATATTTCTATTGATTGTATCTATAGCAGTTGCTCAAGCGCCACCATCTTTTAAGTTAAAAGATATAAATATTGAAGGTAATATTGCCACAAGTGAGAACATGGTGCTCTATACTGCAGGGCTCCAAAAAGGGCAAGAGGCCTCAAGCGAAGATTTTCGACGAGCGGTTAAGCGATTATGGGAATTAGGCGTTTTCAAGAATGTTCAGATTCATTTTGATGGGGAAACTCCAGAGGGAATTTTAATAACAATTGAAGTTGAAGAATCACCCGTACTTGGTAAAGTCATTTTTAAGGGGAACAAAAAGCTTAAAGATCGAAATTTTAAAGAGAAAATTTCATTTCAGCGCGGGATGCGTATCAAACCGAATTTCATGACAAAAACGATCAACAAAATGAAAACAATGTACATGGAAGATGGATACTTCTTGGCAAAAGTTACCGGAAAAATGATACCTTCAGAATCAGAAATTGACGATGGAAAACAGGACATTATTTTTACAATTACAGAAGGTAAAAAAGTAAAGATAAAGGATATTGTTATCGTAGGGAATACCAATAATTTTGGTTGGCTTTCCTCAAAATCCTGGATTCCCATCCCTGCCGGATTGCGTAAAAAATTAACCCTGATTAAGCTCCGGTGGCAGCTAAAAGAAACAAAAATTCGGTCTTGGTGGAAATTTTGGGCGCCAGCCTATGATCAGAAAAAATATACAGAAGACAAAGATGCCCTGACTACTTTTTATCGAGACGAAGGATATCGAGACTTCACAATACTATCTGATTCTGTTTATTATGAACCGAAGAAAAAAGGTCTGGTGGTTCGTCTTAATGTGAATGAGGGGAATCGTTATAAATACCGAAATTTTACTTGGGAAGGAAACGCCTTATACGAAACGGAAATTCTTGAAAAAACGCTCAATTTAAATGATGGTAACTTTTATAGCAAATCTG
>ENA-OSJC01003648-OSJC01003648.1-marine-metagenome-genome-assembly--contig:-NODE-3648-length-10909-cov-2.648449_pt1 | contig 10909 bp, 10 predicted proteins | sample MGYA00237885_ERZ534234 | MGnify/ENA primary metagenome ERZ534234 (study PRJEB26413, sample SAMN06343907) | marine metagenome | isolation source: coastal waters | place: Atlantic Ocean: West Antarctic... | reverse complement strand
GCACCACATTCATTACCCATTAATAAACTATCACATTGTGAAAAGTTTCTAGCATTTTCTGCTCTTGAGTTTATTTGCACTAAACCACGATAACTATTTTGTGATTTTCCGGCAGAAATTCCTTTGGAAATAATGGTTGACTTGGTGTTTTTACCTAAGTGAATCATTTTAGTACCAGTATCTGCCTGTTGATAATTATTTGTAACAGCAATAGAGTAAAACTCTCCAACAGAATTGTTTCCTTTTAAAATGCAGCTTGGATATTTCCATGTAATAGCAGAACCTGTTTCTACTTGTGTCCAGGATATTTTTGCATTGGTTTCACACAAACCTCTTTTGGTCACAAAATTGAAAACACCACCTTTTCCTTCACTGTTTCCAGGATACCAATTTTGAACAGTAGAATATTTAATCTCAGCATCATCCATTGCAATTAGTTCAACAACTGCTGCGTGTAATTGATTTTCATCTCTACTTGGAGCAGTACAACCTTCTAGGTAGCTAACAAAGCTTCCTTTGTCTGCAACAACAAGTGTTCTTTCAAACTGACCTGTTCCTCCTTCATTAATTCTAAAATAGGTTGATAGTTCCATAGGACAACGAACACCTTTTGGAATATAACAGAATGAACCATCTGAAAAAACAGCAGAATTTAAAGCAGCATAAAAATTATCTGAAGTAGGAACAACAGTTCCAAGATATTTTTTAACCAACTCAGGGTGTTCTTGTATAGCTTCAGAAATAGGCATAAAAATAATGCCCTTTTCGCCAAGTGTCTTTTTAAAAGTAGTGGCAACAGAAACAGAATCTATTACAATATCTACAGCAACATTTGCCAATCTTTTTTGTTCTTCTAAGGAGATGCCTAATTTTTCAAAAGTTGCTAGTAAATCTGGATCTACTTCATCAATACTATTTAGTTTAGGCTTTTGTTTTGGAGCAGAATAATAAGCAATTTCTTGAAATTCCGGTTTTTTATAGCTTACGTTTGCCCATTCAGGTTCTTCCATTTTAGACCAAACTCTAAACGCATCTAATCGCCATTCAGTCATCCATTCTGGTTCGTTTTTCTTTTTAGAAATTGCACGAACAACATCTTCATTCAATCCTTTAGCAAAGGTTTCACTTTCTATATCAGTATAAAAACCATATTCATATTCTTTGGTCTCTAACTCTTCTCTTAAATCGTCTTCTGTGTACTTACTCATTTTAATTATCAGTTATCAATTATAATGAAAAACTTTCTCCACAACCACAAGTTCTGTTAGCATTTGGGTTGTTAAAAACAAATCCTTTTCCGTTTAAACCTCCTGAAAACTCTAAGGTAGTTCCTACCAAATACAAGAAACTTTTTTTATCTACAATAATTTTAACACTATTGTCTTCAAAAATCTTATCGTTTTCGTGCTGTTTATTGTCAAAGCCTAGGTCATAAGAGAGTCCAGAACACCCCCCACTTTTTACACCAACTCTTACAAAGTCTGTTGTAGCGTCAAAGCCATCGTCAGTCATTAATTGGATGACTTTTTGTTTAGCCGTGTCTGAAACTTTTATCATAACTTTAAATAGATTAACTCTAAATTTTGAATACAAAGATACGATATAAGTCTAAATTGAGCAGTGATGCTTGCATTATATTGATCTATTGAATAATCAATTAGATCTATTAATTACGAAAATCGGGGTTGTTAATAAATTCAGGATCTGTTAACGTGATTAAAAAAGCTTTTAAGTCTAATTTTTCTTGAGGAGTTAGTTGAACACCTCCTTGGTTTACTTTTTTCATTAAGGGGTCTATTGTAGAAGAAAATTGCAATCCTTCACTGTAATGATTTATGACTTCTTCTAAAGTTGCAAAACGACCATCATGCATATAAGGAGCAGTAAAATTAAGATTTCTTAAAGAAGGCGACCGAAACGTACCATTATCATTAGGATCTCCAGTCACAGCTCCTAAACCAAGATCGGTGAAGGTTGCGTCTAATCCGTTATTGTGAAAACCATTGTCTGTCCATAAAGGGTTGTTATCACTTCCATGACAATGAAAACAGTCTCCTTTCTCTTCATCCATAAAAATAGTAAAGCCATTCAGCTCTTCTAAACTTAATGTAGCGTTTCCAAGAAGGTATTGATCAAATTTTGCATTTCCAGAAATAAGAATTCTTTCAAATTGCGCAATTGCTTTTGTAACCAAGCTAGAATCTATTGTTGTTGTTCCAAAAGCTCTTAAAAACAAGGTTGGGTATTCTGGATCTTGCTGTAGTTTTTCGGCTACATTTGCCCAATTACTATGCATTTCAATTGGGTTTTTAACAGGCTCTAAAGCCTGTCTTTCTAGCCCCAATTCTTTTCCATCCCAAGCAAATTTATCGCTGAAATTCCAAGCTAAATTCATTAACGGCATAGAATTACGAGAACCAAAGACACCGTCTATTCCGTCGCTAAAACGAGTGTTATCTGTAAATGAATTTTGTGGTTTATGGCAAGATGCACAGGCTTGTGTATTATCTCCAGAAAGTTTTGTTTCAAAAAATAACTTTTTCCCTAAAGCAACACCTTCTTCGGTTAGAGGGTTGTTAGCTGGAATTAACGGATCTATTAATTTTTGCTGAAAAAGCTCAGGAATTTTTAGCGAATAAGGCTTGGGTGTATATGCTTCTTCTGAGCCAGCGTTTTGATCTGAACAAGACATAAAAACTAGAACAGAACCATAAAGAAGAAGACGTATTAAATTCATTTTATTGAGTAATGGAAACTAGGCTAAAAACTGAAGAACCATTTTGATTCATTAAAAGTTGTACATCATAATTTCCCATTAAATTTACATCATATTCATTTAAATTCCAGATAGTAGGGTTTTTAAACCATTCAGAAACATCCATTTCTATCTGTATGTTTGTGTTTCCACCAATGGTTGCTGCACCAATATTTAATGAAAATGAAGTATCTTTAGGGTCATTGGTGTTTGTTGGGTCTATTGCGCTAATTACATGATAATTAAAAGGCGCTTCAACAGAGGTAATATCTCTATATTTTCCGTCAAATTGCATAAAATGATAGCCGCCACCCAAGGCATTAGGAACATTAAAGTTAGCCGTATTTAAATCTGGGTAAGCCCCATCAATATTATATTCATTACTAAAACCAAACCTAAAAGTAATGGAGGTATAGTCACCTGGTAAAATAGTTTTAGATGTTGTAAAAGATAGACCTTCGGTGTTGGTAAGGTCTACTAAATTATACCCATCAAGAACAGTAATAACCCCACTTTTATGAGTTAATGAGACCTCAGAGATTACATATTTTAGACGCTCTATACTAAGATCTTGCTCGTTTTCATTGGTAAATTTAAGTTCATTAAAGTCTGCATTTGTAATTTCTGTTCCATTCCAAGAATGACTAAAATTTAGAGTAATAGCAACAGGCTCTAAACTAATATCGTTGTCTTCACTACAGTTACTTAGCACAAAAGCAAGACAGATAATTGCTAATATCCTTGTCTTCATGTTTAATTTATTTTTATAATTAATACATCAGTAAATCCTTTGTTCTCTAGAATATCGCCATCAGAACTATTTGTTTCACCTACAGCAATAATGGTTCCATTATTTAATTGAACAGAGTCATAGGCGAAATCTATTTCTGAGCCGCCAACAGTTGTTTCCCAGAGTAACTCCCCAAAGGCATTTATTTTAACAATCCAAGCATCATTTTGACCTTGATTTTGCAATACATCTCCATTAGAACTTCTGGAGCTTCCGGCAATTATAAATCCACCATTAAAAGTTAAGTCTATAGACCTCCCAACATCAAAATTAGAGCCACCAATAGAACTATTCCACAATACATCTCCATCATCAGAAATTTTAGATCAACGATCACAAGCAAAAAATAAAAAAAAATCTCATATATTAAACAGTCTTATAAAGGTATCAAAATTTTCTGGGAAGTTTATTTTAGATTCGTTATTTTTTTCAAGAAAAAAGATAAAGATTGATGAAATCAAAAATATAGTTTTTACATCTGCCTCTAGTAAAGAAAGTTTACAAAAATTTGATGATAGATATTATGGGAAAATGTTAGAAAATGCTTACTCCTTGAAGTATGTAAATACAATATGGTTATTTATTCAAGATGTCAAAGCAATTCATCATAAGAATATTATGAATTCGGATTGGAAATATGAAAATGTGTTACATTTTTTAACTTTAGGAGATGTCTTTAGAGCACTTAAGGCGTCAGTCTGTGAATATATTTTATTATTTTATTATTCTAGAAAAAATCAGTCAATAGTTATATCAGATTATAAAAGTCATGTTTTTTATAGAAATTATGTCCACCAAGTATTGCTAACTCATTTAATTGTTAATGAATTTGCAATATATACTGTTATAAAGAAAATTTTATTAAGACATGATGTGGGTAATATTATTTATCCTATGGAAGGAAAAACCATAGAGAATGCAATTTTATTCGCAGCAAAAGAAGATAATTCAGTTAAGACAATTGGTTATGTTCATGCATTCTCTCATAATTTAGATTCTTGTCTCAAATCTCTTTATTCTAGAGGTATTAATTTAGAATTAGAGTCAGATATTATTGCAACTACAGGAGAAAATATAAGTGTCTGGATGAAAGAATGGGGTGGTTATCCGAAACATAAGATAGTAAATTTTGGCTCTCATAAATATAAAGATTTAATTCCTAGAAAGACTAGTAAAGTTAAACCATGCTTGTTGATTGTTTTAAGTTTGAATTCTGAGCTCATTCAATTAGTAAATTTTATTGAATCTGACATTACTATTTTTGAAGCTTATGATGTAGTTTTGAGACCTGGACCAACTGTTTCAGGGATAGAACAAGATAAGCATATTAGTAAAATTTTAAGTATGACTGATAATTTTAAATTAAATAATGATGGGATGATTAATCAGATTCAATGGTCAGATATTGTTATTTTTAACGTAACTTCTGTTGGAATAGAGTCAGTTTTAATGGGCAGAATAGCAATTTATGTCTCTTTATCTAATATTTTTGAAATTGATACGTTAGAAGGAAGGGCTGATAAAAAAACATTTTTTTATAGCTCAAATCTCATCCAATTAAAAAGTAATATGTCAAAAATATTTAATTTATCTAATGAAGAATATAATTTTTACTTAAGTAAGCAGTATGACTATGCAAAAAATATATATGCTAAGGAAGATTTAGATAATATTAATAAAGTCATAGTTTGATTTCAGGGTTCTAGCAAATGATATTGAGACAATTTAATTGTAATTTTTTTTTGGTATTTTAAATGATTACTACAAATGTCTCAATTCCTAAGAAGTATTCTATTTATAATAAATTTATATATATGTTAATTATTTTTAAAAATCTTTTTTCCTAAATTTTTATTATTTATATGCACAAAAAACGAGTTCTTATAACTGGCGGTAGTGGCTTATTAGCTTTAAATTGGGCATGTGCAATCCGAGATGATATGCATGTTACTCTGGCTATGCATAATCACTCAGTAAAATTACGAGGGGTCTCTAATTGTAATTTGGATCTATCTAACTTATTGCTCCTTAATGATCAAATTCGAACTCTTAAACCAGATTTGATAATCCATACAGCAGGATTAACTAATGTTGATAAGTGTGAAAAAAATCCTGCTTTGGCTTTTCATATAAATGCAGAAATTGCTAGTAATATTAGCCTAATATCGTTCAAAAATAATATTCAGTTCATTCATATTTCAACTGATCATCTGTTTGATCATTCTGATGCTTTATATACTGAAATCTCTGAAACTAAGCCAGTTAATGTCTATGCTAAAAGTAAGCTTTTAGCAGAAGAGTTAGTTTTTAAAATGAATCCAAAATCAATAATAATCCGAACCAATTTTTTTTGTTGGGGTTACTCTCAAAGGCAATCTTTTAGTGATTGGATTATTTATAGTTTAAGAGCAGGAAAAGTGCTTTCAATGTTTGATGATGTTTATATTACGCCAATAATTGCTGACTCTCTTGCATATTTATCTCATGATTTAGCTGAATTAAAAGTTTCAGGTATATTTAATGTAGTAGGTGATGAGAAAATTTCTAAATTTGATTTTTCAGTTAGGCTTGCTAAAAAGTTTGGGTTACCTTTGAAGAATATTGAACGTGATAGTCTATCTAATTCAAACTTATTTGCAATGAGGCCTCATAATATGGCTCTAGATAATAGTAAAGCTTCTAAAATTCTAGGCAAAAAGATTGGTAGTCTTGACTCATTCTTTTTGGATCTCTATTCTCAGAAAACCCATGGTAGGGATCAAGAGTTATATAATGCTGTCTACTAAATAGTGAATTTTTCAATGTAGCATCTTTTTAAATAGCCTTACTAATTTTTTTTATAAAGGTTTTAATTAGTTTAACTAAAAATTATGAACAATGAAAAAATCTGAGTTATCTAATGATAAAATTTCTGTTGTAATAGCCACAATAGGCGGTGATTTATTACAAAAAACGATTTCTAAATTAAATCAAGGATCAATTACTCCTTCTGAAATAATTATTATTATCCCAAGTGATAAAGTTTCTAGAATTAAAGATTTATCATTTCATAATACAAAAATTATAGCTACTTCATTTAGCGGTCAAGTTAAGCAAAGACTTGAAGGATTTAGACGGGCAAAATATGATTATGTTATTCAGCTTGATGACGATATTTTAATGCATCATAATTCTATAGAATATCTGCTAGATTCTCTAAATAAACTTGGCCCAGGAAATGTAATTGGCCCTTCAATGTATGATTCTGATTCCCAATTATGTATGAATAAATTTGATTTAGGTTTACTTGGCTTATTTAAGTCATTAAATGCTTTTTTGTTGTCGGCAGCTCCTTGGGGGCTTCAAAGAATGGGAAAAATTACTTCAATAGGCTTGCCTTTTGGAATAGATCCAAATTTATGTAGTATAGGTGAAAATAAAGTAGATTTCCTTACAGGTGGTTGTGTAATAAGTTTTAAAGAAGATTTGATAATAGAGGATTTTTTTCCGTATTCAGGTAAAGCTTATTCTGAGGATGTTATTCATTCACTCATACGTAAATCAAAAGGAATAAAGCATTATATTAATACAAAGGCGATAGCCCATACCAGATTGGATAATCTTCCTTTTAAGTGGGTTGATTTTAAAGCTGAGTTAAAAGTAAAATTCTATATCTTAAAACTAATAAGGGGTAATAAATTAAAATTATTATTTTGGCTTATCTCTCAAATTCCAACTAGATTTTTTAGGCAAAACTTTAAAATCTAAACATTATGAGTATAAAAATATCTCTACTCGAAAAAATATTTATTTGGTCTTTAATTATTGAGCCTATGAGTTTCTTCGTTTTCACAACTTCGTTGCAAACTTTCATTCCATTGACTCTTTCTAGAACTCTCCAGCTTCTTTTTTTGATTGGCTATTCCTGTAATTTTCTTTTTTTTAATAAAGGAGTTCCTAGAATTAAGCTTTTAACTACAAATTATATTTATCTAAAGTTATTTCTATTGCTAACCTTTTTTGCAGGTATTAATGGTTTTTACTCTGGAAATTATCAACTTAATACAATTAATGATATTAATTTACCAATTAGCGCTCTCGACATAAGGGCCTGGTTTGAAGTATTCATATTACTTTTTTACTTTTTTTATTTCTTAATAATGCCAACCTATATCATCAGATCTAAGATTCAGCTTGAATACTTATTTACCTGGGTAGTTAGATTAATGTATTTCATAGTTGCTATTGGGCTGCTTGAATTTATTTGCTATCAATTTCTTATTACTAACCTAATTCCTAGGCATCTTGTTGATTCTAGTTGGGTTGATGTTGGGAATAGATTTCATAGCTTTGTAGGCGAGCCAAGAGTTGCTTTTGTTTATCTAATTTTTATGATAGCATTTTTGTTTTTAAAACAATCAATAACTCAACAAAAAGTCTCTTTAGTTCTAATTAGTATACTTATTATGTGTGCTATATTAACTAAAGCATTTTCTGGAATTGCTGGCCTTATTTTTGCATTAGGAGTCTTGATGGTCTATTCTGAAAAAACTATTAAAAGCACTTTTACAAGTCTATTACTAATTATTATTTCTGTTGCTTTTATTATTATTTCAGTTAACTATTCTATTCGAATTTATGATTATTATAAAATGATGATTAGTATTCCAGAAGTAATAACTACACTACCTCTGCCATATTATCTAAATGCCCAAGCACCAGAAATAATTCCTTTATGGTTGTTTTTTCAAAGAATTGTTAATTTCGATATAATTTATGCGCTGTTTGGATCTGGATTTGCTAGTTCTGCATTTGGAATTAATAACTTTCTAGGCCAATCTTATATAGGACATAATCCTATGTCTCAATTGATTCGATTAATTTATGATTCTGGTGTCATTGGTACTCATTTATACCTTATGTTAATGATTAAACCGATAAAAGATTATTTAAACTTAACTCACCCTAAAAATTCTAGAATGATTTGGATAAGTTCGGTTTTTTTGATTGGCGCAGTTCTGGGAGTGAGGTCAAATGTAGGATTGATTTATGTAGGAATTTTGATAGCAATAATGACTAATAATTTAGATAAATCTTTTTCTTCTGATGTTATGGAAAATAAATAAAGCTTATATTATCAAAATTTATATTTAAATATGATCACCTCTAAGGAAAAAAAATGTCATTAAATTTTTCGATAATAGGCGGAACTGGATTTATTGGTAAACATCTAGTTGATCACCTTCTTTATCAAGAAGTAAATTCAATTCAAGTTTTAACAAGAACGAGTAATGTTAGCAATAAATCTAATTTGAAATATGTTAAGGGTAATTTCTTGTTGCCAGAAACTATCTCAAACTTTATTAATAAACAAGATATTGTGATAAATTTGGCTTATATAGATCAAAACTATAAGGCAAACATGGATTTAATTAATAAATTAATAGAATCTAGTTTAAATTCTGGTGTTTCAAAATTTATTCATTGTAGTTCAGCCGTTGTTTCAGGAAGGGTTGATATCCCTATAATTACTGAAGATACACCATGTAACCCTTTATCTGAGTATGAAAAAACAAAACTAGCTATTGAAGAGCGCTTACTTGAAAAACTTAAAGGAAAAATTGAATTAATCATTATTAGGCCAACTTTTGTTTTTGGTGATGGAGGCAAAAACTTATTAAAAACCATACATTCACAATTAAATAATTCAAGAATTATAAATATAGCTTCCGTGATGCTTAATAAGTATCGAAAAATACACCTTGTACCTGTCAATGATGTTGTTACCGCAATTTATTACTTAGCGAGCACTAATATTAATCTTTCAGGCGAAAAGTTTATTATTAGCAAGGATCATGACTTAGAAAATAATTACTTTTCGATAGTCAACAAAATTGCATTTAAGATTGGGAGTAAAAGATACTATAAAGTATTTTTTCCATTTTCCACTCTTATTCTAATGTTAATATTAAAATTAATTGGACGTACTCAATTACTTCCAGATCAGATTTACAGTAGTAATAAATTATATGATTATGGGTTTAAGTCGAATACGAACTTATTAGACTCAATAGATAAGTTTATTGATTGTAGAACTAAATAATATGTATCGGATTCTAATTATTTGAAAATGAAAATACTAAACGTTAATGCATTATTAGACCCAACTAAAGGTGGAGGGACAGTAGAGCGGACAATTCAAATGAGTAGATATCTGTCTTTTAATAAAGATATTGAAGTTTCAATTTTAACTCTTAATATAGGTGTAATTTCTCAAAGCATAAAGAGCTCAACTTTAATAAATCTAATTATTATTCCATGTTTAAATAAACGTTTTTATTTACCATTTTTCTTAAGTAGAAAAATATCTAAAAGTATTAAAGAGTCTGATGTAATACATTTAATGGGTCATTGGAGCTTGATTAATTTAGTGGCATATTTCTGGATTCAAAAATATAAAAAACCCTATGTAGTTTGTCCAGCAGGAGCATTGCCAATATTCGGTAGATCGAAATTATTAAAAGAATTATATAACAAGTTAGGTGGCCAAGCTTGTATTAGAAATGCTAACGTGAATATTGCCGTTAGTAAGGATGAATTTTTTCATTTTTCCAAATATGGTGTAGACTCTAAAAAAATTATCTTGCTACCAAACGGAGTTGATCCAGAAGCATATACTTATAAAAATGATGCTAAGTTAAGGAGGCAATTTTTGATTGGAGATTCCCCATTTATTTTATTCGTTGGTAGGTTGAATTTAATTAAAGGACCAGATCTTCTTCTTAAAGCATTCTCAATAATTGAAAAAAAATACTCAGATTATCTATTAATTTTCGCTGGTTTAGACGATGGTATGGAGCTTGCTCTAAGGAATGCAGTTAAAAAATATAACCTCAATAAAAAAGTGAGGTTTATTGGTTTTGTAGAGGGTTCAGTTAAATCTGAACTTTATCATGCTGCGGATTTATTAGTTATTCCCTCAAGACAGGAGGCAATGTCAATCGTGATTTTAGAGTCTGCATTAACTGGAACTCCTGTGATGATGACAAACACTTGTGGCCTTAATGAAATGACTGGAAAGCATGGGGCTCATGAAGTCAGTCCAGACAGCAAATCAATAGCTGAAGGATTAAATTTACTTCTATCAGATAAGAAGGGTTTAGATTTACGCGGTTTATTGTTGAAAGAATATATAGAGGTAAATTTTTCTTGGAATGTTTTAGTTAAAAGATACTTAGAGGTGTATAAAAAATTGCTTTAAATTAAGCTAAGGAATAATAATTATTTATTTGGCATTGTCCTATAATTAAGAATAAAATATTATTTTGTTACTCATTATCCCCAATGCTTTTTTTTGACGATTATAATCCTATTAAATAAACTAA
>ENA-OSJC01003647-OSJC01003647.1-marine-metagenome-genome-assembly--contig:-NODE-3647-length-10912-cov-12.520166_pt1 | contig 10912 bp, 9 predicted proteins | sample MGYA00237885_ERZ534234 | MGnify/ENA primary metagenome ERZ534234 (study PRJEB26413, sample SAMN06343907) | marine metagenome | isolation source: coastal waters | place: Atlantic Ocean: West Antarctic... | reverse complement strand
CCTAAAAACAGTACTGTAGTGAGGTTAACAAAGACGAACAGTGCTATCCAGAAAACTGCAAGAATTGTCTTTAGATTGGTAGAGAATCGCTTTTCCACAAATTGAGGAATGGTATACAATCCCTTTTCAATAAAAATGGGTAAGAAGTATTTTCCTACAACGAGTAGCGTAATAGCTGCCATCCATTCGTAAGATGCAATGGCTAAACCAAGTGCGAAACCTGATCCTGACATTCCTATAAATTGCTCTGCAGATATGTTTGCTGCGATAAGTGAGGCTCCAATTGCCCACCACGGAAGTGATTTACCTGCTAAGAAGTAATCTTCAGCACTCTTTTCAACTCCTTTTTTACCGCGTGAAACGAAAAAGCCAATACCAAGAATGACGAGAGCATAAACGGTAAAAACTACCAGATCAATAGTAGATATATCCATTGTTAATGTTTTTGTTGTGTGAACACCACCTAAGTACGAAGAAAGTGGTGAAATAGTCGTTCATGGTTTTCTTCCGAAGAACCTGAGCCTAAATATAAGATATAGCACAATGCGAATAAATGTACTTTGTACATTAAGTAGTTGTTATTTGAAATATGGGCAGTTAAACTACTATTACTCTACTTTCTTTATCAAAAAATACACTCGGTTTTAGCATTGTTCCTCTTCCCTAGGATAGTTAACTTGTTCCCATGGAACAGAACGATATTTTGATCTTACACGTGGTAAAATGGTACCCCTATCCCACGGACAACCAGCATGGCATTTTTGTCAAAAAGCACATCGATGCTACGGGTGATAAGCCACACATCCTAGGGTTTATAAATGATCACTTCCCTCCTATTCAAACTAACAACAGTACCATCTTCGGTGCGAAGAAAATGACCTTTGCGGCTAAATTCGGTGCATTTATCTCCACAGTAAACGCTGTCAAGCCTGCCATCATACACTTTCACTGCTTTGCTCCAGATCTCATTCCTATGCTTTGGTACGCAAGATTAAGAGGCATAAAAGTGGTCCATTCAGAGCACTGGTCTGGATTGTTACCGGTCAACTTGATGAAGTTAGAACCTTGGAAAAAACAACTAGCAAAGTGGTTTTTCGAACATGTTCATCTTGTCCTACCCGTGAGTGCAATACTCGAAGAAGGTATTCACACTGTAGCACCCAAAGCACACCTAAAAGTCATCCCAAACATTGTTGAAAAACATGAAGTAATGATATCCAATCATGAAGAACGACCAAGTGTTAGTTTCTGCATGGTTGCAGATGTGGTTTTTAAGGTGAAACGTCAAAATGTTGTGTTAGAAGCCTTTAAAAACTTAGAACAGGTTAAAGCTGAATTGCACTTCTATGGTGGCGGACCAGATCTAGGGCTTTTAGAGGCAATGGCATCTCGCCTACCCAATGTTTACGTTCATGGGCGGATCAGTAATGATCAGGTGCTCGCCATTTTACCAAGCCACAAAGCTCATGTATTGTTTAGCGAGTATGAAACGTTCGGTATAACCACAATAGAGGCAAGAAAAGCTGGTATTTGGGCCATATCTCGTCCTGTTTTCGGGGCTTCTGCACTCAAGGACTCCTGTACCCTCATGGTGGATAACACAGAGGAACTCACTGATTCCTTCAAGCAAATCTTGGAAGAAAATGATGCTTTTATTGCCGATTACTCATTTTTAGAATCTCATCCTATCTCAATCCAATTATTCGAAGCTTATAAAGGTCTCTTTTCTTGAAAATTCCCATTATATTTATCAAACTCATATTAAAACACGAAATCCCATGAAAAAACTTCTACTACTAATGTTAGCCTTTGCTGGACTTGGTATAACTAGTGCTACCGCGCAGGAAGCACGTATTGACCTTGGCCGCAACGCTGCTATGTATTCTGCTACACATGCTGATGGCATTCCCGTAAATACATCAACGAACAAACAAGCTTCCGCTGTCGCTATTGGCACAGCTCCGAATGTTTATGGTGCAGGATTTGGACCAAAATCAAACTTAGTCGCTAATGAAGACTTAAATACCATTGCCTTCATCCACCGCTCCGATTACGGAACAAATGGTGATTACAGCTCTGGATCACTTCGTTTCGACTACTCTACTGATGGCGGGTCAACTTGGACTTCAAATGCCGGTCCACTTTGGAATCCTAATCAAAGTGGTTACGTCTACCCCGGTTTTGCTCGTTACCCGCGGATTGGGATTTTGAATGCTGCAAATAACACGAATCCATTGAACGCTTCTGTTACTGCTTGGGCTCCAACCCTTGCTGGAACAAACGACTCTTGGGGTGGTGCACTTGTAGGTTCTCAAAAAATGGACAACACTGTTTCCAACTTTGTCGTGGATACTACAGGCGGTCACCTGACTTTAGATAATTCATACACCGCAGATGGTAACTTCTGGGGACTGAGTTTCGATCAGCCAAACTATACCGTAGATGAGTATACAGATACTGCTATCGTTTGGAAAGGAGTAATGGACTTCACTACAGATTCTATGGCTCTTACTGAATACAAGGCATACATGCCTGTAACGAATGACCCAACGAACGGTAAGATTGTGGGCGATGGTAATATTTACTTTGCAGACAATGGAACCACTGGTTTTATATCTATGGAGGCTTATGACAGCACCATAGCACCTAGCAAAGTGATTCATCCATATTTAGTAAAAACCACAAATGGTGGTATGACTTGGGGATCTAATATGGGTCCTAACTTGGACAACCTTATAGACAACGGTTCTGGAGATAGTTTGAAGACTATTTTCTCTACTATTACTGGCGGATGGAGTATTGGCAGTCTTACTTCTTCAACTAGAGGTCATGATTTGGCGGTTGATGCAAATGGCAACCCGCATATGTTTGTCCATGTTTTCCCAGGTGTCGGAACGACTCCAACTGGAGGGACTGTCGCTGGTGATTTTGTGTATTATCCAGGTGTGAACTTATTGATAGACGTTTTTACTGCTGATGGTGGATTAACATGGGAATGTAATGTTGTTTCTCAAGTATTTACTTTTGAATATGAGTTTGACCCAACCAATGGTCCTGTACCAGAGTGTAACCGTCCTCATATTTCTATGAGTTCTGACCGTGAAATGATGTTTTTCTCATGGTTTGAGTCTGATACATCATTCGTTACTGGTACAGAAAATAACTTCCCAGATTGGAGATGTCAAGGATATAACGTTCAGGGTGATTCATTAGAAGGTCCTGCAACAGTTATGGGTACTTACGGAGATGCTACTTGGGGTAATGTTGCTGATTACGCTTTCGATAACGCCGACGGCACTTATCAATTGCACATGACTTACTCTCCTATCGAAGACTTTGGTACTTTTAGTGTTCTAAATCCAATTGACTTTTATTATTTAGGAGCTCCTTATCCGAACAACATCGGTATTCAAGAATTAGAGGAACAGTCGTTTACGGTAGGACAGAATTATCCTAACCCAACAAACACTTTGACTAAGATTGCTATCGAGAGTATTGAAGCTGCAAACTTTACACTGAGTATAGTGGATATTACGGGTCGTACTATTAAGGTTACGAACCTAGGTCGTTTAGATGTTGGACGTCACGTTTACACTATTGACGCTACCAGTTTTGCTCCAGGAATATATTTCTACACCGTAGAATCTGCTGGACATAAAAATACTAAGAAGTTGATTGTAGAGTAATCTACATCAACAAGAAAAAACAAACCCCCATGAGGCTAGCCTCATGGGGGTTTGTTTTTTTGCTCAATCCTTTCGTTGGACTAATATGTTTAGTATTCCAAAAGGTCTACTATCGCTTGTTCTAATTTAAACTTGGCCAAGAAACCATCTTCTAACTCTTTGGCGAACGGCACTGGAGTGGCATCTGAAGCCACAAGTCTTACCGGTGCATCTAAGAGTTCAAAACACTCCTGACTTATTCTAGCGCTAATGTGTTCTCCAAAACCACCAATCTCTATATCCTCCTGAAGAATCAACACTTTACCCGTCTTGGCTATGCTTTTTTTAATGGTATCAAAATCTAAAGGTATTAACGTGCGTAAGTTGATCACTTCCACGGATGATTCTAATTTATTCTCCTTGATGGTCTCTAAAGACCAATGCACACCCATCCCGTAGGTAACTATGGTTATATCGTCCGCTTTGTGGACGACTTTAGCCTTGCCAAGTTCTTCAAACTGAGGTCCGGATGGAACCTGCTCTTTCAACGTTCTGTACAACGCCTTATGCTCAAAAAACAGTACTGGATTTGGATCGTGAAGACTTGACATCAGAAGTGCTTTCGCTTCAGCTGGATAAGCTGGATAAACAACTTTAAGCCCAGGGACATGTGTGAACCAAGCCTCCGTGCTTTGGCTATGGAACGGACCGGCTGCAACGCCTCCACCTGTAGGCATTCGGATTACCACATCTACATTTTGTCCCCAACGCCAGTGAAGCTTTGCAAGGTTATTTACAATTTGATTAAAACCAGTGGTCACAAAATCGGCAAATTGCATTTCCATCATGGATTTCCCACCACCAATACTTAAGCCTAATGAAGTGCCTACAATGGCACTTTCACAAAGTGGAGTGTTTCTCACGCGTTCTGCACCATAATTGGCTAAGAAACCATCTGTAGCTTTAAAAACACCTCCGTAATCTGCAATGTCCTGTCCCATTAAAATGAGTTCTGGCCAAAGCTTCATACTTTCGTTTAAGCCATCGTGAATGGCATCAATAAGCCGAAGCTCACTTGTAGAAGGATTCAAACTAGATTCAGGGTGGCTAGGTACCTTAGCGAATAAATCCGCTAAAGACTCTTGCTTATTGTAAGTAAGGTCTGGCAGAGCTAAGGCCTCGTGAAATGCTACGTCCACTTCTTTTTTATAACCTTTGATCTTTTCAACTAATTCATCTTCGGTAATACCCCAATCTTGTAATTGACCTTTAATGATCGCCAATGGCTCTTTCTTCATCGCCTGGTCAATCATTCCGTCAGGATAATATTTTGTACCGCTCGCTTCCTCATGACCACGTACCCTAAACGTACATGCTTCCAGAATAATAGGTTTTGAATTCGCACGGGCATATTCAGCAGCACTCGCAAATTCATCTGCAGCACCTTTGAGATCATTTGCATCGAATGACCTGGCTTCCATGCCATAAGAAGGACCTTTTTGTAAAAAACTATCGAACACAAATTGCTGGTGCTCAGGAGTACTCAAGCCCCAGTAATTTCGCTCGACAACGAAAACTACCGGTAAGTCCCATACTGCAGCTACATTGAGTGCTTCATGAAAATCTCCTTGAGAAGATGCTCCGTCTCCAGTAAACGCTAAAACACATTTACCCGTTTTTAGTTGCTTTTCTCTTAATGCCAAGCCACAGGCTAATCCCAATTGCGCACCTAAATGAGAAATCATCCCCACAATGTGATATTCTTGAGTACCAAAGTGAAAACTACGGTCACGTCCTTTTGTAAAACCTTCTGATTTACCCTGAAATTGAGCAAAAAGACGACGCAAAGGAACGTCGCGAGCGATAAATACGCCAAGGTTTCGATGCATAGTACATATATACTCATCCTCTGCTAGAGACATTGCTGCTGCCACAGAGAGCGCTTCTTGCCCATAGGAGGAAAACCACTTTGAAATCTTGCCCTGTCGCAAGTAAATTAGCATTTTATCTTCGATCGCGCGAGCTTTTAAAAAGCGCTCTAATAGAGCTCCGCGGTGCATTTCGTTCATAACTTCTTGTTGTTCTCTGGGTAGGTTCCTAAAAGGTGCAAAAAGGTAGCTATTTTTGTAAGACTAATCGTAATCAACTTCATATGTCTGTTATTCCAAACCTCGATTTTAGCGCATGGTCTTCAGGGTCAGATCAAAGCCGTCAAGAATTTGTAGCTGCTTTAGGGAAAGCCTACACTGATATTGGTTTTGTAACCATCAAAAATCATGGTTTTGATGAACAAACACAATCATTACTCTACGCTCAAGTAGCTTCTTTTTTCGCTTTAGAGTCTAAATTAAAAAGACAGTACGAAATAGCTGGATTAGCTGGACAACGCGGGTACACGAGCTTTGGCAAGGAGCACGCTAAAGGAATGAGTGCTGCTGACCTTAAGGAATTCTGGCAAGTAGGACAACCCAATCCTGCGTATAGTAGTCCTGAATACCATGATAATGTTGCTGTTCATGAACTTCCTACATTTTCACCAGCTTTTAAGACTGCGTATGAAGCATTAGAAGCTATTGGACTTGAAATGCTCAAAGCTATTGCCATTTTCTTAAAGTTAGATGAAGATTACTTTCAAGACTGGGTACCTGGAGGAAATAGTATACTCAGGGGAATTCATTATCCCCCTATTACCATGGATCCTGGAGACAGTGTGCGTGCAGGACAACATGAAGACATCAATCTCATAACTCTATTAATGGGCGCCAGCGCGGAAGGACTTGAAGTGCTGAACAAGAAAGGCGAATGGGTCGGTATTACCGCTATTCCAGGGTCTTTAGTTGTAAACGTGGGTGACATGCTACAAAGGCTCACTAATGGTATGTTAAAATCTACTACCCACCGTGTCGTTAACCCACCCAAAGAAAAATGGGGTACTTCACGCTACAGCATTCCTTTTTTCCTTCATCCGGTTGGTAAGATGCCGCTAAACACTTTGCCCATGAGCGTAACAGCCGAACGTCCAAAGGCATTTGATGATATCACAGCGGGGGACTATCTTGAAGAACGGTTGATAGAAATCGGATTAAAAAAATAGATTGTGCGTATAGATATCATAACTGTGCTTCCAGAACTTCTTGAAGGCCCTTTTTCACATAGCATTTTACAACGTGCAGCGGATAAGGGACTTGCGGAGATTCACGTGCATCATCTTCGTGAATATGGCATAGGGAAGCACCAGCAAGTTGATGATTATCAATATGGTGGTGGAGCTGGAATGGTCATGCAGTGTGAACCACTAGTAGCGTGTATCGAGGAACTACAAAGTCAACGTACTTATGATGGTGTACTTTTTATGACCCCTGATGGCAAACAATACAAGCAAGGTGATGCGAATGCCTTAAGTCTTCTAGGAAATCTCATGATCATCTGTGGACATTATAAAGGAATTGACCAGCGCGTTAGAGACCATTGGGTCACACACGAATACAGTATAGGTGATTTCGTGTTGAGTGGTGGAGAACTTGCTGCAGCGGTGATTGCTGACTCCATAATAAGATTACTTCCAGGCGTGTTAAACAACGAAACCTCTGCACTAACAGATAGTTTTCAAGATAATCTGCTTGCACCTCCTGTATATAGTAGGCCAGAAGACTTTAGAGGACATAAAGTGCCTGAGATTCTCTTGTCCGGAAATTTAAAAGCGATTGAACTTTGGCGAGAGGAACAAGCCTACCAGCGTACAAAAAGTAGACGCCCTGACCTGCTTGAGGACTTTTAACCTTAAAAGATATGCAGATCGTCAATAGCGTTTCTTCCCACATGATCATTGATTGAGGAAATGATTTTAGATTTCACCATAAGAAGTTCTTTTCTAACTACAGCACTATCTAACTGAACCACTAATACTCGGTTTTGTACTTTTTTCTTTGTTGTTTGCCTAGTCACAGAGGGTCCTAAGATTGTGTCCCAAGCCTGTAATACCTCTGTGTTTTCTGTACCCTTACGCAAACGATAACGGTCCAGCCACATGGACAAAGCATCTCCCATATTTTGCTCGTTAGAGGCTCTGAATTTCGCCATTGTCTAATATTTCAAAAGTGGTGTGTTGTAGACTAAGTGTCTCACTTAAAATCTGCATACGCTGAGGATGGGTGTCGGTGATGAAAATTTGACCAAAATCCTCTGTATTGACTAAGGTAAGAAGATTCGCTACCCTTCCTTCATCTAATTTATCGAAAATATCGTCAAGCAATAAAATTGGTGCCATTCCAAGATGGCGTTTACCCACTTCAAATTGAGCCAATTTCAATGCAATTAAGAAACTCTTTTGTTGTCCTTGGGACCCCACACGTTTTATGGGGTGTTCACCAAGATGAAAGACCAAGTCATCCCTGTGTATGCCACTTGAGGTGTATTGAAGTAATTTATCTCTATCTAATTTTTGATCTAACAAAGTCCGCATATCGGCCTCATGAAGTGCAGTTTTATAAGTTATTCCAACTTGCTCTTTCCCCCCTGAGAGCACTTCGTAATACGATTGTAAAATCGGGGTCAATTCTTCTACAAAAGCATTGCGCTCTGCATAAATCAAAGCTGCTTGAGTGATTAATTGATCGTCATATAAGGACAGCATGTCTCGATCAAAAACTCTGTTAGAGGCGAAATACTTCAAGGTAGTGTTGCGCTGCGTAAGTGCCTTATTATAAGTCATCAAAGCGTCCAAGTATCTACGATTATTCTGAGAAATGGTCGCATCTATCAATCTCCTCCTCGTCTCCGCGGCATCTAATATTAAGTCTCTATCCATAGGACTTATCATCACCACAGGAAGGTAGCCTACATGATCCGCTAGTCGGTCAATCTCTTTTCCATCAATACGAATTTTCTTTTTTTGTCCTTTTTTTAGCCCTAAATCTATGAGATGACTTTTTCCTTTTCTGTTAAGTCTAGCCTTGAGTAAAGCCATGGACTCACCATGGGTTATGTTCTGGCTGTCTAAGGAGTTCAAATAACTCTTCGTCAGGCTCAAATAGTGCAATGCATCAAGCACATTTGTCTTGCCATTGCCATTATTTCCTGAAATAATATTCACCTTACTATTGAACTCCCAATGCGAGGACCTATGGTTCTTGAAGTGCGTTAATTCAAGCTGTTCGATAATAAGGTTTTTCATAGCTACGAAAATAGGCATCTAGTAGTCAAAATTTATACTATTTTTGGCGGACTGAAGAAATTTACACAATGGCCAAGAAGAAAGCGTCTGATCAACAAGACAACCTAGGATTTGAAAACGTAGAACAAACTTTGACTAAGACTGAACAATTCTTAGAAAAAAATGCTAAACAAGTAGGTATTGCCATAGGCGCAGTAGTTCTTCTCGTTCTAGCAGTTTTTGCCTACACCACATATATTGTTGCTCCAAACAGTGCTGAGGCTGGTAAAGAGATGTCAAAGGCGATAAAATGGTTTGAAACGGATTCCATGGCTTTGGCACTAAACGGAAACAGCGATCATGCTGGATTTTTAGACATCATGGACGAATACAGTGGTACTCCTGCAGGTAACAGTGCCCATTATTATGCCGGATTGGCTTATTTCTCTCAAGGAAGTTTCCAAGACGCTATAGAGGTTCTAGATGGCTATAGCGCATCTGACGTTGCTACTGCGGCAATGGCAAAAGGCGTTATTGGAGATGCTTTTGCAGAATTAGGACAAATGGACGATGCCGCGGACTACTACAAAAAAGCAGCAAACGCCACTGATAACAATTTTACAACTCCACTCTTTTTGTGGAAAGCAGGTCTAGCTCTAGAAGCTCAAGGCGATGCAAATAAAGCAGTTCCACTATACCAACGCATTGCAGATGACTATCCAAAGTCTCGTCAAGCGGCTGGCATTGAAAGTGTAATTGCAGCACTTAAATAGGCCTTCCACACCATGGCTACCGCACACAATAACTTGGACAGTACTAACGACAAAAACGTTCCTTCGGGAACGGACAAAGTAGTTGTAATTGTTCGTGCAGAATGGAATAAAGAAATTACCTCAAGTCTTTCCAAGGCTGCGGTATCGACACTAAAAGAACATGGTGTCAGTGATGATGGTATTATCATTATTGACGTTCCTGGAGCTGTTGAACTTACCTACGCTGCCAAGCAGTTGCATGAAAAAGAAGATCCTGACGCTGTCATCGTAATAGGTTGCGTCATTCAAGGTGAGACAAAACACTTTGATTATGTATGCCAAAGTATCACCTATGGTGTCACAGAACTCAACTTAAGCTATGATGCTCCTACCATATTTTGCGTCTTAACTGACAATAACATCGAGCAAAGCAGAGCACGTAGTGGTGGCATCCATGGAAACAAAGGAACGGAAGCCGCTGTCGCAGCGTTGAAAATGATGGCTATTATTGAGTAAGCATTCTCTTTTTGTACTACTTTTAGGTTCACCCTAAAAGTAGAATCAATCATGAAAAAATGGATCTTAAGTGTACTTGCTATAGGCATGACTGCACCCTGTTTTGCACAAGAACTACCACAACCCTCTCCTACGAGTACCGTCCAACAAAGAATAGGACTCACTGATGTTTCAGTTAACTACTCACGACCTTCTGTGAATGGACGCGATATTTTTGGTGATTTGGTACCCTACGACCAACTTTGGCGTACCGGTGCTAATGGCGCAACTAAAATCTCGTTTTCTAACCCCGTAATCATCGAAGGAAGAAATGTAGATGCAGGAGAATATGCTTTATTTACAATACCCAACAAAGAAAGCTGGACACTTATTCTGAGTAAACAAAGTACGCTTTGGGGAATTGACGGCTATGATAAAAAGGAAGATATCATGAGAATAGCGATCGTTCCTGAAAAATCAGATTTTGACGAAACATTCTCAATAGGTTTTAAAAACTTGTCTAAGGATGGAGGAAAAGTCGTGATAGAATGGTCCAATGTGGCTGTTTCACTCCCGATCGAAGTAGATAGCGAAGGACAAAGCGCTGAGAATGTATCCCAAGCTTTATCAACAGCGAATCGTGCTTATAGAAATGCCGCACGTTATTACAGCGAGACTGGAGACCATAATAAAGCCATGGTAACTATTGATTTAGCCATAGAGTTGGATGGAAAAAGCTGGTATACGAACTGGATAAAGGCAGAGATCTTGCAGGCTGCAGGGAAAACAAAAGAAGCTAAAAAACAAGGAAATGTGGCTATCGACATTGGTCAGAGTTACTATGATTC
>ENA-OSJC01003641-OSJC01003641.1-marine-metagenome-genome-assembly--contig:-NODE-3641-length-10922-cov-5.369387_pt1 | contig 10922 bp, 14 predicted proteins | sample MGYA00237885_ERZ534234 | MGnify/ENA primary metagenome ERZ534234 (study PRJEB26413, sample SAMN06343907) | marine metagenome | isolation source: coastal waters | place: Atlantic Ocean: West Antarctic... | reverse complement strand
TAAATAAGAGGGTCTTTTTATCTATAATGAAATTATAATTATGCCGATTCTTTAACGGCAACATTCCATATTATAAGTCCAAACAGAATTTTATTAATAAAATCTGCTAAATTATAAATTATATTTAGAGATCCTTGGTCCACACTGCCCATCATATATCCAAATATATAACCTAAAGGATAAATAGCCCAGCCAACAAGAACAATAATTCTTAATGCATTAAACGCAGATTTGATACCAGCGTTTGCATCAGCTGCTTTACTAGCTTCTCCACCAAATATTTCCCAAATAATTACTACCCAACCTATTATGCCGATCACAAATCCTAAAGTAGCAGAGATGACCTGAGATTCCCCTAGATAACCACCTATTAGCATAACTAAAGTTCCAACTAATAATCTCCAGAATGAATTACTTGAAACTGAAGCTCCTATTGCTTTTAAAATAATATAAAACTCTATCATCAATAGAGGAACTGTAATTAACCAATCTATATATCTATAGACTATTGGAGTTTGCATTTCAGCTACCCAATAATCTCTCATGTAATAATAGTGAATTCCTGCAACTAAAGTCACTAACCCAGCAACAGTCATTGAAAGTCTCCATTCTTTTTTTACAGCCATACCTTCATAAAAAAAAAATACAGTCGCTGCAACCATAGCTACTGAAACTATCCAGAAAGATACACCTACAAAATCTCCCGCTTGTAAAAAATGATTCATTTATAACTCCTTAATTAAAATATGTGTCTACTTATTAGTTGATATAGCGCAGAAATATAATGTAACAAATTTTTTTTTATTACATAAATCACATTTTATTGGATAAAAATTATATTAAATAGAACTGAATATATCCTATAGGTTCTAGGTTATGGGTTTTAACTTAAAAAACCAAGCAAAAATAGGAAAAATAACAAAAGATTCTATTGAAACTACTATAGGAACTAGATTTGGAGTCCGTCCCCCCTATTTTGAATTAAGTGGTATCATTTCACAGTAAAGTCAAAAATATTTTCTTTTCAGTATAAAATACAAAAAACTTTCAATAAATTATTAATAATAAAAGGTTATGTCTGAAACTGATACATCTGAAATAAAATCACGGCCATAAGCTACAATACCTAAAGTTCTTATATTTTTACTCTCCAAGTTTAAGTCGTTTGAAAGCTTATGTTTGAATTTATTAAAGGGTAAATCAACCAATTGCCAATCAGGGTTTGCATCAAATGAGATTGAATAATAATCTCGATAAGATTTAGCCTGATTAGTTTGAATAAAAATATGATAGACTTCACCGTTTCCACGAACGTTTATACGGATACCTTTAGGTGTTTTTTGATTTCTTTCTAAATCAACAAATGAAAGCCTTGAACGTAATTGAATAAATCCTCCATTATTTTTTGTACTAACATTACCTGTAAGCCTTGCAAAAAATATTTCTCCATCTTGTTCAATAATAGCTTTCCCATCAGACACTCCACCCATTGTTTTATCACTAATATATTGCCAGTGCTTTGCACTCTCTTCAGTAAACGGTATGTATATGTCTTGTTCAGAAGCAAAAATAATCATCGTAAATGTTAACAGTATTAAGATTAGAATTTTTCTCATAAGGTATAGATACTGATTTATAATTTTTTATTTATTAATCTATCAAAACTTTCCTTCGGCCAAGTTTTTTCTCTATCATAGTAAGAATCATAACAAATATTTTTATCTTTAATATCTATCCATGAATCTTTATCTTTAACAAATATATGTGCTTGGGGAGCTATTATATTGTCTAAAGTGTTAGTTCTTACTGCAAATCTTCCAACCGATACTTTGTATTTACAATATAAATAAACACCACAATTGACACAGAAGTATGCACGATAGCCCTTTCCACTTCCTGAAGGAAGTTCTGTCGATGATACTTTGCCATTTATTTTTAAATCCTCTTCAAAAATCATGGTGTGAATTACAAAAGATGACCCAGTAGATTTTTTACAATCTGTACAATGACAAGCTTGTGTAAATAGTGGCTTATCAGTAATTGTATAATTTACTTTGCCACAAGAACAGCTTCCTTTTAAATTTTCCATAATTTATTTTTCCCTTTTTTTAAATTCTAATACATAAAGATTAATAAAAGTTAAATATTTTTTCGAATAATATTTGTATAACATAAAGATTGCCTTTAATGTTTAAAATAACTTAATGATTTTTTTTTAAAATAAAGTTCCTGCGAATTTTGTTCATTGAAGGATTACTTTTGTAACAGACTTTCTTTAGACCATTTTAAAGCATTTTGGTAATAATCATTATATTGATTTCTCATAAACTTATCATCTAATAAATTTTTATAATATTTTTTTATTTTTCCCTTTAGGATTATTTTTTTTTTAAAATGATCACAAAAAATATTAAATAATGCAAACCAGGAAGGAAATGAGCAGTCAGCTAAAGTTATTTCATCCTTAGCAATATATTTAGTATCATTAATTATCGTATTGAATATTTTTAATTGATTTTCTAAATTTACAAAGTCTTCAATGATATCATTATAACTATATTTTGTTTGTTTTTTATACTTAAAAAATGATCTTATAGAGGGCTCAAGCTTAGTATCATGAAATCTAGAAATCATTCTAATTTTGGCATTCAATTCAATATCATTAGTTAGCATGGGTGGGGTGGGGTATAGTTCATTTAGATATTCATTAATGATTTCAGATTCATATAAAATCATATTATTGTGTTTTAATGTAGGTATTGAACCTAAAGGTGATATTTTTTTAAAAATATCAGAACCATAGCCTCCTGGTGGAGGTATTAAATCTACTTCTATATCTTTGTAATCAATCAAAAATTTAACTTTAGAGCAATAATTGCTTAATGGAGAATAATATAAAATCATTACTTTACTAATACTTTATAAAAATAAATTTTAAAATTAATATAATATCTCATTTTTTTGCTTTTAGAAAGAGAGAAGTATGTTGTACATTTAATTTAATTTCGTGGTAAGATTATTTAGATGATTATAATTTTTTGTATAGCATTTTTCATGTCCTATACTTCAGCATACACTGTTAGAGTTTATACAAGGAAAGATATCTTTAGTAGCGATGAAACATCTAATATCTATTTTAGAAGTCAATCTTTACTTAGGCAGATTATAGGCTCACTAAATTTAGTTTCTTTAATTGGTATTATGCTTTGGGGTTTTGTTAATCTTTCTTGGTATATTCCAATTATATTATTTTTTGTTCTTAGCTTTCTTATAGGAATTATATTTGGAAAAGGTAGATTAACCTTATTTTATAGAATTCAACCTATTTTAGATACTCTTTCATTTTGTAGCTTAATTTATCTTTGGATTAATTAGATATTAATTAATTATCTTGTTCGTTGAATCCAACCCATCCTAATTTATTTACAACTATTAATTAAGTTTAATCAACAGGCTTCAGTTTTGGATTGATATTTATATCCACTTTTTCAATTGAGTTGCCTCGTCTAATCTCATCATAGAAAACAATTTGTGTCGGCATTTTTTTAACATTGTTAAATTTTTTGTACTTACTAATAAAACTACGATATATCCCATGTTTAAAGTATATTGCCTCTGGTTTAAAAAAAATTGGGGATTTTAAGATTTCCACTTTCTTGATACCATCTACCCATGCATCCATTCTATTATTTTTAAAATCTAAACAAAAAGAAATATCCGTCCACACTCCTTTCATATCTTTTAAAGATTTTAATTTATGATATCTTGACTCATCAATAACATTTGTTGCCGAACCACTAAGTTCATGCCAATTAAAATACAAACTTCCTGAGCGTGCATCAATTTGAACCAAAGGTGGAAAAGAAGCTAAACCGCCAGCTGTACCCGTTGGGCCACCATGTTGATGAACTTGGCCTAAAGTAGTATTGGTTGGATGTGTATCAATAAAATCATTAGATAACATTATACTATATCCATAACATTGATTTTTTGTAATAGGTTGCCTGGGCCTTGTTGAAAATTCAACTCTTTCTCGGTCGGTGTCACAATCAGTCCAATCATCATCTCCAAAGCAATCACCATCTCTGAGCTCAAATTGTTGATAGTACTTTCCAGCGCGTGCTTTTTTTTTATCTTTAATATATTGAAAATTATAATCATTATGATCCATATAATTCCTATGATATTTAAATCCACTTTTAGAACTGGTTTTCAAAGTAAATTTACCATCTTTTTTATAAACTTTGGACATCGCCAAAGTTGGAACTAGTAATAATAAGATTAATAATACTTTCATGTCTAAAACTTTAGCACAGTTAATTTAATTTACTACAAATTCAAAACTATTAATAAAAAATAATTTTTGATACTGAAATATCAGATACAAATTCTCTACCATAAGCAACGATAGCAAAAGTTCGAATATCATTACCATCTAAAATTTGATTTGAATATCTGTGCTTAAACTGCACAAAAGGCAAATCAATTATTTGCCATTTATCTCCCGCTATAAAAGTTGCTGAATAATAATCACGGTAAGATCTATCCATACTGGTTCGAATAAATATATGATAGATTTCTCCATTACCTCTAACATTTAAACGAACGCCTTTTAATTCTCCTTGCTCTTTATCAAGATTATTAAAAGAGAGTTTCGTGCGTAATTGAATAAATCCGCCATTATTATCCGTACTTACATTTCCTGTGAGTCTTGCAAAAATTATGCCTTCATCTTGATCAAGAAAAGCCTGGCCATCAGAAACCCCACCCATTGTTCTATCACTAATATATTGCCAATATTTGGCACTATCTTCATTAAATGTGAGTTTTATATTATTTTCAACTGCATAAAGGTCAGCTGTATAAAAAATAATAAACAACACTAGTATTTTTTTCATAATATTTAGATAGGGCTTAATTTTAAAATATTCTACTTTTTTTTATAATTTAAAAAAGTCAACACATACAGAATAAAACCCCTAGTAGTGAGAGTAGTATTATTTAACTAATTTTAATGAATGATCAATATCTTCGATCAAGTCTTCAACGTCTTCCAATCCTAATGATAACCGAACCATATTATTAGATATTTTAAGTTTTTTTCTTCCCTTCTCACCTATGACACGATGAGTTGTTGTTGCGGGATGGGTAACTAAGCTTTTTGTATCACCAAGATTGTTAGAAATATCAAATAAGTTAAGTCCATTGATAAAATTAAATGCATTATCATTTTTGATAGTGAAAGTTACAACAGAGCCTCCCTTTATCATTTGTTTAGTAGCTAAGTTAAATTGAGGATGATTATCTAATCCTGGATAAATTGTATTTTTTATTTTTGAATGATCTAGTAGATACTTTGCTACCTTAAAGGCATTATCACAATGTTGATGCATTCTATATTCTAATGTCTCCATACCCTTAAGTAATATCCAGGCATTAAATGGACTTATTGTAGGACCTGTATGTCTTAAAAAAGGTTTTAAAAATTCTTCATAGTATTTTTTGTCTGACAGTATAGCGCCACCTATACTCCTTCCCTGCCCATCAATATGTTTAGTTCCAGAATATACAACAACATCAGCACCCAAATCGATTGGTTTCTGCAATATTGGAGATGCAAAAATATTATCAACAATAACTAGTGCGTTGTTTTGATGAGCAATTTGAGAAACAGCTTCAATATCAATAATTTCCATCGTTGGATTTGATGGAGTTTCGATAAAAACACATTTAGTTTTTTCATTAATTTTTCTATTCCACTCTTCTAAGTTTGTTCCATCTATTAGATGTGTTTTAATACCAAATCGAGGTAAAATTTTATCAAATATATGGTAGCAAGAACCAAAAAGTGACCAGGAAGATACAACCTCATCTCCACTATTTAAACAACACATTAACGAGTTGAATACAGCCGCCATTCCACTAGATGTTGCAAAACAAGCTTCTGCGTTTTCATTCAAAGATAAGCGCTCTTCAAAGGTAGATACAGTGGGATTGCCATAGCGAGAATATAAATATCCCTCCCTCTCACCTGCAAATCTAGCTTGTGCTTCCTCAGCAGATTCAAAAACATATCCAGAATTCATAAAGATGGCTTCACTTGTTTCTCCAAACTGTGATCGAACTAGTCCACCCCTAACTCGCTGTGTTTGTTTGCGATAACTTTGATAATTTTTTTTATTGTGTTTCATTATTGTATCCAAGGAAGATTGTTATACTTCCACCCATTAATTAAAGATCTTTTTCTATGGCTATTTGGCTCTCCTTCAAAGCCATCTACAACATTAAAACAATTATAAAACCCTTTATTAATCAAGAGTTCTGAAGCATTTAATGATCTTTGGCCCGAACGGCATATAAAATATAAATGATCATTTTTTTTAATTCCTTGATCTAATATTTCTTTTTCAAAGTTTTTATTTTCATTCATTTCTGGATAGATTAAAAAAGAAACAAAAATTGTCTGTTTCTTAATAATAGATAAATCAGGTATTCCTACAAATTCCCACTCAGGTGAGGTTCTAACATCCACTAGGTAAGCATCAGTTTTATCTGATAATCTTTTAAAGCATCGTAATGATGAAATATCTTCAATTATATTTTTTTTATTCACATTCCGCACGGAGATTCTCCATCTTGATGCTCACTGTGATTTTGTTCTTTAAGATTAATATGTAAATTATTTTTTGTATTGAAGTGATCAAAGCCTAGTAAAATAAATAATAAAAATAAAAATAAAAATGTAATGTTTTTTTCTCGCTTTAATTTTTTAATTATAAGTAAAATCATTACAATTTAAAATAAGGTCTTAGTTTTATTCCATAATAAGATCCCGCAAATGCGAATACTAACCACAACCATCCATGAACACTTCCTGAGGCAATGCCGCTAAACAAGGCCCCAATACTGCAACCAAAAGCTAATCTAGCGCCATATCCCATTAGTATACCTCCTAAAATTGCAGCAAAAAAAGGTAAAGGTGAGGTATTTATTTTTGAGTTACTTTTACCAGATAAATTTGAAGCTATAAACGCTCCAAATAATAAGCCTATATTGGTAAGTGACACTGAATCATTTAGAATACTTCCTTGAAGCGCTTGTGCCTGATAATTGCCTTTCCAGTATTCCCACTGAGAAACATCTATCCCAATTTGAGAAGCTATTTTAGCGCCCCACAAACCAAGGGCAAAAGTTACTGACCATGTATGACCAGCAATAAATATCATTATTATACTCAGTGATGCTATTGCTATAGCGCCCCACAATAAAGGCCAATTGCCAAATACAAAGACTCTAAAAAAAGAAGTGTTATTTTTTTGATAAATGGTTGAAATATTTTTTTTACCTCTTTTTTCATAAAATATTGTTAACATTGCTATAATGATTAATAAAATTCCCTGGATAATCAATGTGGGAAAAGTGCTTATATAAGAAGAAAGTGATATAACTCCAAAAGAAGGTAACGATGACCACCAAGGTAAATGAAGTGTTCCTAATAAAGAGCCAAGAATAAAAAAAATAAGAGTAATTAACATGCGTGTATTACCAGCTCCCGCATTATATAAAGTGCCAGAACCGCAACCTCCTCCTAACTGCATACCTAATCCAAATAAAAAAGACCCAACAATTACAGAAACTCCAACCGGTCCGAAGGCTCCTACAATTGTTGAGCCAAAAAAACTTTCATTTCCAATAAAGGGAACTATTAGCATCATAGCCAATCCAATAGCCAATAATTGAGATCTTATACCATTGCCCTTTCTTTCATTAATGAAATTTCTCCATGATCCGGTAAATCCAAAAGATGAATGAAAAAGAACAAAGCCAAAAGCCCCACCAATAATTAAAAGCAGAAAATGCTTTAATGAATAATTAATAAGCAAAAAAAATAGAATAAATAATAAAATGCTTGTTCCAAAAAATAACATTGGAAAATCTATTTTAGATTGTAAAAATATTTTTTTAAAAAGAGACATTTGTTTAATTAAGAGATCCTCATAAATAAATTATTCAAAAGGATCTCTTTATATCAAATTATAATTTGTTGTTTAGCGGGCGCGAAGTATCCGCTGTCCACTCAACCATTGATCCATCATACATTTTTGTATTAGGCAATTTTAAAACTTCACTCAAAGTAAACCAGGCTGTCGCAGCCCAATGACCAGTATTACAAAAAGCAATATTTGTATTATTGGGATCAACACCTGAATTAAAAGCTAATTCCTCCAGGTTATTTAAATCTTTAACAAAGGTGGTATTTTCTTTGATCATATCGAATTGCTTAAAGTTTATAGCTCCGGGTATTGTTCCAACTGAGAGAGCTTTACCATGTTTCTTTTTCCCCAAATATTGTTCTTCTGATCTAGCATCAATAAAAGATACGGAACTATCATTTAACTTTCCTAACACCTCATCTGTGGTAGCAAGAAATTGTGATTGAAAGTTTGCCTTAAAGATTTTTTTCTTAGGCAATTTAAAACCTAAATTTTTTATACCAGGAAATTTCTTATCCCAATCTTTATATCCTCCATCTAATATAGAAATTTCTTCATGACCTAATACTTTGAAAGTCCAATAAACACGAGCTGCACTTCCAAAATCAGAAGAGCTTACTCCACCAGGGACGATTATAACATGGCTATTATTATCAATACCCAGACTGCCAATTAATATCTCAAGATCTGTTAAGGCAGGAATTTTTCCTACTATTCCATCCACTGTAGTACGCCAACCATCTTCAAGATAATTACTATAAACAGAGTTAGGTATATGACCTTGCTCAAAAGATTCTTTTGAACCTCCATCAATTTTATTTCTTATATCTAAAATTACTATTTTATTATTATTTAGATTATCATTTAACCACTCAGAGCTAACTAAAGGTTCGGCAGCAAATAAGTTTAATGAAAATATTAGGTTAAAAATACATATTGATATGAATGTATTTAATTTATTTAATTGATACATTTTATTCCTTCTTGAGTTTTTTTAAATAAATTTAAAATTACTCCAAGCATTAGTGATGAATTATATTCATCTCTTTAGCTGCATTTGTTTATCGCCCGCAATCTGACTTTCAAATCGGCGATTATTGACTGTAAAGAATAATTTTCTGTAAATATATATTTTTTATATAAAAAAAGAATATATTTTGTTTTATTTAAAATATTCAGAAAATTATTCTAAAATAAAAGAAATAAAAGCTACATGCAAGTAACCATATAAGCGATTTGTAAACTTGTTATGGCAAATAGAGGGCTTAAGGGACCCAAATTCGTTGCTTCGAATTCCTTAGCGTCCTCATTCCCAACAAGTAAAAAAGTTTTTTCATTTACTTAGTTATTAACATTGGGTGAAGTGTAAAAAGTTCCGAGGGTTTGGATTTAAGAAATTTTTGATACGGATTATTAAATGTATCCGCATATTTTTTCATTATAAAATCAGAATTTTCATACTCAGGAAATTGATTTGCATAAACCATTGTATTAGTTGCAATTTCAATAAAGTAAGTAGAGGGTTTTTCAATAGTTCCAAATTTATCACCACCGTCTGGGCATGAAATTGCATAAATTGAATTTATTTTGGATGGTTCGATAATGCTTTTAATAACAAAATCAGCACCATTATGCAGGCTTCTCCCATCAACATTATAGGAGAATAAATCTATTCCAGTTTTATCTTTTAATAATGATGCAATCATTAAAAGATATCCGTAGGATTTATTGTTATAATCAATTCCCATTCCACCTCTTTGTGTGTCAATTGGAAAGCTTCCATCAGGTCTCATGTCATGAACAGCTAATTTTACTGTATTTATTGAATTCTGAACTGCTATTAAATCATTGACCATTAAACCCCAAATTAAAGTTATGTATGATGTTTGGTAAGCTTTATTATCTTGTCGATCTTTCCATTTACTTTTTGCAACCTTTTTAATTAAATTATTTAACCAAGGTCCTAAAATTTTTCTTTCTTTTTCATCAAAATTTTCTGCAATTGTTGCTGTGGTAGTTAAAATTGAATTTATTAGAACCATCATTTGATAATCAACAGGTTTACTACCCCAAGAAACATTGATACCTTCTTTTAAAGCATTATTACTTGCCCAGTCTAATATTGCATTTTTTACTTTTTGAATTTCCTTAAGTGAATTTCCAACCCTGCCTACATAAGCAGCTTTTTGAAAAAATTCTATCGCACTATCTGCATCAGATTGTCTTTCACCATAATCTTCATTAAGATTTACTGTTATAATTGGTTTTGGTAAAGTTTCTCCTAATATTATTTCATGTTTGTTATCTTCTTCATATTTATAAAATGGAGATGTCCATGCATTTTTTTTAAATTTATTTATAGATATTTTTTTCAATTTATAACTAATACCTTTACCATAAGTGGGATGCTCAAAACATTTGGGTGCTTCTTTATATGCATTCCATAGAGATTTTGTGTCATTTTTTGATAATACTTTTTTTGGTTTTGATGTTAGATCAAGATCATCATAACTAGTTAATTTTTTAGCGATAGCATTTCCATTTAATAATAAACCCAAAAAAACAATTACTAAAATTTTTTTCATGATCCAATTATAGTATGTTATTTATTCTTAAAAGAGAACTTATTTATCCAGATAATAGATAATATACTCATTGTAATATAAGATAAAAACTTAACAGAAAATGTGATCATTATTATCTTTAAGTTTTAATAAAATAATTATGAATATTAGATATTGATTGTCACAATGGTGTCACAACGCTAGTGTAAAAGATAATTTAACAGCGATTGTGTTGGTAAAAAACGCTAGAGAATGTCGGTCGTGTTTGTGAAACAAACACTGGCCACTGCCTCGACAAGGCAGGGGTCACAGGTTCGAATCCTGTCGCACCCACCATAGAAGGAAAGGTTTTCTTATCTTTTTT
>ENA-OSJC01003640-OSJC01003640.1-marine-metagenome-genome-assembly--contig:-NODE-3640-length-10928-cov-6.820754_pt1 | contig 10928 bp, 9 predicted proteins | sample MGYA00237885_ERZ534234 | MGnify/ENA primary metagenome ERZ534234 (study PRJEB26413, sample SAMN06343907) | marine metagenome | isolation source: coastal waters | place: Atlantic Ocean: West Antarctic... | reverse complement strand
GGATGGGACAGCTACAAACTCTACCTCGAAGGCAGGGGCAGTGACGCCTTGCTTTACAATGTAGGCTACATTCCAGAGGGGGAGCAAACCACTGAAGTCGTTGGCGCCCGGTACCGGAAGTTCACAGACAATGGCCGGTGGGAACTCGTCATCAGCCAAGATGCTGTGAGCAACCAAGCTAAAAAATTCATTGGCAACAGTGACCTTGAACAGGACAAGCAGATGGATTACTTGGGCGAGGAGCGGAACCGCCGAATGAACATCAAACATGAGGTTGAGTGGGGAAGCCTGACATGGTCCTATGGCGCGGGATGGGTAAACCGTCAGCAGGATTTTGACATTTGGCAATTGCGGCACAATGGCCAAGCTGTCGACACAGCCATCATTCAATCTAGCCTGAGCATCAACAGCTTGAGTGCGTACACCCAGGTGAGTCAGCATTTCATGGATAATAAACTGATGGTGAGTGCCGGTATACGCACAGAGATGTCGGACCTGAACGCTTCGCTGATCAACCCCCTCAAGCAGCTTTCACCCCGCATGGCCATGAGCTACCACTTGAGCCAAGACTGGTCCCTGAATGCCAACTTGGGTCAATACCGTCAGTTGCCCTCCGCCATTCTCTTGGCGGCTAACCACGCCAACAACCAGGATGAATTCGTTGCCAGTACACAAGTCAGGCAAGGCGCTATTGGCTTGGAGTTCCAAAATGGCCAGACCTATCGGGTCTCTATCGAGACCTACTACAAGGCCTATGATCACGCGCCCTTTCTCACAGAAAGTCGCATCCCCTTTGCCAATGCCATCGGTGCTTATGTGGCGGTAGGCGACCAAATGTCCTCACCAGATGCGGAAGGCCGGGCCTACGGCATGGAGCTTTTTCTGCAACAAAAACTCAAGGGATCCTATTGGTGGATGGCCTCTTACAACCTAGGGCATAGCGATGCCAGAAAGACTGGAGAGCAGTGGGCACCTAGCGTCTGGGACAGCAGGCACTACATGAGTTTAACCTGGGGCAAAGTCTGGGGCAAGGGTTGGCAGTTTGGTGCCAAATGGCGCTACTCATCTGGCACGGCTTACACGGCCTTTGATTCTGCCACGTCCTCATTGAAGGACAACTGGGACTTGCTTCAGCGCGGCATCTTTGATTACGCCAATGTCAGCGGCAGCCGATTGGGCGGCTTTTCCATGTTGGATATCCGTTGGGACAAGACCTATGCGCGAAAGCACCACAGCTACACCTGGTTCATTGACCTGCAAAATGTCATGTCCAGCAACGTCCCCTTGATGCCATACCTTACGGTTGTTCGCGACGCCAATGGCGACCCCATGACCCATGAAAATGACCCCAGTCGCTACGCCCTAAAGCGGGTGCAGTCTGACACCGGTCGCCTGCTTCCCACCATCGGGATGATCTGGGAGTTCTGATCCTGATTAACTTTACTGCATGATTAGCCACAGGACATCTTGGTGGGGCAAAGCTCAACAGCACATGATGTGGCTGATTCCCCTGGGGGTATTCCTTTTTTACCTGGTCTTGATTGCCTGGCAAAAGGGCCTGGTAGACAGCACCGATGGGTTGATGCACTACGCCTTTGCTAGGCATGGATTCAGTCACCCGGAAGGCCTGGTACACCATTGGGCCAAGCCCCTTTTTACTTTGGTTGCCTGCTTGCCTGCTCAGGCGGGACCCCAAGGGATTGCCTTGCTCAACGCCTTGCTGATTGCCCTGGCAAGCTACTGGACCCTGCGATCTGCCCGTCAACTCAACCTTGGCGCCTATGCCTTAGCCCCTCTGCTTTTGGTGGCAAGCAATGGCCTCAGTTATGTGGTGCTTGGTGGGCTGACAGAACCCTTGTTTATCGCCGGATTTGCCCTGGCCATTCACAGCGCCCTGAGGCAACGATGGTCTCTGGCTATGTTCATTGCAGGAGCCTTGGTCATGGTTCGACCTGAAGCCATTGTGGTGTTGCCAGGCATGGGGCTCTGGGCGCTCATTAGCCGGCAAGGCCTGAAAGTGTTGCATGCAGCTTGGATCCCTTTGATTTACACCTTGGTTGGCGTGACCTTGTTTGGCAAAGACTTGACTTGGATCCTCAGTGATCAGCCCTATGGTGGCCAGGGAGCGGTTTACGGGCAAGGCCTATGGACGCATTACTTGACCCATTGGCAGGCATTCACATCCTTCAGTGTGATGGCTTTGGCGATCTTGGGTCTTGCCCAATCTCTCCGCCTGGGGATGGGAGCTCTGCGGTTGATCGGCGCAATGGCCATTGGCATTCTGCTTTTGCATGCCAGCCTTTGGGCATTTGGCAGCATGGGGTCCGCTGGCCTTCCTCGCACCTTGACAACCAGTTTGCCTGCACTGATATTGTTGGCTGTCGCAGGCCTGGAATGGGTACGCATCAGTCAGCAACGTCATGCCATCTATTGGCTGGTAGGGCTCATCACCTTTGGCGTGTTCATCATCAACAACCCCTACCCCAAAGCCTTGTCCGACCAGGAGTCCGCAGCCATCTCCCTGGCAGAATCGCTGAAAGACCATGGTCATTTTCATGGCCAGAAAGTGGCATTCCAATACGCAGCCATTGGGCATTATCTGAACATAGACCCATTCGATGACAGCAAAAGCATGAAGCTTTACCATGTCAATGCTTTCAGGCCCAGCCTCAGTTTAACCTTGGGAGATCTGATTATTCACGACAATGTCACAGGACACATTGAAGGGGGTTTGCTTTTGGAGACCTTGAAGGCAGATAACCGTCTTTTGGCTTTAGATTCTGTTCAGATTGGCCACAGCAATCTTTACGCTTTTGCCTGTGTTGATTCACAAAATGACACGATTCTCCAAGTAGGGCCTGAACAGACAACACAGATCCACAAGCCTCATGTTGAATTGCTAAAATTGCCTGCCAATCATCCCTGGTCAAGCCATGACAGCTTACATGTCTATGTTAAAGCTACTGATGCAGATCAACTGGAGCTTTTCATCGATGGCAAGGGGCAAATGCTCTCATTGCCTTTGGATAGGAGCCTGGTGATGCCAACCACCGATTGGTACATGGTAATCCATTCATCCAAGCCTTACCCATTGGAATCGGTGTTGATAATTGCTGACTGATCGGGGCTATTTGCAACAACCTTTACCTGACATGGCTTGGATCACATAGATCTATTCAACTTGGTGTAAAGGAGAAGATTCAGTAGTAGTAGCGAGAATGCATAGCCAACATCCTCTATAGGAATCGTGAAAAGCCTAATACCTAAGTTCTCAACATCATTGTACCAAACAACTTCATCCGCTATGAAGCTGCCCGTAAGAATGCCATTCACAATGAAAAAAGGAATAAGCATAAATAAAAACGTACAGTAGTATTGACCAAGCAGCTTCTTATCTGTTTTAAAGGCTAAAGCAAGTGCAACTAGGGCAAATAGTCCGCTAATTGCGGTGTAAGCTTTACCAGTATTTAAAGCTACTGTGCTTATTAATACGGTAGCTATAATTGCAGATATCACCTTAGTTGACTTTGGACTAACCGAAAGTTTTGGGTTTATCGTTAACACAGACTTGTGTGTGAATATGCAAGCGTAAGGAATGCATATAAAGAAAAGCCACTCTTCTATTGGTAAATCAAGAATGAAGACGCCCAATAAGTAGGTTTCATTGAACCCCCAATAGCCTTGTTGGGTGAAATAAATATCCCAAATTATATAAGGAATTAGCACCAGGAATATCGCAGCAAATAAACTAGGCCAAGATTTGTAAAGTTTTATTCTAGGATGAAAACTGACAGCTAACGGTACCGAAATTGATAAAATATTAATCCAAAGGTAAAGAGACATTACGATTTAAATTCTCGTTTGAAGTATTTCATGGGCACCCAAAGCATTCCAAAACATTCAGCATCTTCTTTATTTAGGTTTTTGTGGTGCATTTTATGCCCATGCCTTAAGGCACGTAGATAAGGGTTTTTTGTACGAGTCCATATTTTTATACGTTGGTGAATGAACAAATCGTGTACGACAAAATAAGCCATGCCATAAATAAAAATACCAATACCAATACCTAGAAAAAGGATGAAGCCACTTAATGACCAAAGGCCAAAAGAAGACATTGACAATACAGCAAAAAAAACGAAAAAGCTATCATTCCTCTCAAAAGGCGGGTGCGGCCTTAGCTTCTTGTTGTGATGATCTTCATGCAAGTTCCAGAAGAAACCATGCATCACGAACTTATGCATGAACCATGCAACGCCTTCCATGAAAACAAATGTGACAAGAACTATTAAAATTATGCTCAACATGAATTCTATTAAATTAAAGAGTGAAGTTAAGTCTCATTTTCTAGACTAAGTTGAGTTGGTACTTTACAAACGACTGTACGAGTAATCTGAATTTAACTGGGTTGCTAACGCGCATGCGTTGATTTTTCAATTCTTCAGCTGGAATGGTTTTTATTTTAGAAAGCAGTTTTTTATAATAGACATAAGCAGTGTACACGCCAAATTTGGCTTCTAATGGAAGGGCTTTGATACCAAGGTATGCAGCTTCAAAATCTGCTTCAATCTCTTCAATTATTATGCGCTTATTGTTGTTGTTTATCGTTTGCCCTTCCAGATGTGGGAAATACGTGCGTTGCAATAATTCAGTATCGTCTTTAATGTCGCGTAAAAAATTTACTTTTTGAAACGCGCTGCCTAACTTCTCTGCAGAAAACTTCAAGTGATTGTATTTTTCCTCATCCCCATCCACAAAAACTTTTAAGCACATGAGTCCTACAACATCAGCAGAGCCATGAATGTATTCTTCGTAAGCATCAGTCGTGTCATAGTCTTTCACATGCAAATCAGCACGCATGCTATGCATGAAAGCATCGATTAAACGGTATTCAATGTTGTACTTGTGGACAACGTATTGAAACGAATTTAAAATCGGATTCATGCTTATCTTTCTTGCTAAAGCTTTCTTTAAGTCTTCTTCAAACTCATCAAACAACGCTTCTTTGTCATAGTCATGAAAAGTGTCTACAATTTCATCGGCAAAGCGAACAAAGCCATAAATAGCATGGATATCTGGCTGAATTTTAGCTGACAGCATTTTAACAGCCAGCGAAAATGACGTGCTATACATGGCTGTAACATTCTGGCTACATTCAATGGAGGTGTCGTCAAATAGTTGTTTCATGTGATTGCTTATTTTGTTCAATAATAAGGTCAGAGACAATTTTTCCTGAAATAATTGCTGGTGGAACACCAGGGCCAGGCACAGTAAGCTGACCGGTAAAAAATAGATTATTTACTTTTTTACTCTTCAATTTTGGGCGAAGGAATGCGGTTTGAAGCAGTGTGTTGGCTAAGCCGTAAGCATTCCCTTTGAATGAATTGTAATCATCCTTGAAATCTTGAACACAATACGATTCCTTGAATAGGATGTCATCTTTCAAGGATTGATCAGTGAGTCTTTCAAGGCGCTCAAGAATGATAGTAAAGTATTTATCGCGCATTGCAGCTGTGTCCTCTAGGTCTGGAGCAAGCGGTATCAGGAATGTGGCAGCTTCTTTGCCTTGTGGCGCAACAGATTCATCTGTAATACTTGGAAAGCTTGCATAAAATAAAGGCTTACTCGGCCACTTAGGCGTATCGTAAATCTCAACAGCATGTTCCTCAAAAGATCCATCAAAAAACAATGTGTGATGCAGCACGTTTTTTAATTTTTTAGAAAACCCTACGTAAAAGAGCAGGGATGATGGGGCCATTGTTTTTCGACTCCAGTAGTCTTCCGTGTACGTTCGATAGGCAGGACTTAATAACGTTTCTGAATGAGCATAATCCGCACCAGAAAGTAGCGTATCTACATCAATTGTGTGACCATTTACTTCTATTGAAGTGGCTTCATTATTTGTAATATTTATTTTAGAAACCGGGGAATCAACATGAAAAACCACACCCAATTCTTTCGCTAGTTCCACAAAACTATCAACGACCGTTTTCATGCCACCTTTTGGATACCAGGTACCAAGTCCAAAGTCAGCATAATTCATGAAACTGTAAAAAAGCGGCGTGTTTGTGGGCTTTGCTCCAAGAAACAAAACAGGAAATTCAAGAACTTGGCGCAACCTCTCATCTTTAAAGTTTTTTCTTACAGAGTCAGAAATCGTAAGAACAAACTGTTTTAACTCTCTTGCTGTTTTCATAGACACCAGCTCTAGCGGACTTAATCCAGGTTTGTAAACCAAGTCTTTAATTGCTATGTCATAATTTTTTTTCGCTTTCGCGATGAACTTTTCTAATGATTTGCCAGCGCCTTTTTCTATCGATTCAAACGTTGCTACTATTTCTGAGAAGTTTTCAGATACATCGATAGTATTCTCTTTCCCAAAATAGACTCTGTATGCAGGTCCGAGTTTTTCAAGGGTATAATAATACGAGGAGTGCTTATCGAAATCACTGAAGAAGCGTTCAAAAACATCAGGCATCCAATACCAGGTAGGACCCATATCAAATTTGAACCCTTCCTTTTTAAATTGACGAGCTCTCCCGCCCAGTTGGGCATTTTTCTCAAACACTTCTACAACACACCCAGCTTGCGCTAAATAGCATGCTGCACTAAGTGATGCGAAGCCTGAACCTATGATTGATACCTTGTTTGTTTTCATTTTGTTTAACAAATATAGTCAAAGTATAAACAAATTGAACAAAACTTTATTCGGCAATAAAATCAGAAAAGCTCTCGATCTTTTCAAGCACGCTATTTATACTCTCGTGAAGATGCACGTTTTTTGGAAGACTATGGCTGTCTATAAATCTTGTTTTTCTTCCTAAAAGATGGACATGTTCATCTTTATTAACCAAAACCTGCTTGTGCAAAGCAGAAACATAAGCCTCAATATCATCTGTCGATGGCGAAACCGTGAAATAACTGATGTATTCAATCTCAGTAAACAGCTTCTGAAGCTCTTTAAGGTTCTCTAATGGAACACTTGGTCCTAAGTAAATGGACTTATAACCCTTCAGCAATAATTCAAAATGGATATAGAGTAGCCCTAAGTCATGGATTTCATGCATTGGCAAAAACAAGACCATGGTTTTGGCATGATTCAAATTTTGGCTTTTAACACGCTCTATATTAATGAGTAACTTCTGTTTTATAAGGGTTGTAATAAAATTCTCATGCGCAGGCACGATGGTCTTTATGGTCCATAAATGCCCAATGTCCTCTAGCAGACGCAAAATCACATTAAGGAAGACTTCTCGAAAAGAGTGATGGGATAGTAGCTGGTTAAACGTGTTGTCAAAGTGCTCTTGATCAAATGTGAGCATGGACACTTTGAATGCACTGATGGCATAATCACTGCTGTTTTTCTTTAAAACAAGCTCTCGAACGGTCTGGTGTAATTGATCTTTACTTAAAACTGCAATTTTTGAAATTTTTACTCCACTTTGATTGAGGAGTGAGATATTTAAGATCTTGACTAAATTATCAAGATCATAATTTCTGATATTGGTATCCGTACGTATAGGCTCAAGCAGATTGTACCTTTTTTCCCATATTCTAATCGTGTGCGCCTTAATACCGGACAAGTTTTCTAAATCCTTAATAGAAAAAGATGTTTTGATGCTCACTCCTATTTTGTTTAATTAAATCATTATATATGTTAAACAAATCTAAAGCTATTATTTCAAACCATTCAATCTAAGTTCAAGAATTTTTAGAATGACCCCTTCGGGTTTGATTGACTGTGGCATTCAAGAGCGAATTCACAGCTTTAGCCAAGCTAAAATGCACTCCATTTACCTAATGATTGTGCTTTTTTTATTTTTTTTATCAAAAATTTGAGTTGGCGGGGAATAACCACTACCTTTGCGAATTATTATACACTATATATTATGAGTAACGGAACAGTAAAATTCTTCAACAACGCTAAAGGCTTCGGCTTCATTACACCTGAAGATGGTGGCAAAGATCTATTTGTCCACAAGAACGGGTTAAGCGATGACATCACCGAAGGTGATAAAGTAAGCTTTGATGTCGAGGAAAGCCCTAAGGGTTTGAACGCAGTAAATGTTAGACTTGATTAATCTAGTCTAGCTTTTTATAAAGTTTTCACGAAAAGCCTGTCAATTTTGACAGGCTTTTTTTATGCTTTAAAATTCTACTCTTCTGCTATTTGTGTAACCGTTCACTAGATGGCTCAATTCTTAGCTATTGTCCGATTCATTTATTAAATTAGCCTATTGATTAACAGTGTAAATAGGCTTTACCAAAAGCTACCTTTTGCATAAACCCTTTGCATTTGGACCATTTAGAAAAAACCATGAAACAACTTTTCCTTCTCTCCCTTATAATAGTAAGCACATCGCTTTTCTCTCAAAACTCTAAGAAAGAGAAAGTGAAGTACACTTATACGCAGCTGCCAATGGACCCGCTTCCTGAATCAGTGAAAAACTATTCTTCGACAATCATCATTGGGTACGCTGAAGAAGAAGCTAAAAAAGCGCGTGAATATGAGGAAGACAAGAAAGATGCACAAGAAGCATACGCTAAAGAATCAAAGGAGTACAAAGGGAAGTCTTTTGGCAAGAGAATCTTACAGACAGCCTTGCTAGGTCAAGCTCCTCCTGTACCAGGCGCAGTGGAGAAGCCAACTTTTAAGCCAACATACAATACTGAGGCATTGGCAAACACATACCTGAAACTTGAAGGATACGAAAAAGGGGATGAAAATAGTGTACTATATGAGGTTACATTGGGTGGCCTGAGAGCTACTGATCCTGTTATCAAAAGCAGCAGCACTAAAAATAAAGACGGGACCACCAGCTATGAATTTTGGTATGAAGTAGTCTTCACCTACCCTATGGCTGTTAGGCTAGAAATAGATGGTGAGGAGATACTAAATGAAACCTATGAAAGATTTGAAGCTGAGGGACTGTACAGAAGCTTTTCGTATAAATCTGAAGCTGCTTTGAAAAAAGCTCTTTCTGTAAATACAGTAATGCAAACAGTGGATAACAAAGCATTCAAAGAAAACCTGTCATACACAAATCAACAGATAAACGAGACATACGCATACATGGCAAAGAAACGCACGACTGTTGTCTATACAGGAAAGGGCAAAAAGCATGACTATAGTGACCTGACTAAAGCATATATATCTATTGAGCAAGGGTTAGTAGATTATGATGCAAATGGTGAAAATGGTGAAATAAAAGAGGCAATTGCCCTTTGGAATAGTGCTTTAGGAGAAATAGATCTGGAAAATAAAAAAGCAAGAATCAACAGAAAAGTTGGATTTGGATTGTACCTAAATCAAATAGAGTATAACATATTGATAAATGAATACACAGCAGCAAAAACTGCTATCAATAATATTTTGCTGATGAATCCCTCCAAGGCGGAGGATAAAAAATTAGAGCCCTATAGAGATTTCTTTGAAGTCATGCGAGATAGGTATGATGCGAATAATGAAGATTAGTTATAGCCTTCACTTTTATAAATAGATTAATATAAAATGAATGGGGTTTAACATTGTACTTATAGAGCCAGAAATACCAATGAATACTGGAAATATTGGTCGTCTCACATTAGCATCAGGATCAGTTTTACATTTGGTAAAGCCATTTGGGTTTGAAATAAATGATGCTAGAGTAAAAAGAGCTGGACTAGATTATTGGAAACACCTATCTGTGAATATTTATGAAAATGTAGAAGACTTTTTATCAAAAAATAATGATAAAAACATGGTCTACCTATCAAGCTCTGCAGAGAAGAGCTATTATTCTATTGACTATAGAGATGATATGTTTCTCGTTTTTGGTAAAGAGTCCGTTGGCTTATCTAAAAATATAATTGCTAAAAACTCAGATAAACTTTATAAAATCCCAATCTTTAGCAATCATGTTAGAAGCTTGAACTTAGCAAATGCTGTGAGCATTGTGGTTTATGAGGGCTTGAGAAATATTAAGGGGTGAGATTTAGACAATCAAACTGAGAGAGTTAGATGTAAAAGTCTACCTCTTTTTTTGTCTAAAAAGAATTAAGGTAGATATTATTGAGGTTGAAAAACCCTACTCTACTGTGACTGACTTAGCCAAATTCCTTGGCTGATCTACATTACACCCGCGCATCACAGCCACGTGGTAGCTGAGCAGTTGCAAAGGAATGGTCGTCAACAAGGGCAGCAAAATCCTTTCTGTTTCAGGCACCTCGATGACCACATCTGAATGCTTTGTTACATCCACATCGCCTTCAGATACAATGGCAATGACATAGCCCTTTCTGGCCTTGACCTCTTGAATGTTTGATAAGGACTTGCCGTAGAGCTCTGTCTTCGGAGCTAAAATAATGACGGGCAACTCCTCAGTGATGAGCGCAATGGGGCCATGCTTCATCTCAGCTGACGGGTAGCCCTCAGCATGGATGTAGGAGATCTCCTTGAGCTTCAAAGCGCCCTCTAAAGCAACAGGGAATTGCAATCCCCGACCAAGGAAAAGTGCATTGTCCGCCTTATTCAGGCTAACAGCTGCCTTCAAGATGGTGTCGTCTTGCACAAGCATCTTGTCAATCAGGGACGGAATCTTTGTTAAGGCCTTGACCAACTGGATCGCCTTTGTCTTGCTCAGGGTCTGCCTGTGTTGACCCAAATAAATAGCCATCAGCGTCAGCACTGTCACCTGCGCTGTGAAAGCCTTGGTAGATGCCACGCCAATCTCAGGTCCTGCATGGGTGAACGCCCCTGCATTGGTCTCCCTAGCGATGGACGAGCCCACCACGTTGCAAATACCAAACACCGTAGCGCCAGCTTTTTTAGCCATCTTGATTGCGGCCAAGGTGTCTGCTGTCTCTCCCGATTGGGATACAGCAATCACCACATCCTTTGGCCCTAATACAGGGTTTCTGTAGCGGAATTCAGATGCGTACTCCACCTCAAC
>ENA-OSJC01003636-OSJC01003636.1-marine-metagenome-genome-assembly--contig:-NODE-3636-length-10932-cov-4.085951_pt1 | contig 10932 bp, 21 predicted proteins | sample MGYA00237885_ERZ534234 | MGnify/ENA primary metagenome ERZ534234 (study PRJEB26413, sample SAMN06343907) | marine metagenome | isolation source: coastal waters | place: Atlantic Ocean: West Antarctic... | reverse complement strand
TTCAAAAGATTGATAACTACTTAACCTCTGAAGATTTGTTAATTGAAGATGTTCCAGACACAGAATCAAAACCACCAAAATTATATTCAAGGGAAAATATTGATGCTATTCTTGATGAAGATTTTAAAACGCCACATTGGTGGATATTTTTACTTTCAACAGGTTTAAGAGTTTCTGAATTTTACAATTTAAAAAATGAAAACATACATGAAGATTCAATTCATATTTTATCAACTAAAAAGAAACGAACTAAGTCTGGTAAATGGAGGTATGTTCCTTTAACTAAGATTGCTAAAAATTGTTTAATACAATTTGATAGAGATTCAGAATACTTAGTTGAAAGACCTTACACATTAAGTGCAATTAAAACAAGATTTAGAAGAGTTTGTACAAGAGCTGGTATAAGTTCAGAGAAAAGAGGGGTTCATTGTTTAAGACATACATTTTGCTCATATCTTATAATGAGTGGTACAAATTTAGTTGTAGTTCAAAAGATAATGGGGCATAAAGATATCAAAACAACAATGGACTATGTACATCTGACACCAAATTATTTTCAAGATGAAATAAAGAATTTTTCTTTAGATATTCAAGACAATCCTAGACTGACAATCCTAGATTAATTGAGGGCTGGTCAAAATACAATTCAGTTAGTTCAGATAAGTCCGATCTTCTAAATACAACCTTACACCCAGGTGGCTTGGCTGCTGGAATACAAAAGCGTTTAATTAACTTATCAAAAGCTGATTCAGATATTCCTAAATACATTTGTGCTTCAAATCTAGTAAGGTAATCTTTATTTAAAATAACTGGTTTTTGTTTTTTCATATAATCTTCAATAACAATCTGTTCAAAGGATCATAGAAAGGCTTAATAGTGCCATCCTCAAAATACATACCACCCTCTGGATCAATACTTGTTTCCTCTATTTTTGGCTCTGATTTACCTGTGCGAAACTTTCTAAATAAATCTTCTAAGTTACCATCCTCCATGTATTCTTTAATACGAATATGAGCAGAGAATTTCTTCATACTATCAACTGTCTCACATAGCAAGTTAGAAGTCATTTTAGAGCCATCTGGTAAGGTAACTATAAATTGGTTATGCTTACCTTTAACCCATTTTATTTCAGTAACCATGACTAAAAAGGGATGTCATCTTCAAACTCATCAGCACCTTGAGCCATTGCTGGATCTGCTGCTTTACTTACCTGTGTTTTATCTGGTTTGAATGTATCTACAGTCACAGCATGAGTTTTTCCATAAGCATCTGGACTAACTTTTTTCTTAGATATTTCTAAGTTTATGTATTGAGTACCATTTATTTCATAAAAATATTCTTTAACAGTTCTTAATTTTGTTAAATTTAAAGCAAATTTGACTAGAGTATTGCCATCTTTAAAAGCGTGGGTTTTTCCATTTGCTACATATATTTTTTCTTCGTTCATACTTCTCCTTAACCTGTGTGTGAAAATATTTGTGTTGTTACTTTATGACTCTGCAAAATTAAATCTATTTTGTTTATTGATTTATCTAATGCTTTTTCTAATTCAATATTAGTTTCAATTGCAATATTTAACTTGCCTTCTAATTTTTCAGCTTTAGCTTTAAGTTCAGCATATTCTTTTATTAAATGTTTCATTGCAGCATCTCATTGGCAGCAAGAAACTTTTTTAATCCATTGTTACAGCTCATACTCTTAGAGTTTTGAATTGCATTAATAAAAACCTTAATGTAAGAAGTAGGCTTTGTAGTTATGTACGACAACATCCAATGTGGGTTGTTGCTATCTAATAACTGTTGCTCATACTCGCTCATTTATACTACTCCAATAGTTAAAATCGGTGTGTTTTGAGGAAAAGGTACACACCAAACCCCCTATGAATATCATGCTGACTTCAGCTTGTTATCAAATAGTTTTAAATATTGATCTTGAATAATCACCAGGTTATGTTTAATTGCCCATTCAAATATTTTCTTAGCTTCAGACAAAGCATCTTTAGCTTTAGCTTTATCTTGAGCAACGCTTATAGCGTAGTAATTAGTCAGCTCATTCTTAGCCTCAAGTCCAGCCTTCTTACCAATCTTTCCCCATACAGAGGTATCAACATTTTCTTTCTCAACTTTCTTAGCGTTTCTTTCTTGAACTTTGATCTCATCTTTAAAATCATCAGCCTCATCTTCAGAGTAAACATCACCATGAAGTCCAATTAATTTAAGAATGATGCGGTCCTTTGCTCTTTTCTCCGCCATAGCATAAGGGTATGAGTTCTTGGAGTTCTTAGGCGTAGCTTCACCAAAAGTCCATTCAAACTTATCACCTAAGTAACCTTTAACCATAACAATAGCAATGCTCTTATCGGCATCACTCTCCACTATTACTGGCTCATCAAAAGTAATACCTTTGTTTGCTGCAATAGTTTCACAAGCACTATGTTTAAGCACCCAAGTACCATGACAATCCCACAAGGCATCTTTCTTTAATCCGTTTTCTTTCAACGCTTTTGTTACATTCTCTGGGTAACTATATGTAGCCATTAATTCTCCTAATAATCTGTTGGTATTACTTGTATAAAATCATTTGCTGAAGTTGGTTGATGTTCTGGATGGTTCTCTTCAATGTATCTTTCAAAGATTTCCTCCGTTTGGTCATCAGACAACTCAGTAATAAGTGTTTCATTAATATATAAAGCGAGTTTCAAAACTTCATATGAATGATGTAAGGCACAATGCCTATTGCAAAACCTAGTACAAAAAACTTTTGATCGTACTTATGAGATTTAAATTTTGTAACCATCGCTTTTACGAAAGGTCGTCTATCCCCTTTAAAAACTTCAATGCTCTTATTCATGCAACCTCCTCAAGGTTTAATAAATTCTTCTTACAATCGTCATATCCTTCATCAAATAACAATTCATCATTAAACGACACATTAATTCTGTCTTTAGTCATCCGATCTCTTTCGCAACTAAGCCAACCTATTTGATATATTCTTGGTTTGGACCTTAAATATTCTTTACGGTTGCCAGGTAAAACAAGATTCTCAGTCATTCGTATTGCCTCATGTCCAGACTCACCTTTTGTTATTAGTTCTCGTGCTGTATTAAATTGATCTTTGTTAAGGTGGGAACTCTCATCATTCCATTCTGAATAACTTTTTTCTTGTCTTTCCATCCTTTCTCCTTAGTTGAATAATTCTATTATAGGTTAATAATTGTATCTTTTGCAACAAATAAATACTGAGGTTAGCCACAAAAGGCACAGAAATGTAGACACATAAGTGTCTACAAAGCTAAAAAATATTTTTAATTAGGTAGAGAAACTACCCAAATAGATATTTAAAGATTAAAAAATGGCATGGCAAAATGCTAAACCACTTACAAAAGCTGTTGTAAATCCTAACAACTTATATGACAATTTCAATCCATTCGATATTTGTTTCTTCTTAATGATCTTGAGAGCAAGATGCTTAACTAACTCTCTTCTTTGTATTGAGTATTTATCACTCTCAATTGTTGCAGCGTTATCTTTCATAGTCTTATCCTGGTTTTGAGTCAGTAAGAAACTAAATCTGACTTGTTCCCGCACTATGTAATAAGATTGGGTCTATACGCCTTCGCTGTTTTCCGAGTCTAATGGCATGCTCGTGCATTTTTTTATTTAAATGGGCTGTACGCATTACCGCGTAACTTTGCTATCCCATTAAGTGTTTGATTGATTGTTGCTAACGTCAATTGAGAAGTCATTCCTCTTCGTTATGTTCTTTGCAACAATGCCTAGAACTGTATTAATTTGTTACTCGCTGCTTGCAGTATCAGTCGAGTCCTTCGCTTATTATAGTGGTCTTAGGCTTCTCCACTTTCTTAATTTGTAGTTCATAGTAACAGGTTTTTAGAACCTAATTAAATTATTTTATTTAAATATTTGTTTTATTTTAGATACTTTTTTAGCCTCGTCTGTTAAGAACAATTTACTTTTTTTGTCTATCTCTATTACCCAGTAGTCTTTGTGAGGATCAAGCGTAATGTTTTCAGTTAATAGGGCAATATGAACCGCAGCTTCTACTACAACTTTTGTAGCATCCTTGCCATCCATTAAAAATGAAACTGTGGTATTTAGTTGTTCAGCTAACTGTGATAAGTATCTAGGATTTGTAACACGACCAGTCTCTACATTGGCTATATTCATATAACTTATGCCTAGCTTCTCTGCTAGTTGGCTTTGTGAAAAACCCTTCTCTAATCGTAAATTCTTGACTCTGAGTGCTAATGTTGACATGATTATTTAATTATTATTTGCTATTGTATTTAATTCAATATATAATCAGGTAAAAATGAATTAATTTATAGTGTGTAAAAGATACTAATTATATCACCAATTTGGGGTCTATAACAATGGGAAATAAATGCTCGAAACCTGTATATCTACTTGCTCTTTAGCACGATTTTGTGCTAGACATTCGTTGAATAATCCATCACCAAGAATAAGAAACACCAGGCAAGGAAGATACAACCCAGAATTGAAGAAGAATTGTAAAGGTTATTTGGAATTAGATATAGAAGATGACGATACAGATTCATAGAAAACCTTTAAGCGTTAATGCTTGTTGGCAAGGTAAACGGTTTAAGACTCCTTTATACAAGGCGTATGAACAAGAAATACTTTTACTGTTGCCAAATAAATACGAGATTCCTGAAGGAGACTTGCAGGTTAGGTATGAGTTTGGACTTAACACAATGGCAGACTGGGATAACCCTGTTAAGCCTTTGCAAGATATTCTTCAGAAGAAGTACGACTTTGATGATCGTAGGATTATGAAGGCAGAAGTAATTAAGAAAGTGGTTAAGAAGGGCGATGGATATTTTAACTTTGAGATACGAGGTATGGAATGAGTTTTGAAGCTATGGCTATGGTAGTAACAGTTGAGAACATATCACCAATTAATAAGCTGATATTAATTTTGTTATCTAACTATGCTGATGAGAACAATAAATGTTTTCCATCTTATGAGAAGATTTCAAAGTTAGCTAATTGCTCAAGGCGAACTGCTGTAAGAAGTATTAACAAACTTGAAGAGATAGGATTAGTATCTATCCAGAAGAGAAGGTTGTCTAACAATGACAACCAATCCAACATTTATACCATCAATAGACCTAGTGTCAGAATGTCACCACCTAGTGACAAGGACAGCACTACCCCTAGTGACTCAGTTACACCCCCTAGTGACACAATGTCACCCAATACTATCACTTTAAACAATCAGTTAGTTAATACATCTATAGTTAGATTCCAAGAGTTTTGGGATGTCTATCCAAAAGGGCATAGAGTTTCTAAAGGTTTATGTATTTCCAAATGGAAGTTATTAAAGCTAGATGAAATTGCTGATGTAATTATTGCTGATGTTTTAACAAGGACAAAAGAGAGTAAGAAGTGGACTACTGGTTTTATCCCAGGTAGTAGGACTTATCTGTATCAAGGGCGTTGGCATGATGATCTCGACAAGATTGAACTTGTGGTAGATGAAGATAGCTTTGAGTACATGAACATGGTGGCAATTGGCACTATGAATGAAAAAAAAAATATTGAGGTAGCATAATGTATCAGAAAGAAATAACTCCTGAACTAATAGCATTATCAACAGGTGTGGCTTTATGGTCACAAGCTAGATATGGTTGGTTTATTAGTTCTAAGGTAAGTGATAAGCAAATAGCAATTGAACTTGCTAGTGAGTTAGAACAGCTTACACCCCATCAATTAAATTTTATTGAAGATGCCAAGAAGAAGTGGGTATCTGATGAGCATGATAGACCGCCTAATGTAGTTGAATTTGTTACAGCAGTTAAGCAGGTATGTGAGATAGATAGAAAGAAGAAAGAAACTGAACGCCTAACACCAAGACTACAGAATCAAAGAATAGATTTTGCAGGTATGTGGGATGCTTCTAATGATAAAGATAAGATGACTTTCTTTGAGCGTTACGACTCTCAAGAATGTCCACCTGCTACAAAGTATTTTGCAAGACAGTTCTATCGTAAGAAAGGACTAGAGGAAGAAAAAATCGCAGAACTATTGGAGTATTAATGAAGAGAGCAGTTGTTTTTCCAGACCAGCACTATCCGATACACGATGTAAAGGCAATGAGTGTTGCTCACCAAATTCTTAGAGAAGTTAAGCCAGATATATTTGTTAATCTTGGTGATGTAGTTGAGGGAGATAGTGTTTCCAGTCATAGGTGGAAGAGAAGAAAAAGACCACCTTTAGAGTACCAGCTTCCATTGATAGAAAAAGAAATACAATTAGTTAATAAAGAACTCGACAAAGTGGATGCTATCTTAGATGAGGTAGGCTGTAAAGAAAGACACATCTGTCAAGGCAACCATGATGAATGGTACGATATGTTTGTAGAAGAGAATCCTTATTTAGATCACCTTACATTTCGTAAGGCTTATAAGTGGGATGAGCGTGGTTTTAAGTTTAAAAAATACAATGAAGTTTTAACCATTGGTAAGTTGTCTTTTATTCATGGTGCATATACAGGGCCTACTCACGCTAAGAAACACTTAGAATCGTATGGAACATCAATCATGTACGGCCACGTCCACGACCTTCAGCGATACTCAATGACACGACTTAAAGATGGCGCTATATCTGCCTGGTCTTTAGGCTGTCTAAAAGATATGAGAGCTGAGAAAAACACCTGGCTTAGAGGAAGGCTTCACAATTGGAATCACGCTGTAGCCATAGTAGATTTTTTTGATAACGGTAACTTTGCGGTGCAGATTGTAGAAATTATTAAAGGCAGAACTGTGCTTAATGGTAAAGAGATAATTGGATGAGTAAGATAACTGAATCAGCTAAAGGACAAGTCTGTGAGATGAGGCTTGATGGGTGTCTGCCTGGAACGGAGACAGTTGTCTTTGCACACCTTAATAGAGACTCTGGAATGGGTATGAAGAATAGGGTAGGGGAGTTCGATTGGGGCTGCCCATTGTGCCTGAATTGTCACAAAATCGCTGATGGTGTTATTCTGACAGATTACGATAGAGAGTGGTTAGAACTATTACATCTTAGAGCAACTATCCGCTATCAAAAGAAACTAGCAAAAGATGGAGTTATAACAGCATAGGACATTCTTAAATAATTATAACTCTGAGGAGTTGATGATTATGTTTAGTCGCTTACAACTTAATTGAGTGTCCTATTTTTTTATAACTGTGGAGAAGATGATGGAAGATTTAAAAGAAATGGTAATGAAAGTATTACAAAATAAATCGTTAACTGTGTTCCTAGCAATTGCTATTTTGGCTCTGTTGTTTGGATGAATAAAGACATTGTAAATAACCCTGCCCACTATACCAAAGGGAAGATTGAAGTAATTGATTTTATTATTGATCAAAAGATGGATTACCTAACCGCTTCAGCAGTTAAGTATCTATGTAGACATTCTCATAAGCATGTGGGTGAGGGGCAAATAGATGACCTAAGAAAAGCCAGGTTCTTTATTGAAAAACAAATTGAACAACTAATGCGTGAAGATGATTAGTCGTGTTATAAAAAGAGCCGAACCTAAAGAAGCTACCTTTAAAACTTTAGTCCAGGATTTTTATCGTGAAAACCCAAGCGTTGATATAGCTACCATATGTATCTATGAAGGTAAGCCTAAAAGGTCAGATGCTCAAAGTAGATTGTATTTCTCTTGGCGTGATATATTTGCTGAAGAACTTGGTAACAATAAACCAGAGATGCACAAAATCTTAAAAGATAAATTTAAAGTAGAATCAACTAAAGACTTAAATGTAATGGAGTTTGTTGATTTTCTTTGTGAGATAGATATGCTGGCTGCGGAACATAACATTACATTGCCTCATGGCAACGACTATGAGATAGCAGTCTATGGCAAAATAGTTTGACTCTGGGTGTGTTATAAGATATACTGAAAGGATGCCAAGCGAGAAAAAAGTACACCAAATAAACATCAAAGTTGATGATGATGATCTAACTTACCTAGATGCAAAAGCTAAAAGGTATGGACTTTCTCGTTCTGCAATGATTAAGTATTTTGCACTTAATGGTGAATTTACTACCAGAATGGAAGAACAGTTAAAACATCCTAGACTTTAATACATAGGTCGTATGTTGTGAAACTCAACCATAGCTTCATTAAATAATGGCTCATCAAATCCTTTAGGATTATCTACAGTTATTAAACTATCATTGTAGAATCTAGGGTTTTCAGCATCATATTTTTCGTAATCAAAATTCTTTTCGTAATCTTTAGGCGCAGCTAACATACTAGCTCCCTTACCAATAACACTAGTAATTCCAGTAAACAATCCTAATTTACCTGCTCCTCTAAGTGCCATTAAACCTAATGCTGGTAATGGCATTATAAACTCATCCTTTGTGATGGCTCAAAAGAAGCAAAGTTATTTTCTTGCTCCATAGGTCTTGATGACCATGCTGGGGAAGTTCCATATAAAGCAAGAGCTTCTTGATACCCAACTTCAGTATCCCAATACGGATCGTCTGTATTAACTGACCAAAAGTTAGTTCCTTCAGCCATCATATAACCAGGTTTTTCACTAGGCGCAACTTCTATACTTTGGTTTACTTTTTGTTCTGGTCTAAGTTGTTCCATAGAATTTAACATTCCTGTATTGTTTATAGGATTTTCTAAAGGAATTGGCATAGACTTAGGTGTAGCTTCTACAACTATTTGTGGATTAAAATCCATTGGAATAGGCATACCATTAGAAGCAAATTTTTGTTCATCTACCCAATCAATATTTGTAGGCATATAATTTTTAAACATTCCTGATAAATATTTCATTATGTCCATTTATTCCTCCGCCATTACTTCATTAATTCCAGCCATTAACTGTGCAAAGACACCACCAAATTGTTGGCTTTTTGGACTCATAGTCATTGCCCTGGCTAATGTTCTAGTTGTTCTCGGTGAAGTTAATATTCTAGATACAATATAAGGTGTTAAAGTATATTGTGTAAGCTCAAAACCTAGTTCAGTTTTAGATTGTGCTGCATCTACTCCTGGAATAACATTCATAACACCAAGAGTGTCTAATATTAGACCTGCTTGACCAACTTTAACCATAAAGTCTCCAGCAGCAGAAGTTCTTTTTTGTGCGCCTTCTAAAATAGTAATAAAATCTTTTATAGAAGTTTGTTGTTTCTTTGTAAATGCAGTCGTAAAAGTATCATTAAGAGGTGTATTTTTGTTTAATAATTTTTTTAAATTTGCTATGTTAAATTCACCTGCTACAACATCGGCAGGATTTAAAATTGTATTTTTTATTCCTGACCTTTGTGGACTACCTATATTTGATAGTACGCTTGAAGTATTATTTCGTGAACCTGCAATTAAAGATTCTAAATAACCTGTTTGCATTTTTTGAAACACATCATTTGCATTAAATGCACTATCTGTTCCTTTTGCGAGTTCAGCAGATTTATTAAGAGCAATTCTAGCTTCTTTAATTAAAGTTACATTACCTGAAGCAAAAATTGTTCTACCAATTTCTTCTGGATCATTTTTAAGCAAACTAGCTATATTTTTAGATTTAACTGCTGCTGCGCCTTCTGCCCAAAACTGAGTTGCTTTTTTATATTCTGTTATAAATAACTTGTTTTTAGTTGCTGCTGCGCCATCATCTAAAGACTTAGCTAATATACGCTCCATTTCACCCATCATTAATTTAGCTTTTGCTTCACCAAATTTAGTTTCTAAGGCTCTTGATTCTGCTAAAAAATAAGACCTTAATTCTTGAGCTGCTTTAAAAGAAATACCATCACTTTCTATTGACATTATTTTTTCTAATAATTTACCACCCCAAGTTCCATTTGGAATACCTGCAACTTCTGCGCCAACTTTTAGTTTGCTTTCAGCGTGTTTTTTTAATTCTTTAAGTGATACAGGCTGAACAATATTTTTAACCGTTTGTGTTTCTGTGCGATTAACCATAGCACCAGTTTCATCTAAGATGTTAGTAGGTACTATTCTTTTTATTATTTCTTTTTGATATTTTTCAGTATACAAAGTGTCTAGGTAATCAAACATTTGACCGCCTATAGCGCTATGTTGTGCTTGACCTGTTATTACTGCGGATTGAAAAAGCTCACCTATATCAACGCTACCACTAAGATTATTGTAAGCTGTAGTATTAAAATGTTTTATATAAGAATCTACATAGTTTGTTATCGCTGTGTCTGTTAGACCTTGAGATTGATTAAATTTTCCACCACCCCAAGAAGCAGCAGCAAGAGCTTCTATACCATTAATAAACGCACTTGTTGTAACTTGAGAAGCTGTTAATTTGCCTCCACTTGCTTCAATAAGATCGTTAATCATTGTTGTTACAGGTACATATTGTTCGCTTTCATTAAGAACAGTATCCTCACCTGCGCCACGATAAGCCTGTTGATCTGCTGGAAGTTCATAGTCTCCTGTTTCTGAAGGTTTAGTTTTACTCATGTCTTGGATGACACTGCCTTCATACTTTGGTTTACCTTTAATTAATCTCCATGTTCCTCTAATAGAAGCCACAACACCTTGACCTAACGCTTCATAAAGCGCTTCTTCTGAGCCAGCACGAAAAGCACTATTTACAGAGGCTTGCCAATTACTAGGCTTTTTATCATTATCAGTTAAAGTATAAAAACCTTGTTCTGCAAGATCGCCTGTTGTTCCGCCTGCAAAAGCACCTCCAACTCCGCCTAGAAAAGCGCCTATTGGTTTTGCTGCGTAACCAACAACAGGAAGGACAGGAGGCATTGCGTTCCAGCCTATTGATGCTCCTCTCCAGCCACCTACTCCGCCACCTACAATTTGGGCAAGTCCATCAGCATTTACTGTATCAATATTTTCAGGATAATCTGGATTACCCATTACATCTACTCCTGTTGGAATAACAGCTTG
>ENA-OSJC01003631-OSJC01003631.1-marine-metagenome-genome-assembly--contig:-NODE-3631-length-10939-cov-15.869545_pt1 | contig 10939 bp, 10 predicted proteins | sample MGYA00237885_ERZ534234 | MGnify/ENA primary metagenome ERZ534234 (study PRJEB26413, sample SAMN06343907) | marine metagenome | isolation source: coastal waters | place: Atlantic Ocean: West Antarctic... | reverse complement strand
TAATATTATCACATAAAAAAAGCGACGAGGTTTTATTAAGACTTGAGAATTCTGGGGGAACAGTCCATGAGCATGGTCTAGCAGCTGCACAATTAAAGCGTCTTAAAGACAAAAATATTCCTTTAACAATATGTGTTGATAAAGTAGCGGCTAGTGGTGGCTACATGATGGCTTGTGTCGCTAATAAAATTATAGCTTCTCCATTTGCCATAATTGGGTCTATAGGTGTGCTAGCGCAAGTTCCAAATTTTAATAAATTACTAAAAAATAAAGGAATTGATTTTGAGCAACATACAGCTGGTAATTACAAAAGAACTGTAACTATGTTTGGTGAAAATACTGATAAAGACAGGGAAAAGCTAGGTGAACAACTTCAGGATATCCATGTTTTATTTAAAGATTTCATTACTGCTAATCGTAAAAATATAGATATAGAAAAAGTTGCAACTGGAGAATATTGGTACGGTCCAAAAGCTTTAGAATTAAAGCTTATTGACAGCATTATGACTAGTGACGAATACATACTCTCTATGGTAAACGAATTTGAAATTTTCCATATTCAATACAAAAAATTAAAAACGCTCTCAGATAAAATATCAAAAATTTCTTCTAACGCCTCAAATAAAGTATTTAATGTGCTTGAGCAAAAGAACCACGATAAAAATATCTTTAAATAACGCCTTGTTTAATTAAATCTAAGATGCCGTCTCTTATAGCTTTAGCTATATCTTTTTGAAACTTTGCAGTCTTTAGCTTCTTCTCTTCTCTTACGTTAGACAAGAATGAGGTTTCTATAAGCATGGATGGTATATCAGGGGACTTTAGAACAACGAAACCTGCTTGCCCAATGTTATGCGAATGAATTTTAGAAACTTTTTTTAATTTAGACAGGATAACACTGGAAGCTTTAATACTTGTCTCTATAGTAGCACTCAAAGAAAGATCCAATATAACCTGCGCGAGAATGTTATCTTTGTCGTCTAAGCTAACTCCACCTATTAGATCAACCGCATTCTCTTTATTAGCAAGCCATTTTGCAGCCTCGCTTGATGCTCCATGCTGTGAAAGAACATAAATAGATGAGCCGCTAGCTTTTCTGTTTCTGGCAGCGTCAGCATGTATTGAAATAAATAAGTCTGCTTTAAATTTCCTAGCTTTTTTAATTCTGCTTCTAAGAGGTATGTACGTGTCATTTTTTCTAATTAAGACCGGCCTAATATTTTTTTCTTTTCTTAGCAACGCGTATAATTTTTTAGATATTGATAAAACAATATCTTTTTCCATGGTGCCACGTTTTCCAATAGCCCCCGGGTCTTTCCCTCCGTGTCCAGCATCAATAGCAATCACTATTATATTTTTCTTAACTTTCTTAACTTTCTTAACTTTCTTAATTAGATACACATCTATAACTAATCTGTAACTATATTTATCATTTTGAGTTAATGAAAAATATTTATATTTAAATTTACCATTTGGTTTAATAGAAAAATTTAGGCTACTTTTACCCTTATTAAATACCAGGCTTTTAATATACTTTTCATCAACTACAGGGCTTCTAAAATTCTTAATAAGACTCATATTTTTTAAGGAAATACGTAAATATTTTTTATCTACGTTATTTACTTGAAAATTAATTTTTTTATTTGAATCAAAGACTATTCTTGCTTTATTAAGCTGATTATCATATGAGATTCTTATCGTATTTAAAGTGCTACTAGCTGTTGCTTCCGAGTAGCATGAAATAAAAAATAATGCTGAGAAGATTATTTTTAATATTTTTTTCTTGATAGTAGAATTTATCAATTGAGTCATTTATCTTATATTTTGAATTAATTGCTTTCCTTTACTAGAATTCCCAGTAAAACTAACCCGCCTAATATCTGTATCTTTTAATATTTCTATGTCGATAATAATATCAGATTTTTTCATCAGACTTATGTCATTTTCAATCCATTCAATTATTATCAGACTATTTTTTGAATAATAATCACGGAAATCTATATAATTCTGCTCGTCTTTTTTTACCCTGTATAAGTCTGCATGCGTAATATCAATATTACTATAATTATATTCTTCTACTATACTAAATGTAGGGCTTTTAACCTTTTCATCAGCTTTATAGACCCTAATTAGGTTTCTTATGAATGTTGTTTTCCCAGCACCTAAGTACCCATTCACTCCTACTATTATTGGCAATATAATGGCCTCTGAAAATTTATGAGCTAATGCAGCCATCTCTTTTTCTGTTTGTACTGTAAATTTCATAAATATTTATTTGCGCCTGCTCTTTTGTAATAAATTATACTTACTCTAAATCTTTGTTTGCAACATTGTATATCAAAGAATAGAATAGTATTTAAATTATCTCTGTGGAGGAGAAACAATGAATCCTTTAAAATCAATACCAATGACTGTAGGACTAGGTTTTGTCTTAGCAATATTAATAAGCATGTATTACCAGCATGGTGATCCAGCTAATGCTATTTGGGCTCTAGCGACATGGTTGCATGTTTTCTTTGGTATAGTCTGGATAGGTCTTCTTTATTACTTTAACTTTGTCCAAGTTCCTGGTGTTGCCGCAGCACTAGCAGACAAAGATGGCCCCGGTCCATCTGCTATAAATAAATATATCGCACCAAGTGCATTGTTTTACTTTAGATGGGGAGCGCTTTTAACGTGGTTAAGTGGCGTTGTAACGCTTCATGTTAGCCAGATAGGAATTCACAACGCTTTTGCTCTCCAACCAGGTGCAGAAATTATTGGGATTGGCGCATGGTTAGGAACAATTATGTTATTAAATGTTTGGGGATTAATCTGGCCAAACCAAAAAAGAATTTTAGGGATAGTTAAAGCTACAGATGCGCAAATAGCAAAAGGCAAGGTAGTGGCTTTGATGGCATCAAGAACAAATACCCTACTCTCAATTCCAATGTTAATGTGTATGAGCAGTCATATGCATGGCCTACCGCTGTAGTATTGAATTTATTTAAACTTAGCAGTATTATATAAGATATCCACGGCAGCATTAGCTGCCGTTTTTATTTGGCATTCTATATATGAACTATTTAATGAAAAACTATAAGCCCTTACAGATATCCTTTGATAGCGGAAAAGGATGCTATTTGTATACTAATAGTAAAGAAGAATACCTTGATGCTATATCAGGTATAGGAGTTTGTGGAATTGGTCATAGTCACCCAGAAATCTCCAAAGTAATTGCAAGCCAATCTAAAAAACTAATCCATGTCTCGAATTTATTTCAAATAAAAAACCAAGAGGAGCTTGCAAATAAACTCTGCAAAATCTCGAAAATGAAATCAGCGTTTTTTTGTAATTCTGGCTCTGAAGCAAATGAAGCAGCAATTAAGCTGGCTAGATTGCATGCAAATAACAAAAAATTAAAAAATTCAAAAATTATTGTTTTTAATAGATCTTGGCATGGAAGAACTATTGCTACCTTAAGTGCAACTGGAAGCGCAGCAGCTCAGAAAGGTTTTAAGCCTATGCTAAGTGGGTTCATCAAATGTGAATACAATAACATTACTTCAGTAAGAAATGCCTTAAAAAAATACAATGTCTCTGCCGTAATGCTAGAAACAATTCAGGGTGAAGGCGGAATCAGAATAGCAGCTGATAGTTTTTTAAAGGAAATTAGAAAAATTACTGAAAAAAAAGATATATTAATGATAGTTGATGAAGTGCAAACAGGAATGGGAAGAACAGGGAAATGGTTTTCTTACCAGCATTCTAAAATAAAACCAGATATTGTTACATGCGCAAAAGGATTAGGAAATGGTGTTCCTATAGGAGCTTGCTTAGGGAATAAAAAAACTAGCGAGTTGTTCACGCCAGGTTCACATGGCAGTACATTTGGAGGCAATCCCTTGGTATGCGCGGTATCATCTAAGGTTATAGATGTAATTAATAAAAGAAGTTTATGTGAGCAATCAAAGGCAATGGGTCAGTATTTAATTAAAACACTTAAAGAAAAAACTAAGAACATAAGTGTTGTTAAAGAGATTAGAGGAAAAGGTCTGATGATTGGCATAGAAATTACTAAAAAGAATTCTAACATTGTTAATGACTGTCTAGATCAGAAATTAATATTGAATTTAACATCTGAGAATGTAATAAGATTATTACCTCCTCTTATTTTACAAAAAAAACAAGCGGACTTTATAGTGAAAACATTGTCTAAAATATTAATTGGATACTCGAAATAATGAAAAAAAATTTTATAACATTACTTGATATACCTAAAAAAGATATACAGAAACTTATTTTAAGAGCTATTGAGCTCAAAAAAATGAGAAATAGTAATATTACTTACACTCCGTTACAGAATAAAACCTTGGCTCTTATATTTGACAAGTCTTCAACCAGAACTAGAGTTTCATTTGAGGTTGGAATGACGCACTTTGGGGGGAATACTTTATTTTTATCACCAAGAGATACACAACTTGGCAGAGGTGAGCCTATCGAAGATACCGCAAAGGTAATTTCAAGTATGGTTGACTGCATTGTCATTAGAACTCATAAGCATGAAGATGTCTTAAAGTTCTCTGCTCAATCAAGTGTACCCGTAATCAATGGTTTGACAGATCTAGTTCACCCATGTCAGCTGCTAGCTGATGTAATGACATTTGTTGAAGCTAAAGGTGATATTTCAGGTAAAAAAGTTGCCTGGATAGGGGATGCTAATAATATGTGTAACTCATATATTAATGCTTCAAAACAATTTGATTTTCAACTCTCTATTGCAACACCTAAAAATTTCATACCTTCATTATTCGAACATGAAGACGATGTTGTATTAACTCATGATCCTTTAATAGCCGCAAAAGATGCGGATTTAGTTGTAACAGATGTATGGGCCAGCATGGGCCAAGAGGAAGAGGAAGAAAAGAGAAAAGAGATATTTAAAACGCTTCAGGTTAATAAAGAAATAATGAGTGTAGCAAATAAAGATGCAATATTTATGCATTGTTTACCTGCTCACAGGGGAGAAGAAGTAACATCTGATGTTTTGGATAGTGAAGCGAGTGTTGTATGGCAAGAAGCAGAGAACAGATTACATGCTCAGAAAGCTTTGCTTGAGTACCTTTTAGCTAAGTAAGTTTAAATTTCGTCAAGCTCTGACCGAACTTGCTCTATACGTGTATGCCTTATGTCTTTGCCTTTAATTAAATAAATTGTATGTTGTGCAATATTTTTTGCATGGTCGCCAATTCTCTCGATACTTTTAGCGCACGTGGATATATCCAAAAAGTTTTTCACAACTTTGTTATCCTCTATCTTAACAATATATGTAATCAACTGTCTCATACATGACTTGAACTCCAAGTCGATTTTCTTATCATCCTGAATAACTTCTAATGCTTGTTCAACTGATTTTCTAGCATAAGCATCAATAGAGTTATGTAAAAGAGCTGATGTGCTATTTCCAAGATGCTCTAAAGACTTAAGGAATGCTTGATCTATATTTTCATAATTTAATTTTAAAGATAGTCTGGCAATTTTTTCCGCCTCATCACCTACTCTTTCAAGATCTGTAATGATTCTAAGCACTACAATGATAGTTCTAAGGTCTGACGCAACTGGAGTCTGCAATGCTAAAATTGTATTGCACTTTTCGTCAATATCAATTTCAAGCTTATTAACTAAGAAATCATTTGTAGCAACTTTTTGCGATAAAGAGCTATCCCCTTTTATTAGACCAGAGAGAGCATCTGAATATGATGATTCTACAACTCCAGACATCTCTAGAGTTTTTGACTGCACTTCCGACATAGCTTCGTCATATGAAGTCGAAATATGACCTGTATTAATTTGATTTTCATCCATATTATTTTTTAAATAAAATTATGTTTAGGCTGTAATAAAAGTGTAACAAAAGAATGTTTTAATGTTCTCGATGATTTAATACTACTCTTTAATGCTGAAAAATCAAATATGTATAATAGAAACAGTTTTTTTTTATTAAATAATACTAAATGAATATTACAACTATATTAGTAATTATAGGCTTGTTAGGAGTTTCTGCCTACTATACTGGAATTAAAAAATCACTAGTCTTAAGAGAAGAAAAGTTACTTCATTCTACGCCTATATATCATGGAGCAATACTAGCTGTTAACTCATCACTTGCTTCAATTTTATTTATAATTATTTGGTTATTTTTCGAAAAAAATATTTTTTTAGAATTATCATCATCAAGGTATATTTTATTTACTATATCCATACTAATATTTATTTTGACTGCGGTTGTTACCTTTAAGAAGATTAAACATGAGTTTAAAGCAAGAGACAAATTAGAAAAAATTATAGAATTATTTTTATTAGCCTGCTCCACGTTAGCTATTTTAGTTACTATTGGTATAGTCTTATCGGTTATTTTTGAGTCAAATAGATTTTTTTCTGCCATACCAATTAGTGACTTTTTGTTTGGGACTCATTGGAGCCCCCAAATGCCTATTAGAGAAGATCAAGCGGGATCGGCTGGTGCCTTTGGCGCCGTACCTTTGTTCACCGGTACATTCTTAATTGCTTTTATTGCTATGTGTATAGCTGGACCAATAGGATTAATGTCAGCTATTTATTTATCTGAGTATGCATCAAAAAAAGTAAGAGATATTGTAAAGCCACTAACAGAAATTCTTGCAGGCATACCTACTGTGGTTTATGGTTTTTTTGCAGTAGTAGTCGTAGCTCCGTTTATTAGGGATACAGGCAACTACTTTGGTCTAGAAATAGCTTCTGAAAGCGCTCTTGCTGCAGGATTAGTTATGGGCGTTATGATTATTCCATTTGTCTCCTCGATATCAGATGATGTAATAAATGCTGTTCCACAAAATTTAAAAAACGGCTCTCTTGGTCTTGGGGCAACAAAATCAGAGACTATTAAGAGAGTTATAATACCAGCAGCACTCCCAGGAATAATAGGAGGCTTACTTCTAGCTGTATCTAGAGCAATAGGCGAAACTATGATTGTAGTAATGGCAGCAGGCATGTCTGCCAATTTAACAGCCAACCCATTTGAAGCTGTCACAACAGTAACAGTTCAAATTGTAGTTTTACTGGTTGGGGATCAAGAGTTTGACAGCCCAAAAACTTTAGCTGCTTTTGCATTAGGTTTAGTTCTTTTTATTATGACTTTAATACTCAATTACATAGCGCTACACATAGTAAGAAAATATAGAGAACAATATGACTAATCTAAAATCAAGACTTGCAAAAGAAAAAAGATTTAAATTTTATGGTATTGCATCTATAACATTAGCACTATCTCTTCTTTCGCTTTTATTTGTAAGTATATTTTCTCAAGGATATACAGCTTTTCAAGAAACAAAAGTTCAACTTTATATTAATTTTGATCAAGAAATTTTGGACCCTAATAAAACAAGGGACTGGGAAATTATTAAAAGATCTAATTTTAATTTACTAATTAAAAATTCAGTTAGTGAATTATTCCCTGATGTCAAAGGAAGAAGTAAAAAAAGAAAACTTAAAAAACTTATTAGTAACTCTGCTGAATATCAATTAAGAGATTATGTGAAAAAAAATATTAGCGTTATCGGCACAAAGAAAAAAATATGGGTCTTAGCTGATGATGATTTAGATATGCTAATTAAAGGCTATATTAATAGAATACTTCCTGAAGACGAAAGAAGAATTGATAATGAAGAATTAAAATGGATTGAAATTTTAGAAGAAAAAAAATTAATCAAGAAATTTTTTAATAAAACTTTTTTTACTAGTGGTGACTCCTCAGAATCTGAGCAATCTGGTATCCTAGGTGCTTTTGTTGGATCACTTTTTGCACTTAGTATAACTTTAGTACTATCCTTTCCTATTGGTATTGCTACAGCAATATATTTGGAAGAATTTGCACCAAAAAATAATAGGTTGATTGATTTTGTTGAGGTAAATATAAATAATTTAGCTGCTGTTCCCTCCATAATATTTGGCTTACTGGGATTAGCGATATTTTTGAATTTTTTTGAATTACCACGCTCTGCTCCACTTGTTGGTGGCATGGTTTTATCTTTAATGACACTCCCAACTATTATAATATCAAGTAGAGTATCCTTGAAGTCAGTACCCCCTTCTATAAAAGAAGGTGCTTTGGGTGTTGGTGCATCTAAGATTCAAGCTGTATTTCATCATGTTGTTCCAGTAGCAATGCCCGGTATATTGACTGGGACAATTATTGGAATGGCTAGAGCTTTAGGAGAAAGTGCCCCACTTTTAGTAATAGGAATGGTTGCTTTTATTGTGGACATACCTCAATCAGTTACTGATCCAGCAACAGCGCTACCTATTCAGATTTATCTATGGGCAGACACCCCTGAAAGAGGGTTCGTCGAGAGAACATCTGCAGCTATCATGGTTTTATTAGTTTTTTTAATTTTCATGAATAGCCTGGCAGTCTACCTAAGGAAGAAATTTGAAAAAGATATTAGCTAATTTTTTAAAAGAATAAATATGTATAATGATGATATTAATAATAAGAGTAATATATTAAATGAATAATAATGACTTAATTAAAGAAACTGAATTTCAGATTAGTAATTCTGAAACAGTAGGTAATATTCATGTAGAAGACCCAAGAATTGTCGCTAAAAATATAAATGTTCGTTACGGCGATAAACTTGCCATAAATGACGTAAGTATTGATATAGGGAAAAATGAAGTTTTAGCTATGATAGGGCCGTCTGGATGTGGTAAATCTACATTCTTAAGATGCTTAAACAGAATGAATGATACTATTGAGTCTTGCAGTGTTGAGGGCGAGATATACCTTGATGATGAAAATATTTTAGATAAAAAAACAGATGTTGTACCTCTTAGGGCAAAAGTAGGAATGGTTTTTCAGAAACCAAATCCTTTCCCTAAATCTATATATGAAAATGTAGCATATGGTCCTAAAATACACGGTTTAGCAAAAAATAAGATTGAGCTAGATGAGATAGTTTTTAGTAGTTTAGAGAAAGCCGGTTTATTCAATGAAGTTAAGGATAGGCTTGAGGCACCAGGAACTAGTTTATCAGGTGGACAACAACAAAGATTATGTATAGCGAGAACAATAGCAGTTAGCCCTGAAGTTATTTTAATGGATGAGCCTTGTTCTGCGCTTGATCCTATAGCAACGGCGAAAGTTGAAGAACTAATATATGAATTAAAAGAAAACTTTACGATTGTGATTGTAACGCATGCTATGCAGCAAGCCGCAAGAGTTTCTCAAAGAACAGCATATTTTCATTTAGGGAATCTAGTTGAAGTTGGCCCAACGCAGAAAATATTTACAACTCCTCAACATAAATTAACAGAATCATACATCACTGGTAGATTTGGATGATGTCATAGCTAATAAAGATTTTGGAAATACACAAGAAAAATTACTACCTTCTCCTATTATACTTTCAACCTCTAGCTTTCCATCATGTCTATTCATTATGTGCTTAACTATTGATAAACCTAAACCAGTACCGCCCTGCTCTCTTGATCTACCTTTATCTACTCTATAGAATCTTTCGGTAAGTCTATTTACCGAGTCTAAAGGTATGCCAACCCCATAATCTTTAATTGAAAATATTGTTTCTCTAGAATTACTAACATAATAATTTATTTCTATAGTTGCTCCTTTACCTGAATACATAATGGCATTTAATAACAGGTTTAGAAATGCACTATAGATTTCTTCGTATGATCCACGAATATATATATCATCATGAGCCAAAATCTTAATATCATTTTTATTTTTATTTGATTCCTGCTTGCAAGCTAATATTAATTCGTTAACTAAATTTTTTAGATTTATAGGAGAGAAGTTTTTTTCAGGTATATTTGTTGTTTGAAGTTTTGTTAATTTCAGTAAATCGCTAATCATTATATCCATTCTTTTAGCCTGCTTTAGCATTTGATCCAGAATACTTTGGTCAACATTTTTATTATCTGACAAACTTATAGTTTCTAGGTAACCAAATATTACAGTTAAGGGTGTTTTTAATTCATGGGAGACATTTGCAACAAAGTCTCTTCTCATTTTATCTAAATGGTCAGATTCTGAAACATCCCTGAAAGTCAGTAAATATCTATCTTCACCATAAGGCACTAGAAATGATTTGATAGTTACGTCATATTTTAATGGTGAAATAAAATTGACATGAGTGTCTCTGTCTTTGGTATTGATAAATTTAGTAAAATTAGGGTTTCTAATTAGGTGTAATATTGGTCTTCCAATATCAATGTCTTTCAAAGAAAGCATTTTTATAGCTGCATCGTTAAACCATTCCGTGACAAAATTATTATCTACCACCACAACTGCATCTGGCATTGACGCACTTAGTTCTTTGAATCTTTTTTCTAGCACATTGAATTTTAATTTAACCGTAGTGAACTCTTCAAAGCTTTTATTAAGCGCCGAAACTAGATACTGGTGTTTCTGATGATACTCAATTGATTTATTCTTCTTGTAATTTAACACCCATCGTTCGAAAACATAATTCGAATAAAGAATATATATTATAAAAATAGATAAAAATATTAAGATACTATAGACAAGGTTATTAATTAAATAACCAACAATTACAGCCACCGCTAAAAATATTATTAAATTTATTAGATCAGCAGTTATTGAATAATTATTAATTTTATTATTCTGGTTATTCATAAAGACATTATATATAAAAAAATTATATATCGTTAATTTTTATTTTGAGAATCTGTAACCAGATCCCCTTACAGTTTGTATATATTTAGATGTTTCTAAGTTGAGAGATTTCCTTAATCTTAATATGTGAACGTCTACAGTTCTTTCCTCTACATAAATATTTCTTCCCCATACAAAATCTAGTAATTGAGCTCTACTATAAACTCTTTCAGGATGAGTCATGAAAAAATGTAATAGCTTAAATTCAGTTGGCCCCAAGTTAATATT
>ENA-OSJC01003629-OSJC01003629.1-marine-metagenome-genome-assembly--contig:-NODE-3629-length-10942-cov-4.253843_pt1 | contig 10942 bp, 9 predicted proteins | sample MGYA00237885_ERZ534234 | MGnify/ENA primary metagenome ERZ534234 (study PRJEB26413, sample SAMN06343907) | marine metagenome | isolation source: coastal waters | place: Atlantic Ocean: West Antarctic... | reverse complement strand
TTAGGATCGTACCCAATCCTTCTTGCTTCTTTAGCTATGTTAGTAAAACGCTTATCAAGAGGTGCTCCATTAGTTACAGATCTATGAATGAATGGGTACAATCCAGTTAGCATTGTTGTTCTTGCGGGTCCGCATGGAACTATGCCTGCAAAATGAGAAGTAAAAACTGTGCTTTTTTTTGCAAGTATATCGATATTTGGGGTAAGTGCATTTTTGTGTTTCATGAAACTAAAGCAATCCCATCTCCACTGATCAGCACATATAAATAAAACAGATTTTTTCATAACTAACAATAAAGGACTATATATCTATATATTGATTTTTTTAATTTATTTATACTATATCTGCTTTAAAAATTCATAAAATATTAATATTACTTTTGTATTTATTTAATATTCGTTTACTAATCTCTCAATAACTAAATTTATTAGGAGGAATATAATATGGTTAAAAAAATTCTTTTAACTTTGGTATTTTCTTTAGCATCAGTTGTATGGAGCACTAGCTCTATTGCGGCGGCATGTTCTGGTTCGACTATGAGTGATAGTCACACTGGAGGAAAATATCCACAACAATATGAATTATCAGAATACGAAAGTGCAGCAGGTTGCACTATGAGTTTTTCTGAAAATCCAAACATTACAAGTATTAATGCAACGATACAAGGTAACGAAGGTTTAGCAAGTGTAGCTAACCGTCTACCTTCAGAGCCATTAGTAGTTGTGCCATATGATTCAGTTGGAAAATATGGAGGAACAATAAGATTCTTATCAAATGCAACTGAAGCCGGTACTTCTGATATGCTATCAACTCGTCACGTAAACTTAGTTCGTTTCGCTGATGATCTAGCTACAATAGTTCCAAATGTTGCAAAATCTTATGAGTGGAATGATGATTTTACTGCTTTAACTTTTACACTTAGAAAAGGTCACAAGTGGTCTAACGGTGAACCATTCACTGCAAGGGATATAGAGTTTTGGTATGAAGATTTAATGATGAATACAAACATCAGAGAAAAACCATACGGTTATCTTCTTGTTGGTGGAGAGCCAATGACAGTTGATGTTTTGGATGATGTGACTGCAAGATTTAATTTGCCTTCTCCTATGCCAGGAGTTTTAGCAACACTTGCAACTTCATATAACCAAGCATTTATGCCAGCTCATTTCTTAGAGCAATTTCATCCTGAAATTGATTCTAATGCTGATGCTAATGCACAAGCTCTTGGTTTTGAAAATGGATGGGATGCTTTAGCAGCTTATTATGGTAACTCTGGTTGGACGGATACTCCGACTCCAATGTTGAGAAATCCTGATCTAGTTGCTGGTTTAAAATATGCAGCTTATCCTTCTCTTGAAGCATACATGACAATTGAAGATACAACTGAAGGAAGAGTATATGCGGCTAATCCGTATTTCTTCCAAGTTGATACTGCTGGAAACCAACTACCATATATTGATTATCAAAATGAGAGATACATCAATGAAAACGAGATTAGACTTCTAAAGCTTGTTAATGGTGAAGTTGATTATAAATCACAGTCAGTTCAGCTTGAATCAGCTCCTCAATTATTAGATGGTGCAGAAAAAGGTGGATACAGTCTTCAGATCAATCCAGGTTGTGGTGCAGCGTTATTTAGTTTTAACGTAAACCATCCAGATATGGAAAAAAGATCAGTCTTCGGTGATATTCGTTTCCGTCAAGCGATGTCTATGGCTATGAATAGAGCTGAGATTAATGATGTAGCTTATTATGGTTTGGGTGTTGTAGAGCAATATACAGGTATTTCGCCTGCACCTGATTTTATTTCTGATGAAATGAAAAACTATATGACTCAATATGATCCAGCAGCAGCAAATGCCCTTCTTGATGAAGTTGGCTTAGCTGATACTGATGGAGATGGCTTCAGAGAACTTCCAAGTGGAGCTCCTTTAGTTTTGAGTATTGACTATGCAACTCAAGGAATAGGTGGTGTTGAAGTAGAACTAGTTGCGCGTCACTGGAATGAAGTTGGTATTAAAACTAATTTCAAAGAAGTAACTCCAGATGAATTCCGTGGTTCTCAATCATCTAATGCGCTTGATGTACATGCGTGGGATAAAGGTCATCCATTGGCGATAGTTGCAGGTAATCCTGAGAACTTCAAACCGCCTTTTGGTAACTATTTTGCTCACACTCAAGGAATGTTATGGGCTGCATATATTGATAGCGATGGTGCTGAAGGAGTTAAACCTCCTCAGTGGGTTTATGATCTAAGTGATGCTATTGATGCATTCCAATCATATGCTTTAGGTACGCCTGAATCAAATGAATGGGGAACAAAAATGACAACTATGATAACAGAACAAAGTCTGTTGTTAGGTACTGTAAAAGCACCTTTTCCAACTTATCATAGAAATGCATTGAAAAATTTTGCTCAGTTCAAAACAACTTCATATGAGTATTACAGAACTTATCCATATTTACCTACTCAGTGGTATTTGGACGAATAAGCAAAGTAAATAAAATCTTTAAAAGCGGCAATTTTTTTTATTGCCGCTTTTCTTTTTTTAATTATTCTAGATTGGAAATTAAATTAAAATATTGCAATGATTAATTTTATACAATTCACATTAACGCGAGCAGTTTTATCAATAGTTACTTTGTTAATTGTTTGCTTCATTGTTTTTTCTTTAATGGAGCTTGTTCCTGGCACTTGTGCTGAAAGATATTTGGCTTTTAAAAATACACAAGGTTCTCAAATTACTTATGAAGATGTTGTCGCAGAGGAAAAAAGACTAGGTTTAGATAAACCTTTTCTTTATCGATATACGAAGTGGGTATCAGATATTGTTGTTAAACAAGATTTTGGTGATAGTTGTATTTTGCGAATAAGTATCAATGAACTTTTAAGCGGGAGATTTGTCTTATCCTTAATTATTGCAATAACAGCATTATTGTTTTCTTATGCTATTGCAATTCCAGTTGGTATCATTTCAGCCACGACAAAGTATGCAACTTTAGATAATACTCTTAAATTTATTAGTTATCTCGGTATTGCTCTACCTAATTTTTTAGTAGCATTGTGTATAATGCTTTTTATGACTGTTTATTATGGAGACACAATGACAGGCTTGTTTTCACAAGAATATGAAAATGCTCCATGGTCTGCTGCTAAGATAGCAGATTTTTTAAGTAGAGCGTGGTTACCAATTTTTGTTTTAGGTTGGAATGCTACTGCTTTTGCACTTCAAACAGTTAGAGCTTTAATGCTTGATGAGAGTGATAAGTTATATGTTATGGCAGCACGAGCAAGAGGTGTGTCAGGAATGAGTTTATTATGGCGTTATCCTGCTAAGCATTCTTTGGGACCTGTGATTAATTCAATTGGTTTTGATTTGAATAGAATTTTTAGCGCCCTTCCAGTTGTGGCACTTATTTTAGTTTTAACAGAGGCTGGAGCTTTATTAATCGAAGCTTTAGCTAGATCAAATGATCAGCAATTAGCAGGTGCGATTATATTTTTACTTACTGCTACAATTGTTTTTGTCAATTTTGTAACAGATATAATTTTAGCAATCATGGATCCAAGAATACGCAAAGGAGTAATGGGTGGAAGTTAATTCAAAAACAAAAGAAGCTTATTTTACTGCTACGCAGATGCAGTTAGTCAGAACGCGTTTCTTTGGGAATCGTACAGCAATGATTGCAGGATCTATTTTACTTTTTATGGTTGTGTGCAGTTTACTATCTGATTTTTTATCTCCCTACGATCCGACCATTGCAGGACGTGATAAAGAATATGAAAATGGAGCCCCTCAAATGCCAATGTTTTGGGATAAAAATGGTTTTTCGCCAAGACCATTCCTTCATACCATGTCAAAATATAGAGGTGCAGATACTAATTTTAGATGGGTATATAAAAAAGATGAAGACAAGCGAAGATATGTTTATTTTTTTGTTAAGGGATGGGAATATAAATCTTTTGATTTTAAAATAAATTTACCTGGAAAAAATTTAGATTTCAAAATTCCAGGCTTCTCTTTTGATAGGCACTTATTTGGAGCGGATAAAGGGGGCATTCATCTTTTTGGAACAGACAAAGCAGGAAAAGATTTATTTAGCAGAACTTTAAGTGCTATTTATATTTCATTAGCTGTTGGGACAATGGGTGTTTTTATTTCTTTTGTTTTATCATTAATTATTGGTGGAATATCTGGTTACTACGGAGGATGGATTGATAGTCTTCTTCAAATGTTTACTGATGCAATAAGAACAGTCCCACCCATTCCATTATTTATGTGCCTAGCGGCCTTTGCACCTCAAGAATGGAGTTCAGAATTAAGATTTTTCTTTATATCATGTCTCTTAGGTTTAATTTCTTGGCCAACACTTGCACGGCGAGTTCGAACACACTTATTGAGTGAAAGAAGTCAGGAATACATTCTTGCTGCACAAATGTCTGGAGCGTCTTCTACTCATATTATTGCTCGCCATCTTCTGCCAAGCTTTACAAGTTATATCATTGTTGATTTGGTTATTAGTTTTCCTTACATGCTTTTATCCGAGACAGCTCTTAGTTTTATTGGATTAGGTCTAAGAGAGCCGGTTAACTCATTAGGTGTGCTTTTACAAAATGCTACTAAAGCAGATGTTTTATTAAATTATCAATGGTACTTTATACCTGTGTTTTTCTTAGTTGTTTTAATTCTATCTTTTGTTTTTGTTGGGGATGGTCTCCGCGATGCAGCTGATCCTCATAAAAATAAATAATTATGTCTTCTTTACTTGAGATTAAAAATTTAAATGTTCAGTTTGACACAGATGAAGGAAGAATTGTGGCAGTTGAAAATATTTCATTGTCTGTAAATGCAGGTGAAGTATTAGGGGTTGTTGGAGAGTCAGGTTCTGGAAAATCTGTTACAGCAAAATCTATCATGCAACTAAATCCTGGCAATACTCATTATAATGAAGATGCTCAAATTATTATTGATGGAGAAAATACTCTTAAATTTACATCTAAAGAAGACCTAAAGAAAATTCGAGGTGGTAAGGTATCAATGATATTTCAAGAGCCTATGGCCAGTTTTGCTCCTGCAATAAAGATTGGTGCGCAAATGGTAGAACAATTACTTTTACACAAACCAATTAATAAAAAGGAAGCAAAGTCTATTTCAATTGATATGTTAAAAAGAGTTGGAATAGCTGATGCAGATAAAAGATTTAATCAATATGCATTTGAATTATCTGGTGGTATGCGCCAAAGAGCAATGATTGCAATGGCTCTATCAACGATGCCTAAATTGTTATTAGCAGATGAGCCAACCACAGCGCTAGATGTTACAATTCAAGCCCAGGTATTAAATTTAATTAAAGATATTATTAAAGAATATCAAATGGGCGTTATGTTTATTACCCATGATTTAGGTGTTATTGCTCAAACAGCTGATACAGTTGCGGTAATGTATTTGGGGGCTATAGTTGAAAAAGGACCTGTTAGAGAAATAATTAAAAATCCAAAACATCCTTATACAAGGGGATTATTAAATGCTTTACCAGATATTAATAATCTTGATGCCCCTCTTCGACCAATTCCGGGGAGTATTCCAAGTCCTCTTGAGAGACCGAGTGGTTGTGTTTTTCGAACACGTTGTCCCAACCCTACTCATGAATGTAAAGAGGGACATATAGAAATGGGTTTAATTGAAGTTAGCCCTGGTCATTGGGTTGACCAGTGCTGTGTGAATTGTGGTTAGGTATATTTATGAATGATAATCTTGTTAGTGTAAAAAATGTTTCTGTAGAGTTTGATTATCAGGAAAATTTTTTATCTAAAAAACAAAAAATATATGCTGTTAAAAATGTTAGTTTAGATATTAAGAAAAAATCTTTTTTAGGTTTGGTAGGTGAATCTGGTTCGGGAAAAACAACTTTGGGAAAGGCTATATTGGGAGCTAATAAGATTAGTTCAGGCCAAGTTATTTTTCATGATGATAATATAGATTATGATTTAACTAACATTAATAAAAAAGAATTAAGAGAGTATAGAAAAAAAGCTCAATTAATATTTCAAGATCCTTATGCAGCTTTAAGTCCGCGAATGACAGTAAGGGATATTATTGCTGAACCGTTAGAGGTAATGAAAATAACAAAATCACGGGAAGAAACAGATGAGCGGGTGAGAGACATTGCCTCTAAATGCCGTTTAAATTTAGAGCATTTAAGAAGGTACCCTCATGCCTTTTCAGGCGGTCAACGACAAAGAATTTCTATCGCAAGATCTCTCGTAAGTTATCCTAAATTTATTGTTGCAGATGAAAGTGTTGCTGCTTTAGATGTATCAATCCAAGCAGATATTTTGAACTTATTAAAATCTTTGCAGAAAGATTTAGATTTAACCTATTTATTTATTAGTCATGATTTAAGTGTTGTTGCACATACATGCGATGAAGTTGCTGTTATGTATCTTGGTCATATTGTTGAACAAGCCCCATCAAGAGAATTATTTACTAATCCTCGCCATCCTTATACAAAAGCATTACTATCTTCTATTCCATCCATTGATCCAGATAATCAACAAAAAGCAATTGAGCTAAAAGGAGAAATCCCTAGTGCAATGAATCCACCTTCAGGTTGTGTTTTTCGTACACGCTGCCCCAACCCAACTCATGAGTGTAAAGAAGGGCACACTGAAATGGGTTTAATTGAGGTGAGCCCAGGTCATTGGGTTGATCAATGTTGTATTAATTGTGGGTGAAAAATAACCTTTTAATTGCTGTTCTTTTAACCCTGTCAGGCCTTTTTCTTTTAGATTGCATGGGCATAGCAATTAAGTACTTACGAAAAGATTACCCAGCTTCTGTTCTATCAGTTTATAGAAATTTCTTTGGGATGATCCCCTGTATATTTATTTTATTTTTATCTTCTAAGTGGCATGAAAATGGTAGAACAATAATTATTAAAGAATGGCGACTTGGTTTATTACGTGGTGTCTTTGTTTGTTTTGCTCAAATATGCTTATATACTTCCTACTTTTATGTTCCATATGCTTTGGTAGCTACAATGGAACACACAGGACCTATGATTGTTTCACTTTTATGTATTCCAATTTTAGGTGAACGATTTGGAATATTTAAAATGTCAGCAGTTGTTTTAGGATTTGTTGGAATTATTTTTATTATGCAACCATGGACCGATGATTTTAATATTTATATACTTCTTCCTGTTTGTGCTGCATTTGGCTATTCTTTGGCAAGAGTTACTTCGCTTAGTTTCTCTAAAGAAGTTTTATCTCCACTGATAAATATTTATGCTCAGATAGGAACAATTTTTTGCTCATCACTAATTATTATATTTTTTAATCAGTGGACTCCATTTAAAAGTATTGAAGACTTATTCTTAATATTAATTATGGGATTAGCTGGAGGAGTGGGGACATTATTAATTATATATGGCACTAGAAAAGCAGAACTAAGTAAGATCACACCCTTTGATTATATAGAAATATTTTTTGCTTTAATGTTAGGGTGGATATTTTTTCAAGAATGGCCAATTGAAACATTATTTCCAGGTGCGTTATTCATTATTGCTGGAGGATTAATAATTATTTGGCGACAAAAAAAGAGAAATTTTTTAAAAGAAAGAAAAGCCTAGATACCCCAAGATATATTGATAAGAACTTTGTAATCATTATTTTATCTATGAAAAAAAAAAAATTAGATCTAATTAAGGATCCTATTCCTCATTTAATAATTAAGATGGCTATACCTGTAAGTATAGGATTTTTTTTTCATACAATGTTTAATGTGGTAGACACTTATTTTGCATCACAAATAAATTCAGTAGCAGTTGCAGCAATTACCATTACTTTTCCAATTTTTTTTATGATAATTGCTATCTCTTCTGGCACACGTCAAGGAGCTACAGCACTAATAGCTAATGCAGAAGGTGCTAATAACAAAGATTTAGCAAAGCAATATGTAATTCAAACTATTAGTTTTTCTATTGTAGCTTCTATATTTATTATGATTATTGGACTAATAACAGCGCCACATTTATTTAAAATTTTGCATGCTGAGGGCGAGTATTTTAACTTTGCAATACAGTATACAAATATACTTTTATATGGCTGCTTATTTATTATTTTGGACTCTACTCCTACCGCAGGTTTGAATGCAGTTGGCGATACCAAAACTTATGGCCGAGTTTTTATAATTGGTTTTTTTATAAATTTAATTTTAGACCCTTTATTTATTTATGGATATGGCCCAATTCCTTCTATGGGCATTAAGGGCATTGCTTATGCAACTATATCTGCAGAATTTATAGCAACAATATATGTTTTTTATAGAATTAAAAAAATGACAAAGTTTTTTGACTGCATAACAATAAAAGATTTTTTTCCCAATATTAAAATACAGTTTGAAATTGCAAAACAAGCTTTTCCTGCCTCTATAAATATGTTTGCTGTTGGATTTGGTTTTTTTGTTATTACTTTTTTTGTATCATTTTTTCCAACACCAGAAACTAGCAATGTTTCAATAGCGGCCTATGGTATCGCTATACGCATTGAACAAATTATTTTATTACCAGCAATTGGTTTAAATTTTGCTTGTCTTGCTTTAACTGGTCAAAATTATGGGGCTCTAAATATAGATCGTATTAGAGAAGCATATCTAACTTGTTTGAAATATGGATTAATATTATTATTTTTTGGTGGAGTAATTCTGTATTTTGGAGCAAGTTTCTTTATGAATTTATTCACAAATGATGATCAAGTTATAACTATTGGTACAGATTATATACAAATAGCTGCATTTTTTACGCCAGTTATAGCTGTTTTAAATATATCCATTGCACTTATGCAAGGCTTAAAAAAACCCTTGTATACAGTGTTTATTAGCCTTTTTAAGGAAGTAATTGCCTCAATAGTTATTATTTATTTTTTAAGTTTCTATTTTAATCTTCAATTAAAAGGAATTTGGTCATCTATACTTATTGTAAATTATCTGTCGGTAATTGTTTTTTTACTCATACTAAATTATAATGTTAAATCTATTGGTTTAAAAATATTAAAATAAAATAAATTTATGAATTTTTATAAAAAAAAAATCCACTCAATAAGCGGAGTTGATATTTACAGTATTACATTGATAAATGATAATAATTATAAAATTACTTTTTATACATATGGCGGATATATTCATAATGTTATTATTCCATACAAAAATAATCCTGATAAATTTGAGGATGTTATTTTAGGGTATGATGATGTAGATCATTGGTTAAAAGCCCCAGGATATTTTAATAGCATTATTGGACGAGTTGGGAACAGAATATCCAATTCTAAATTTTCACTAAATGGTAACACATATAAATTGTTTAATAATGTCGGTGACAATCATTTGCATGGTGGCAAAGAAGGCTTTAATAAAAAAATTTGGTCAATCAACAATCTTAGTAAAAATGATCATGAATTAATTTGTGAACTGAGTTATGTATCAGAAAATCTTGAAGAAGGTTACCCTGGAAATCTTGATTGTAGAGTTACCTATACCTTAAATAATAAAAATGAATTTATAATCAACAATACTGCTGTTAGTGATGCCGATACTATTGTTAATATTACTAATCATAATTATTGGAATTTTCATGGTCATGGAGATCATTACAAAAATATTGTCGATCATACAGTTAAAATATTTAGCTCAAGTGTATTTGAAAATAATGATCAATCTCTTCCTACAGGTAAAATATTGTCTGTAAAGAACACGCAATTTGATTTTATTGAAGAGAAGGCAATTACTCAAGATTTTTTAGATAAGGGTGGTGTAGATAATCACTATGATGTTGGGAGTGAAAATAAACTTAAAAGAGTTGCCATAGCTTATAGTAATATTACAAAAATGGGTGTAACTTATTTATCAGACCAACCAGGAAATCAATTTTATACAGGCAATATGATGGCTGATCACTATATGGGAAAATATAATAGAACTTACGGACTTCAGCACGGTTTTTGTTTTGAGCCTCAGCTTCCTCCCAACGGTATAAATGAAAAAAATTTTAATAGCCCAATTTTAAAAGCTAACGAAACATACAGCTCAACTATAGTGATTAGATTAAGTAATAATTTTTAATCTTTTGTATTGTTTGATAAGTAAATTTCTTTAATAATATTAAATAATGAAAATAAGTAAAAAAATTATTTCAAATTTAAAAGAAGGTGGTTCAGACTTTTTCTTATCAGTTCCTTGCAAGTTGCTGGCTAATATGATTACTATTTTAGAAGCAGATAAAGAAGTTTACTACTCAGCTATTCCTAGAGAAGAAGAGGGAATGGGAATTTGTGCAGGCGCTTATCTAGGAAACAAACTTCCATGTATAATGATGCAAAATACTGGAATTGGGAATTCTGTTAATTCCATTGTATCTCTTTTACAACTTTATCAAATGCCAGTTGTTTTTCTTATTAGCTATAGAGGCACTCCTGGCGAGCCTGTTGGTGCTCAAGGTGGCATGGCAAGTGTGACACAAGAAATTCTTGACACCCTGCGTATACCAATGCTCCATTGTAGCGATGAGAAAGATTTGGAGAAAATTTCAACTTTTACTAAGCATGCGAAAGTTATCGAAGGACCTGTTGCAATTCTTTGTGACTTCAATTTAATGAAGGAAGATAAATGAATCGTTTTGATTTACTCAGTTTATTGCAAAAAACACTTCAAGATAATTTAGTTGTATGCAATATTGGACTTCCTTCTCAAGAATTATATAAAATTAATGATAGACCTAATTATTTTTATATGCTCGGTAGCATGGGGCTTTCTTCTTCTATAGGATTAGGCTTATCTCTAACAATCAGTAAAAATGTTATCAGTATTGATGGAGATGGATCTGTTTTAATGAACATGAATACCTTGGCTACAATTGGAAATAGAGCCCCATCTAATTATACTTTATT
>ENA-OSJC01003626-OSJC01003626.1-marine-metagenome-genome-assembly--contig:-NODE-3626-length-10946-cov-3.308584_pt1 | contig 10946 bp, 9 predicted proteins | sample MGYA00237885_ERZ534234 | MGnify/ENA primary metagenome ERZ534234 (study PRJEB26413, sample SAMN06343907) | marine metagenome | isolation source: coastal waters | place: Atlantic Ocean: West Antarctic... | reverse complement strand
CGACTGATCGCAACACACCCCCATACGCAATTGGTAACGCGGCAGGTCTACACGTATGAAAGTGACGTTTCTTCTCAACGGGGAAACCGTGGAGGTGGACACACCTGCCACGCAAACCCTGCTGGATTGGCTTCGGGTTGAATGCGGCCTCACGGGCACCAAAGAAGGCTGCAATGAAGGCGACTGCGGGGCTTGTTCCGTTGTTGTAACAGACAGGGATTCCAAGCGCGCGCTCAACGCCTGCATCCTGTTCATGCCGCAACTCCACGGTAAAGCAGTGCGCACCGTTGAAGGCATCAGCGCGCCAGACGGCACGCTCCATCCAGTCCAACAAGCCATGGTCGATCACCACGGATCGCAATGCGGTTTCTGCACGCCGGGGTTCATCGCATCGATGGCCGCAGGGCATGCAGACGGGCGCACCGACCACGATAATGTGCTGGCAGGCAACCTTTGCCGCTGCACCGGATACGCGCCAATCATTCGCGCCGCCGAAGCCGCCGCGCAAATGCCCGTCCCCGTTTGGATGAAAGAACCAGCACTGCCGACGGGCCCCGCGCCCTTTGCACCAGACACGCTTGATGTACTGGCCGCATGGTACGCCGCCAACCCTGATGCAACCGTAATCGCTGGGGCCACGGATGTTGGGCTATGGGTCACCAAACAGCTTCGCGCCTTAGACAACGTTGTGTTCCTAAACCGCTGCCGCGACTTGCAACAGATCACGGTGACCGACGATACAATCACCTTCGGCGCAGGCGTGACCATGGTCGACGTGCATAATGTACTGCGCGACCACCACCCATCATACGCGGAAATGGTACGTCGCTATGGATCTGAACAAGTTCGCTCTGCAGCGACAATCGGCGGAAACATCGCCAACGGCTCCCCTATCGGGGACAACCCGCCAGCCTTGATCGCACTTGGGGCAACACTGCACTTGCGCCACGGCGACGCAACACGCGACATCACGCTGCAAGATTTCTTCGTCGCTTACGGCAAACAAGACCGTGCGCCCGGCGAACTGGTCACTGGGGTCACGATCCCGAAATCCGCGCCCGACCTGCGTGTCTACAAATTATCCAAACGGTTTGACCAAGACATCTCCGCAGTCTGCGGCGCATTCAACATCGCCGTATCGAACGGCAAAGTGACCAACGCAATTATCGCATTTGGCGGCATGGCAGGCACCCCGCAACGTGCCAGCCGCGTTGAAGCCGCATTGGTTGGACAACCATGGTCCGAAGCGACAGTGAAAGCAGCGATGCCGCTCTTCGCAGATGACTACACGCCGATGTCCGACATGCGGGCCTCTGCTGACTACCGCATGAAAATCGCGCAAAACATGCTGCTCCGCTATTTTGCCGATCTCGCGGGCAACCCCGTCAGCGTGCTGGAGGTACAGCCATGAGCGTTGGAAAATCCCTACCCCATGACGCAGGCACCCTGCATGTCTCTGGCACCGCGCGCTACATCGATGACATTCCATCGCCTGCAAACACGCTTCACCTTGCATTTGGCATGTCCGACTGCGCGGCAGGCACGATCACATCCATGAATTTGGATGCGGTGCGGGCTGCGGACGGCGTAGTTTTGGTGTTCACTGCGGACGATCTGCCGTTTGCCAATGACGTCTCGCCGTCGGCGCATGACGAACCACTGCTTGCCACCGGAACGATCCATTACCTCGGCCAGCCGCTGTTTATGGTCGTTGCCACCAGCCACTTCGCGGCCCGCAAAGCAGCGCGTTTGGGCAAAATCGACGTTGATGAAATCACGCCAATCCTGACCATCGATGAGGCCCTCACGGCAGACAGCCGATTTGAAGACGGCCCGCGTATTTGGTCAAAAGGCGACGTCGACGCAGCACTCAAAGACGCCCCGCGCCGCCTGTCCGGCACAATTGAGATGGGCGGCCAAGAGCATTTCTACCTCGAAGGTCAAGCAGCCCTCGCACTGCCACAAGAAGGCGGCGACATGATCGTGCATTCATCGACCCAGCACCCAACCGAAATCCAACATAAAGTCGCCGAAGCATTGGGCGTTCCAATGCACGCAGTCCGCTGCGAGGTACGCCGTATGGGTGGTGGTTTTGGCGGCAAGGAAAGCCAAGGCAACGCGCTTGCTGTCGGCTGTGCTGTGGCGGCCCGCGCCACGGGCCAGCCCTGCAAAATGCGCTATGACCGCGACGACGACATGATGATCACTGGCAAGCGGCACGATTTCCGCATTTCCTATGACATCGGGTTTGATGACGACGGTCGGCTGACCGGCGTTGACTTCATGCAATTGACCCGCTGCGGTTGGGCGCTCGATCTATCGATCCCCGTCGCCGATCGGGCCATGCTGCACGCCGATAACGCGTACCTGCTACCAACAGCGCGGATCACATCGCACCGTTTGAAAACCAACACGCAAAGCGCCACCGCCTATCGCGGCTTTGGTGGGCCCCAAGGCGTGTTGGGCATTGAGCGCGTGATGGACCACATCGCGGCCGACTTGGGCCTTGACCCAGTGGCCGTGCGGCAAGCAAACTATTATGCCCCGATTGATGGCACGCCAACCACGACACGCGTCTCAGACCAAGTCAAACCAAACACCACGCCTTACGGGATGGAAATCACAGATTTCATTTTGCACGAGATGACCGAACGGTTGTTGTCAGATGCCAAATATACCGACCGCAAGGCAGCCGTCGCTGCATTCAACGCGGCCAATCCAGTGCTAAAACGCGGGCTTGGGATCAGTCCGGTGAAATTTGGAATTTCCTTTACGCTAACCCACCTGAACCAAGCAGGCGCGCTGGTGCACGTCTATCAAGACGGGTCAATCCACCTGAACCACGGCGGCACAGAGATGGGCCAAGGGCTATTCCAAAAGATAGCGCAAGTCGATGTGTCAGTGATCAAAATCACGGCAACGGACACGGCCAAGGTCCCCAATACGTCGGCCACCGCCGCATCATCTGGCACCGATTTGAACGGCATGGCGGTGCAAATCGCCTGCGACAAAATCCGCGACCGGATTGCGGCCTGCGTAAGCGAACACCACGGCGGCGATGTCCAGTTTGAAAACGGTCAAGTCATCGCAGGCGATGTGTCGATGACATTCGCCGAGGCGGCAAATCTCGCCTATACCAACCGCGTCAGCCTGTCGGCCACAGGGTTTTACAAAACCCCCGACCTCAGCTGGGACCGGATCAAAGGCCAAGGCCGTCCGTTTTACTATTTTGCCCAAGGCATCGCCTTGACCGAAGTTGTGATCGACACGCTCACTGGCGAAAACCGGGTTTTGCGGGCCGACGTTATCCATGACGCAGGCGCATCGCTGAACCCCGCGCTAGATGTCGGTCAGGTTGAAGGCGGCTATGTGCAAGGCGCAGGCTGGCTCACCACCGAAGAACTTATCTGGGACGGCAAAGGACGGCTGCGCACCCACGCGCCATCGACCTATAAAATTCCAGCCACCTCTGATCGGCCCGATGTGTTTAATGTGTCCCTGTGGGATGCGCCAAATCCGGCCCAAACTGTGTACCGCTCCAAAGCCGTTGGCGAGCCGCCGTTTATGCTTGGAATTTCCGCCCTAATGGCGCTTTCGGATGCTGTTGCGGCATGCGGCAACGCCTATCCAGCACTTGACGCACCCGCCACACCAGAACGTATCTTGGCCGCCGTCGACCGTGTGCGCACATGAACTGGATACGGATCAGCGTCGCGTCCTCGGCAGGGTCAATTCCGCGCGAAGCAGGTACACAAATGTGCGTCTTCGCGGACCGCATCGAGGGCACTATCGGCGGCGGAGCCCTTGAATGGGAAGCCATGTCACATGCACGCCAAATGCTGCGCGCAGGGACCCTGACAGCCCGACAAACCATCCCGCTCGGACCTGCATTGGGCCAATGTTGCGGCGGATCAGTCACCTTGGATTACGCGCTGGGCAAAAAGATCGACACAACTGAACACCGGAACGTTTGGATCTACGGCGCCGGACATGTCGGGCGCGCGTTGACGTCAGTTATGGCGGGCTTGCCAAACGTTCAGATCACATGGGTCGACACGGACGCGGACCGGTTTCCCGACACAATGCCCGAAAATGTGCAAATGTTTGTCGCAAAAGACCCCGCCCGCGCAGTTATTCACGCGCCGAACGACGCCGAACACCTGATCCTGACCTACGCTCACGACGTTGATCTGGCGATATGCCACGCGCTGCTTGGGCGCAGTTTTGACAGCGTCGGCCTGATCGGATCAGCCACCAAATGGGCACGATTTAAGTCGCGCCTCGGCGCATTGGGACATATCCCCGCACAAATTTCTCGCATTGCCTGCCCTATCGGCGACCCGTCACTCGGAAAGCACCCACAGGCAATTGCAATCGGCGTCGCCGCTGCGATGATTACACCGCGCCAAACTGCGAAAAAGGATCAAACCGCATGACCCTATTATCTCTTCAAGGACTGACAAAGGCCTACCCTGGCGTTGTCGCCAACGACAACGTGTCGTTCGAAATTGGGCGCGGCGAAATCCATGCGCTTTTGGGCGAAAACGGGGCTGGAAAATCCACGCTTGTCAAAACAATCTACGGATTGGTAAACCCCGATGCAGGCAGCATGTTGCTTGAAGGGGCAGCATTTGCACCGCCAGAACCACGGGCCGCACGTAAGGCCGGTGTGGCGATGGTATTTCAACACTTTTCACTGTTTGACGCGCTAAACGTGGCCGAAAACATCGCACTTGGCATGGAAAACCCGCCACCGTTACAAGACGTGGCTGAACAGGTACGGGAAGTGTCAGACCAATACGGACTTCCGCTTGATCCATCGCGCGTGGTCGGGGATTTATCTGCGGGTGAACGGCAACGGGTCGAGATTATCCGCTGCCTGCTTCAAGATCCCAAGTTGCTGATCATGGACGAACCAACATCGGTCCTGACACCACAAGAAGTCACGATTTTGTTCGAAACCCTGCGCAAATTGGCGTCTGAAGGGACATCAATTTTGTATATCTCACACAAGCTCGAAGAAATTCGGGCCTTGTGCGACCATGCCACCGTGTTGCGTATGGGCCACGTCGTGGGCGAATGTGATCCGCGCCAGACATCCGCGCGCGAAATGGCGGAACTAATGGTCGGCGCAGTGCTGCAAGTGCCCGAAAAACCCGACAAGCCAGCCGGCGACGTGGCTTTAACCCTGACCGGACTGTCTGCCCCTGCACCACATGAATTTGGCACCGCATTGCGCGATATTTCCCTGACCGTGCGCCGCGGAGAGGTCTTGGGCGTTGGCGGCGTTGCCGGCAACGGGCAAGACGAACTGGTCGCGGCCTTGTCTGGCGAAATGCGCGTTAGCTCGGGTATGGTGCGCATGGGCGACGATGATATTGGCCATATGCCACCAAATGCACGGCGCGCATTGGGCCTATGTGCGGCCCCCGAAGAACGCAACGGCCACGCCGCCGCCCCTGACATGACGCTGATTGAAAATGCGCTACTGACGGGCAATGTCCGCAAGGAACTGTCATCACGTGGTTTCCTAAAATGGGATCGCGCACGCGATTTTGCAGCAGAGATTATCGAGAAATTTGACGTGCGCACGCCCAGCGCGGGCAGCACTGCACGGTCGCTATCTGGTGGCAACTTGCAAAAATTCGTCATCGGTCGTGAGATTTTGCAAGACCCCGATGTGCTGATCATCAACCAACCCACATGGGGCGTTGATGCGTCCGCAGCGGCGTCAATTAGACAAGCGATCTTGGACCTAGCCGTAGCCGGCGCAGCCGTCATCTTGATTAGCCAAGACTTGGATGAACTGATGGAAATCGCAGACCAATTTTCAGCCTTAAACGAAGGGCGAATGTCTGATCCACGCCCCGCTAAGGGCCTAACGATTGACGAAATCGGCCTGATGTTGGGCGGTTCACACGATATGGAGGTTTCACATGTTGATGCGTAGCGCTGCCTCCAGCGGACATATTTTTACTCAGAAAAAACAAGGGGCGTGCGCATGATCACGTTAGAGAAACGCGCAGGGCCATCCAAGGCTTGGGCCTTGGCGACGCCATTGGTGGCGGTTGCGTTAACCATGTTCGTGGGTGGCATCCTGTTTGCTGCCTTGGGGAAAAACCCGTTCGAGACGATCCGCACAATTTTCCTTGATCCGTTGTTTTCAGAATTCGCTTGGTTTTACCGCCCGCAACTGCTGATCAAAGGCGCGCCTTTGGTGCTAATTGCAATCGGACTTAGCTTTGGTTTCCGCGCAGGTGTCTGGAATATCGGCGCCGAGGGCCAATACATCATGGGGGCCATTTGTGGGGCCGCCGTGGGCCTTGCATTCCATCCAATGGAATCGCGCCTGATCTTTCCACTGATGGTTTTGGCTGGCGCATTCGGCGGCTGGGCGTGGGCCATGATCCCGGGCGTTTTACGGGTCAAATTTGGCACCAACGAGATTTTGGTATCGCTCATGTTGGTCTATGTGGCCGAACAATTGCTGGCGTCTATGGCGCTGGGAGCAATGCGCAACCCCGAAGGCATGGGGTTTCCGGGCAGCCGGAACTTGGCGCAATACCCATCCGCCGCCAACCTTGAACTGATCAAAGATTCCGGCATGCACTGGGGCGTCGTCGCGGCACTCATCGCGGTCATCTTTGCCTATGTCACGCTTTCGCGACACATTTTTGGGTTCCAAGTCCGGCTTGCGGGGCAAAGCCCCCGTGCGGCCAACTTCGCAGGTGTAAACCCGGCTGGCATGATCCTGATCTGCCTTGGCATTTCGGGCGCGCTTGCCGGTTTGGCCGGCCTTTTTGAGGTCGCTGGCCCTGCAGGTCAGATCAGCATCGATTTCAACGTTGGCTACGGGTTCACCGCAATCATCGTGGCGTTCCTAGGACGGCTGCACCCAATCGGCATACTACTTGCAGGCGGCTTAATGGCGCTGACCTACATCGGCGGCGAAATCGCGCAATCCAATCTGGGACTGCCCGGCGCCGCGATCCAATTGCTGCAAGGGATGCTGTTATTCTTCCTGCTCGCAGTGGACATGCTGACCAATTATCGGATCAAATTTGGCAAAGGAGGGACCGTCTGATGGACCTGTCATCAATCAATCCAATCCTGCTGCTGGCCTCGCTTATGGTCGCTGCAACCCCGATCCTGCTGGCCGCAATCGGCGAACTGATTGTGGAACGCGCAGGCGTCCTGAACCTCGGGGTTGAGGGCATGATGATCACGGGGGCCGTCTGTGGGTTCGTCGTGGCTGTCAGCACAGGGTCACCTTGGCTCGGGTTCATCGGGGCCGCTATTGGCGGGGCATTCCTTGCGCTGCTGTTCGGCATCCTGACGCAATACCTGCTATCAAACCAAGTGGCGACGGGCCTCGCGCTCACGCTATTCGGGCTTGGACTGTCCGCGCTTATCGGACAAGGGTACATCGGGATCAAAGCACCGTCTTTCCCCGATTGGCACATCCCGTTGTTGGGGGACATTCCGATCATCGGACCGATCGTGTTCCAACATGATCCGATGGTCTATGTCGGGCTGATCCTTGTGGCGGCAACATGGTGGTTCTTGCACAAAACCCAAGGCGGGCTCGTCCTGCGGGCGGTTGGCGAAAACCACGATGCAGCCCACGCATTGGGGTACAAAGTCACCCGCATTCGGATACTGGCGATCATGTTCGGTGGGGCCTGCGCAGGGCTTGGCGGCGCATACCTATCGCTCGTTCGCGTCCCGCAATGGACCGAAGGCATGACCGCCGGCGCAGGCTGGATCGCACTTGCGATTGTGGTCTTTGCAGGCTGGAAACCATGGCGGCTTTTGCTAGGTGCCTACCTTTTCGGCGGCATGACTGTTTTGCAGCTGAACCTTCAAGCCGCAGGGCTCGCCATTCCGGTCGAATACCTTTCTATGTCGCCCTATATAGCCACCATCGTCGTATTGGTTATTATGTCGGCAGGACGGGCACCTAGGTCACTTGGCCGAATCTTTCACGCCTCACGTTAAAGGCACCACCACAATCCACTTTTAGGGAGAAAACTATGACTATGAAAACACTGCTTGCTGGGGCGACACTCGCACTTGGCTTCGCATCCGGCGCATTTGCCGATGCACATCAGACAAAGGTTGGCTTTGTCTACGTCGGGCCAGTTGGCGACGGCGGCTGGACATATGAGCACAACCAAGCCCGCCTTGCTGTTGAAGCTGAATTTGGCGACGCGGTTGAAACCGTTTTCGTTGAAAGCGTACCAGAAGGACCAGACGCAGAACGCGTGATGTCCCAGATGGCACTTGGCGGCGCTGACCTGATCTTCACAACATCATTCGGTTACATGGACCCAACGATAAACGTTGCGGCGAAATTCCCTGACGTGAAATTCGAACACGCAACTGGTTTTAAGCGGTCCGACAACGTGTCGACATACTCCGCACGTTTCTACGAAGGGCGCGCCGTTCAGGGCCACATTGCTGGTCAAATGACGACATCCAACATTATCGGCTACATCGGCTCTTTCCCGATCCCAGAAGTTGTGCGCGGCATCAACTCTGCGTACATCCACGCCAAGGCAGTTAATCCTGACGTCGAATTCAAAATCGTTTGGGCTTACACATGGTTTGACCCTGCAAAAGAAGCAGAAGCAGCTTCCGTGCTGATCGAACAAGGCGCTGACGTGATCCTGCAGCACACAGATTCCACAGCACCACAGGCAGCAGCACAATCCGCTGGTAACGTTGTGACATTTGGTCAGGCATCCGACATGGCTGAATTTGGTCCATTCCCACGCGTTTCATCCATCATTGATGACTGGGCACCATATTACATCGCACGGACCAAAGCGGTCATGGATGGCACATGGACAAGTACAGACACATGGGATGGCATTGGCGCTGGCATGGTCGGCATCGGTGAAATCTCATCTGCAGTTCCAGCTGAAATCAAAGCATCCGCAGAAGCCCTGCGCGATAGCCTTGCAGACGGTTCATACCACGCCTTCACAGGCCCCGTGAACAAGCAAGACGGCTCCGCTTGGCTTGCTGCAGGCGAAACTGCTGACGATGGCACCTTGGCTGGCATGAACTTCTACGTAGAAGGCATCACAGGCGACGTTCCACAGTAAATTCTTAACAACCAATATGACAAAGGCCCGTCAGAAATGGCGGGCCTTTTTGTTCGTATGTCCGCGTCGAGCCCAAACTACCGGATACGGCAATATGCACCTGGGTCTGGTTACACGGTAATCATTCGTAGTCCGAACAAATTGCGGGCTTGCTGCCATGTTGCGACAGGGCGCTCATACTTTTCACAAAGATCAATCGCTCGTTGGACAAGCGCAGCGTTGGATGGTGCGAGGCGCTCGCGGTCCAGCCACACATTATCTTCAAGCCCAGTTCGTGTATGGCCTCCCTTGCAGATCGCCCATTCGTTGATGGTCAGCTGTGCCGGACCGATGCCGCTTTTTCCACATTGCCGACACACCTGCCCAACACCCATTGCCTCCCTCCACCCCTCATGCAAATCTCGCCCACATGACAAACCTCACAACCGCCTCAGGCGCACCCATATCCACCACCACATTTGGCACCATGCAATTCGGCGGCAACGCGGATGCAACTGCCAGTCGTGCTATGTATGACGCGGCCCGCACTGCTGGGATCACCCATTTTGACACCGCCGTGGGCTACACCGACGGGGCATCTGAAAACCTGCTCGGGCAGTTCATCAAATCAGAGCGCGACGCGATCTATTTGGCAACCAAAGTCGGCTATATCGGCGGTGCGTCTCGCGCCAACATGACCGCGCATTTTGACCAGTGCCGCAAGCAATTGAACCAAGACAGCGTTGACCTTTTATACCTGCACCGGTTCGACGACGACACCGATCTTGAGGAAACGTTCACCACCTTCGCCGACCTTCAGCAACGCGGGTTGATCCGGCACATCGGCGTGTCCAACTTTGCCGCATGGCAGATCATGAAAGCGCAATCCGTGGCGCAAAAACTCGGTACCCATATCGATGTGGTCCAACCAATGTATAACCTCGTGAAACGGCAAGCCGAGGTCGAAATCTTTGGCGTCGCTGAAGACCAAGACATCAAGATCATCCCCTACTCTCCGCTTGGCGGCGGCTTGTTGACAGGTAAATACGCACGCGGCGAAACCGGACGGCTCACTGACGACAACCGGTACAACGCGCGCTATAGCCAAACATGGATGCACGACACAGCCCGCGATCTGGCGGCCCTTGGTGCAGACATCGGCGTCGACCCCGCAACGCTCGCAGTGGCATGGGTGGCAGCCCACGCAGCAAAACCGTCGCCGATCATTTCAGGGCGCTCCACGGCTCAGCTCGCGCTGTCGCTGGCGGCTGAAAACTACAGCATGGACGCGGATCTTTATGCGCAGATCACAGCGCTTTCAGTAACACCGCCGCCTGCGACCGACAGACTAGAAGAAGCATGACTGATTTCCTAATTATCGGCGGCGGCGTCGGCGGCACCTCCGCGGGCGCGGCCCTATCCAAACTCGGCACCGTGACCCTGCTAGAGGCTGAATCCGCACTTTCCTACCACGCATCAGGGCGGTCAGCGGCGCTGTTTGAAGAATCCTACGGCCAGCCATCGACAGTCGCACTAAATGCGGCCAGCCGAGCGTATCACGTCGCAAACGACCTTCTGACGCCGCGCGGAATTATGGCCGTGGGAACCGCGGACACCACCGATGCATTCCACACCGACCAAACCAAAATGACCCTCGAAACCCTCAGCCTGCCCGAGGCCAAAGCAATCGTGCCGATCCTCAACACAGACGTGATCACCCACGCAGCATGGGACTCCAATGCATGGGATCTGGACACCGACCGGATGATCCAAGGCTACGTGAAAACGATCCGCGCAGGCGGCGGATCGCTGCACACAAACGCAAGTGTGACCGCGATCAAACGAACAGCCACTGGC
>ENA-OSJC01003623-OSJC01003623.1-marine-metagenome-genome-assembly--contig:-NODE-3623-length-10947-cov-3.766053_pt1 | contig 10947 bp, 8 predicted proteins | sample MGYA00237885_ERZ534234 | MGnify/ENA primary metagenome ERZ534234 (study PRJEB26413, sample SAMN06343907) | marine metagenome | isolation source: coastal waters | place: Atlantic Ocean: West Antarctic... | reverse complement strand
AGCGGGAGTAGCTCAGTTGGTAGAGCGTCAGCCTTCCAAGCTGAATGTCGCCAGTTCGAACCTGGTCTCCCGCTCTAATATTCCTGCTAAGGCAGAAGATTTTTTATTGCTTTAATAAAAACGAAAAAAAATCTTTAAGCCGGTGTAGCTCAGGGGTAGAGCGTTTCCTTGGTAAGGAAGAGGTCTTGGGTTCAATTCCCAACATTGGCTCAATTAAAATAGTATATTTTAATAGGTACTAATATATAACTAAGATTAAATAAATACAAAATGGCAAAAGAAACTTACGATCGGTCGAAACCACATTTAAATGTTGGTACAATAGGACATGTAGATCACGGTAAAACAACATTAACTGCGGCTATTACAAAAGTACTAGCAGATGCAGGTCATTCTAACGCAACATCTTTTGATCAAATTGATAATGCACCAGAAGAAAAAGAAAGAGGTATAACAATTAACTCTTCTCACGTTGAATATGCAACAGCTAATCGTCATTACGCTCACGTTGACTGTCCAGGTCACGCCGATTACGTAAAGAACATGGTAACTGGTGCTGCGCAAATGGATGGTGCTATCCTTGTGGTTGCTGCTACAGATGGACCAATGCCACAAACTCGTGAGCATATCCTTTTAGGACGTCAGGTAGGTATTCCTCGTATGGTTGTATTCATGAATAAAGTGGATATGGTCGATGATGAAGAATTAATCGAATTAGTTGAAATGGAAGTTCGTGAGCTTTTAAGTTTTTACGAATATGATGGTGATAATGGACCTGTTATAGCAGGATCTGCATTGGGTGCTTTAAATGGTGAGCAAAAATGGGTTGATACTGTATTGGAGCTTATGGAAGCTGTTGATACATGGATTGAAGAGCCATTACGTGAAATAGATAAACCTTTCTTAATGCCTATTGAAGATGTATTCTCAATTACTGGTCGTGGAACAGTAGCAACTGGTCGTATTGAGACTGGTATTGCAAATACTGGAGATTCTGTAGATATTATTGGTATGGGAGCTGAAAAATTAACTTCTACTATTACTGGTATCGAAATGTTCCGTCAAATCTTAGATAGAGGTGAGGCAGGAGATAATGCAGGTATATTACTAAGAGGTATTGCTAAAGAAGATATTAGAAGAGGAATGGTAATATGTAAGCAAGGTTCTGTTACCCCTCATGCTAAATTCAAAGCAGAGGTTTACGTTCTTAAAAAAGAAGAAGGTGGGCGTCATACTCCATTCCATAATAACTACCGTCCACAGTTTTACGTTCGTACAACTGATGTTACAGGAACAATTATGCTTCCTGATGGAGTTGAAATGGTAATGCCAGGTGATAACTTAACAATACACGTTGAATTGCTTCAAGCAATTGCAATGAATGTTGGTCTTCGTTTTGCAATCCGTGAGGGTGGTAGAACAGTAGGTGCCGGTCAGGTTACTGAAATATTAGACTAAAAAATACATTAAAAGTTTTTTAAGGTGTCCTGATTATATCGGGACGCCTTGACTTTTATAACGGGTAGAGTGAAATAGTTGCCCAAATAAACGGGTTTAGCTCAGTTGGTAGAGCACTGGTCTCCAAAACCAGGTGTCGTGAGTTCGAGTCTCTCAACCCGTGCAAAATATGAAATTGTTGAAAAACAATTTTTTATGTAGAATTAATAAAATAAGTTAAAAATGATAAACTACATCAAAGAGTCGTATAATGAACTAAAAAATCATGTTACTTGGACTACATGGTCTGAAGGGCAGCGTTTAACAGTTATTGTTGCAGCATTTTCAGTAGTGTTAGCTTTACTTGTTTTTGGAATTGACACTGTATTTAGTGGTGTTATTGGTAGATACTTTGAATGGATCAAGTCTTAATACAAATAGATGACTGAAGTTAAAAGTGCAAAAAAGTGGTATGTTATCCGTTCTGTAAGTGGAAAGGAAAACAAAATCAAAGAATATATAGAGTCTGAGATTGTTAGATTAAATCTTCAGGATTTTATCGAGCAAATTTTAGTTCCTACTGAGAAAGTAGTTCAAATTCGCAATGGAAAAAAAATAAACAAGGAAAGGGTATTTATTCCTGGTTATATTATGGTTCAAGCAGATTTAGTAGGAGAGATACCTCATATCATAAAATCTGTAAACGGAGTAATCGGTTTCTTAGGTGAAGTAAAAGGAGGAGATCCTGTTCCGCTAAGACAAGCAGAAGTGAACAGATTGTTAGGTAAGGTTGATGAGTTATCTGTTAAAGATGAAAATGTAAATATACCTTATAGTATTGAAGAAACTATTAAGGTTATAGACGGTCCTTTTAATGGATTTAATGGAACTGTCGAAAAAATATTTGAAGAAAAACGTAAGCTTGAAGTAATGGTTAAAATATTCGGAAGAAAAACACCATTAGAATTAAGTTTTATGCAAGTTGAAAAAGTTTAATTGTTGCACGCTATAAATAGTTTTTTCTTGGGCTTCCACTGAAGAAAAAATAAAATTAATTAAAATTAAAACATGGCAAAAGAAGTAGATAAAGTAGTAAAGTTACAAGTTCGAGGTGGAGCTGCTAACCCATCACCACCAGTTGGACCCGCTTTAGGTGCTGCCGGTGTGAATATTATGGAGTTCTGTAAGCAATTTAATGCTAGAACTCAAGATAAGCAAGGAAAAGTATTACCAGTTGCGATTACAGTGTTTAAAGACAAATCTTTCGATTTTGTTATTAAAACACCTCCAGCTGCAGTACAAATCCTTGAAGCCGCCAAAGTTAAAAAAGGTTCTGGCGAGCCACACGTAAAGAAAGTAGCAAAAATAACCTGGGATCAAGTAAAAGCAATTGCTGAAGATAAAATGCCAGATTTAAATGCATTTAGCATAGAATCTGCAATGAAGATGGTAGCTGGTACTGCGAGATCAATGGGAGTGAATGTAAAAGGTGGTAAATCCCCTTTTTAATCCGAAAAAAGAATCTATAAAATGGCAAGATTAACAAAAAAGCAAAAGGAAGCCCAAGCAAAAGTTGAACCTGGAAAGGTTTATAACGTTGCAGATGCATCCGCTTTAATAAAAGAAATCACCAACGTAAATTTTGATGCATCTGTTGATTTAGCAGTGCGTCTAAACGTAGATCCACGAAAAGCTAATCAAATGGTACGTGGTGTTGTTACCTTACCACATGGAACAGGTAAAGACGTTAAAGTATTAGCATTAGTTACTCCAGATAAAGAAGCGGAAGCTAAAGAGGCTGGAGCGGATTATGTTGGTTTAGATGAGTACCTCGAAAAAATAAAAGGAGGATGGACAGATGTCGATGTTATTGTGACTATGCCAAGTGTAATGGGAAAATTAGGCCCTCTAGGACGTGTTTTAGGACCTCGTGGATTAATGCCTAACCCAAAAACTGGTACAGTAACAATGGATGTTGCTAAGGCTGTTTCAGACGTGAAAGCTGGTAAAATCGACTTTAAAGTAGAAAAGACTGGTATTGTTCACGCTGCAATTGGAAAAGCATCTTTTGATGCTGATAAAATTGAAGGAAACGCAAAAGAATTATTAACAACCCTTGTAAAATTGAAACCTCAATCTTCAAAAGGAATTTATATTAAAAGCATTTTTATGTCGAGTACTATGAGTCCAAGTATAGAGATTGATACAAAAAGATTTGCTGAGTAGTAAAATTTAGAACTTATGACAAGAGAAGAAAAATCACAAGTAATAGACAATTTGACTGCACAGTTAGCTGATAGTACAACTATTTATTTAGCTGACATATCGGGTCTTAATGCAGGAGATACGAGTAACTTAAGAAGAGCTTGTTACAAAGCTGGAGTTAAGTTAGAAGTAGTTAAAAATACATTGCTTAAAAAAGCAATGGAAAGTTCTGATAAGGATTTTGGTGAACTACCAGAAGTTCTTAAAGGAAATACATCAATTATGCTTGCTGAAACAAGCAATGCACCAGCAAAGGTTATTAAGGCTTTCAGAAAAAAATCTGATAAGCCATTACTTAAGGGAGCATTCATTGAAGAAGCAATATATCTTGGAGACGATCAATTAGATACACTAGTTAATATCAAGTCGAAAGATGAACTTATTGGAGACATTATTGGATTATTACAATCTCCTGCTAAGAATGTTATTTCTGCACTTAAATCTAGTGGAGGAACAATTGCAGGTATTGTTAAAACCCTATCCGAAAGAGAAGGTTAAAATATTAATATCAATAAAATTAAATTAAATTATAAAAATTAAATTACTTAAAACGATAGAAAATGGCAGATTTAAAAGATTTCGCAGAAAAATTAGTTAACTTAACAGTAAAAGAAGTTAACGAGTTAGCAGGAATATTAAAAGAAGAATACGGTATAGAGCCTGCTGCAGCTGCAGTAGCTGTTGCTGCTGGTGGTGGTGCTGCTGGTGGAGAAGCCGTAGAAGAAAAATCAGAATTCGACGTAATTCTTACAGCTCCAGGTGGGTCTAAGTTAGCAGTTGTAAAACTTGTTAAAGAACTTACTGGATTAGGTCTTAAAGACGCTAAGGGATTAGTTGATAATGTTCCATCTCCAATTAAGGAAGGTGTAGCAAAAGATGAAGCTGAAGCTTTAAAAGCACAGTTAGAAGAAGCTGGAGCAGAGGTTGAGCTTAAGTAAGCTCACAACGCACCAAACCTTAAGGTTTAGGTCTTTCCTATTGACGGAATAGACCTAAACCATTTTGCGTATATAATGGTTTCGCCATTTATTATACGTGTTCACTGTTTTATTATAATTAAAATTCGTCCATAGATGTCAGCAACGCAAACTGAAAGATTGAATTTTTCCACAGTAAAGAATAAGCCTGATTATCCAGATTTTTTGGATATTCAAATTAAATCTTTTCAAGATTTTTTTCAATTGGAAACCAAATCCGATAGAAGAGAAACAGAAGGTCTTTACAAAACCTTTTTGGAAAATTTCCCGATTACCGATACCAGAAATCAATTTGTATTAGAGTTTTTAGATTATTTTGTAGATCCTTCAAGGTATTCCATTCAGGAGTGTATTGAGCGTGGATTAACTTATAGTGTACCCTTAAAAGCTCGTTTAAAATTATATTGTACTGATCCAGAACATGAAGATTTCGAAACAATCGTCCAAGATGTTTATTTAGGAACTATACCTTACATGACTCCAAACGGAACTTTCGTTGTTAATGGAGCAGAACGTGTTGTTGTTTCTCAACTACACCGTTCACCTGGTGTTTTCTTTGGTCAATCATTTCACGCAAATGGTACGAAATTATATTCAGCAAGAGTAATACCTTTTAAAGGTTCTTGGATTGAATTTGCTACCGATATAAACCAAGTAATGTACGCTTATATCGATAGAAAGAAAAAACTACCGGTTACTACGCTTTTCCGTGCTATCGGTTTTGAAAGAGATAAGGATATTCTTGAAATATTTGACCTAGCAGAAGAAGTAAAAGCATCAAAAACTGGTCTTAAAAAATATTTAGGAAGAAAATTAGCAGCACGTGTTTTAAAGACATGGCATGAGGATTTTGTTGACGAAGATACTGGTGAAGTTGTTTCTATTGAAAGAAATGAAATTATACTTGACCGTGATACTATTCTTGAAAAAGATCATATCGAAGAGATTATAGAATCTGGTTCTAAAACAATACTTCTACACAAAGAAGATAATTTACAAGCTGATTATGCAATTATTCATAATACGCTTCAAAAAGATCCAACCAATTCTGAAAAAGAAGCGGTGGAACATATATATAGACAATTACGTAATGCAGAGCCGCCTGATGAAGAGACAGCGCGTGGTATTATTAATAAGTTGTTTTTTAGTGACCAACGTTACAATCTTGGAAATGTAGGTCGTTTTAGAATGAATAAAAAATTAGGTCTTGATATTCCAATGGATAAGTTAGTTCTTACCAAAGAAGATATCATTACCATAATTAAATTTTTGATCGAACTTATTAACTCAAAAGCTGAGATTGATGATATTGATCACTTATCAAACCGTCGTGTACGTACAGTAGGTGAACAACTTTCTTCTCAATTTGGTGTTGGTTTAGCTCGTATGGCTCGTACTATTAGAGAGCGTATGAACGTTCGTGATAATGAAGTTTTTACTCCAATTGATTTAATCAACGCAAAGACACTATCTTCTGTTATTAATTCATTTTTTGGTACTAATCAGTTATCTCAGTTTATGGATCAAACCAATCCAATTGCTGAAATTACTCACAAACGTCGTCTTTCTGCATTAGGACCTGGTGGTCTTTCTAGAGAGAGAGCCGGTTTTGAGGTACGTGATGTTCACTTTACCCACTACGGAAGACTTTGCCCAATTGAAACTCCTGAAGGACCGAATATTGGATTAATATCTTCTCTTTCTGTTTATGCAAAAGTAAATTATTTAGGTTTTTTAGAAACTCCTTACCGTAAGGTTGAAAATGGAGTTATCGATTTAAAAAGTGAACCGATTTATCTTTCTGCTGAAGAAGAAGAAGATAAATTAATTGCGCAGGCACACATTGATATAGCTGACGATGGTACCATAAATACGGAAAAAGTTATTGCTCGTATGGAAGGTGATTTCCCAGTAGTGGAATCTAAAGATATACACTACACGGATGTTGCACCAAATCAAATTTCATCCATTTCAGCATCTTTAATTCCTTTCTTAGAACATGATGATGCAAACCGTGCATTGATGGGATCAAATATGATGCGTCAAGCAGTACCGTTAATGAGAGCTGAGTCTCCTATTGTTGGAACAGGTTTGGAACGTCAGGTTGCTTCAGATTCGCGTGTATTAATAAATGCAGAAGGCGCTGGAGTTATTGAATATGTTGATGCTAATGAAATTACTATTAAGTACGATCGTACGGAAGATGAGCAGTTAGTTAGTTTTGATGGAGATTCAAAAACTTACAAATTAATTAAGTTTAGAAAAACAAATCAAAGTACTTCTATTAACTTGAAACCTATTGTTAAAAAAGGGGATAGAGTTGAGAAAGGTCAAGTTTTATGTCAAGGATATGCTACTGAAGCTGGTGAATTAGCTTTAGGTAGAAATATGAAAGTAGCCTTTATGCCTTGGAAAGGGTATAACTTTGAGGATGCAATTGTAATTTCTGAAAAAGTAGTTCGGGACGATATATTTACTTCTATTCATATAGATGAATATTCATTACAAGTTAGAGATACTAAATTAGGTAACGAAGAACTTACAAATGACATTCCTAATGTTTCTGAAGAGTCTACTAAAGACCTTGATGAACATGGAATGATTCGCATTGGAGCAGAAGTAAAGCCAGGTGATATTTTAATTGGAAAAATTACTCCAAAAGGAGAAAGTGATCCAACTCCTGAAGAAAAATTACTTCGTGCAATTTTTGGTGACAAAGCTGGTGATGTAAAAGATGCTTCTTTAAAAGCTTCTCCTTCATTACATGGTGTTGTTATTAATAAAAAATTATTTGCACGTTCAGTTAAGGATAAGCGAATGAGAGCTCAAAATAAAGAAGAAATTGCTTTATTAGAAGACGAGTTTTATAAAAAATTCGATGACCTTAGAGATATTCTTGTTGAAAAATTATTTACAATTGTTTCAGGTAAAACAGCTCAAGGTGTTGTTAACGACCTTGGAGAAGTTGTTTTTCCAAAAGGTAAAAAGTATACCTTAAAAATGTTAAATGAAATAGATGATTATACACATTTAACAGGTGGGACATGGACAACTAATGCAGAAACAAATATTTTAGTTGAAGATTTAATGCACAACTATAAGATTAAAGAAAACGATTTACAAGGTAATCTTCGTCGTGAGAAATTTGCTATTTCTGTTGGAGATGAATTACCATCTGGTATTTTAAAACTTGCAAAAGTATATGTTGCTAAAAAACGTAAACTTAAAGTAGGGGATAAAATGGCGGGACGTCATGGTAACAAAGGTATTGTAGCGCGTATTGTACGTGAAGAAGATATGCCTTTCTTAGAAGACGGAACACCAGTAGATATCGTTTTAAATCCATTAGGGGTACCTTCTCGTATGAATATTGGTCAAATTTATGAAACAGTTCTTGGATGGGCTGGTCAAAAATTAGGTCAGAAATATGCAACACCAATTTTTGATGGTGCAACCATTGATGAAATTACAGCTTTAACAGAAAAAGCTGGAGTTCCAGAATTTGGGCATACGTATTTATATGATGGTGGAACTGGTCAACGATTTGATCAAAAAGCAACCGTTGGAGTTATTTATATGATTAAGTTAGGTCATATGATTGATGATAAAATGCACGCTCGTTCTATTGGGCCTTACTCATTAATTACACAACAACCTCTTGGTGGTAAAGCACAATTTGGGGGTCAACGTTTTGGTGAGATGGAAGTATGGGCATTAGAGGCTTATGGAGCTTCCAGTACCCTTAGAGAAATATTGACAGTGAAATCTGATGATGTTGTTGGTAGAGCTAAAACTTACGAAGCAATCGTAAAGGGTGAAGCAATGCCAGAACCAGGACTTCCAGAATCTTTTAACGTGTTAATGCACGAATTAAAAGGTCTTGGACTTGACATTAGACTAGAGGAATAAATTAATCCCCGTGAAAGCGGGGATCATAAAGTCATTTAAGACTTGCTGAAGCCTAAAAACTTCAATCTTAATTTTACAAAGCATAGTACATAGCATTATGGCAAGAAATAAAGAAATAGTAGCAAAGAAATTTAACAAAATTTCGATTGGGTTTTCTTCACCAGAAGCGATTTTAGCTGAATCTCGCGGAGAAGTATTAAAACCTGAAACAATTAACTACCGTACTCACAAACCAGAACGTGATGGTTTATTTTGTGAGCGTATATTCGGACCTATCAAAGATTACGAATGTGCCTGTGGAAAATATAAAAGAATACGTTACAAGGGAATCGTTTGTGACCGTTGTGGTGTAGAAGTAACTGAAAAAAAAGTACGTCGTGATCGAGTAGGACACATTAATTTAGTGGTTCCTGTTGCTCACATTTGGTACTTCCGTTCTTTACCTAATAAAATAGGATATCTCCTTGGATTGCCATCTAAGAAGTTAAATATGATTATTTATTATGAGCGTTATGTTGTTATACAACCGGGTAATGCAATAAATGAGGAAGGAGAACCAGTTCAAAAAATGGATTTCTTAACAGAAGAAGAATACCTAACTATTTTAGAAGCACTTCCTCAAGAAAATCAATATTTAGATGATGAAGATCCAGAGAAATTCATCGCTAAAATGGGAGCTGAATGTTTGATTGATTTATTAAGAAGAATCAATCTAGACGATTTATCTTTTGAATTGCGTCACAAAGCAAATAATGAAACTTCTAAGCAACGTAAAACGGAAGCGTTAAAACGATTGCAAGTTGTTGAAGCTCTTCGTGAATCTAATAAAAATAGAGTGAATAAGCCAGAGTGGATGATTATGAAGGTGGTTCCAATTATTCCACCAGAATTACGTCCTCTAGTACCTCTTGATGGAGGTCGTTTTGCAACTTCTGATTTAAATGACCTTTACCGAAGGGTAATTATTAGAAATAATCGTCTAAAGCGATTAATGGAGATTAAAGCTCCTGAAGTAATTTTGCGTAATGAGAAGCGTATGCTTCAAGAGTCAGTAGATTCATTATTTGATAATACACGTAAATCTTCAGCAGTTAAAACTGATTCAAACCGTCCTTTAAAATCTTTATCAGATTCTTTAAAAGGTAAACAAGGTCGTTTCCGTCAAAACTTATTAGGAAAACGTGTGGATTATTCAGCACGTTCGGTAATCGTTGTTGGACCAGAATTAAAATTATCTGAATGTGGTATTCCTAAGGGGATGGCTTCAGAACTTTACAAACCTTTTATTATTAGAAAACTAATTGAAAGGGGAATTGTAAAAACAGTCAAATCTGCAAAGAAAATTATAGATAAGAAGGAACCAGTTGTATGGGATATTTTAGAGAATGTTTTAAAAGGTCATCCTGTATTATTAAACCGTGCTCCTACGCTTCACCGCCTAGGTATACAAGCATTTCAACCAAAATTAATTGAAGGTAAAGCAATCCAATTACACCCATTAGCTTGTACTGCATTTAATGCGGATTTTGATGGGGATCAGATGGCAGTTCACTTGCCACTTGGACCAGAAGCAATTTTGGAAGCACAATTATTAATGCTAGGTTCTCATAATATATTAAATCCAGCAAATGGTTCACCAGTTGTGGTACCGTCTCAGGATATGGTATTAGGTCTTTATTATATGACTAAACTTAAAAAATCTACAGAAGATTATAAAGTTATTGGAGAGGGAATCACTTTTTATTCCGCTGAAGAAGTAATTATCGCATACAATGAAAAAAGAGTAGAATTAAATGCTGAAATTAAAATTAGAACTAAAGATTTTAACGAAGTAGGAGAATTGGTTTATCAAATAATTACAACTACTGTTGGTAGAGTAATTTTTAATGAAAATGTTCCAGAAGCAGCAGGTTATATTAATGAAGTATTGACGAAAAAGTCTCTTAGAGATATTATTGGTGATATTCTTAGAGTAACTTCAGTACCTATTACTGCAGATTTCCTAGATGAGATTAAAACATTAGGATATAAATTTGCCTTTGAAGGTGGATTGTCCTTTAGTCTAGGTGATATTATTATTCCTGAGGAAAAAACTGGAATGATTAAAAAAGCAAATAGTCAAGTAGATGCTATTATAGGTAACTATAACATGGGTCTTATTACTAATAATGAAAGATACAATCAAGTAATTGATATCTGGACAGCAACTAATGCAGAATTAACTGAATTGTCTATGAAGCGTATTCGTGAAGACAAGCAAGGATTTAACTCTGTATTTATGATGCTTGATTCTGGTGCAAGGGGTTCTAAAGAACAAATTCGCCAGTTAACAGGTATGCGTGGATTAATGGCAAAGCCT
>ENA-OSJC01003622-OSJC01003622.1-marine-metagenome-genome-assembly--contig:-NODE-3622-length-10947-cov-4.550782_pt1 | contig 10947 bp, 19 predicted proteins | sample MGYA00237885_ERZ534234 | MGnify/ENA primary metagenome ERZ534234 (study PRJEB26413, sample SAMN06343907) | marine metagenome | isolation source: coastal waters | place: Atlantic Ocean: West Antarctic... | reverse complement strand
CTGGAGAAGTTGATGAAAGAAGTATTAAAGACGTTACAGCCACAGACTTACGAGGATTTACACAGCATCATTTCTTCGCTGGTATTGGGGTTTGGTCATACGCACTTAGAAATGCCGGATGGACAGATGATAGACCTGTCTGCACTGCAAGCCTCCCATGTCAGCCCTTTAGTGCAGCCGGAGCAGGTAGAGGAAAAGACGACGAACGACACTTGCTCCCACACTTCCTCGAACTCACAAAAGAGTGCGGATTTGACACAATCTTTGGTGAACAAGTTGCAACAGCGATTAAGCATGGTTGGCTCGATGATTTACAAGCAAACATGGAAAGAGAAGGCTACGCCATTGGGACTTGCGTATTGGGCGCACACAGCGTCAACTCCCCGCATCAAAGGCAAAGACTTTACTGGGTTGCCAACCAAAGCAGGGTTTCCAACACCAGTTGCATCGGACAGCAGGGACAGAGGGAAGTGGCACGACCCATCAATACAGCGGCGGATAAAGATAGGGAAATCAGTGGAATTATCAATGATGATTCATTGTGTGGGCTGGGCAACGCCAAACACGATGGACACTTTGCCAGCGAGAAGCCAAGAAGCAATGAAACGTCAATTCTTCACAGCGAGGAAAGGACGGACAGCACCAGCAAATCTCAGGGAACAAGTACACCCTCATCTATACCCAGCCTCACTGACAACATTGAGTGGCTCTATTGCAAAGACGAAAAGTACAGGCCAATTAAATCCGGCATTGAGCCGCTGGTTGATGGGATTGCCAGAGGCGTGGTGTATAGCGGCGATACAATCTACCCAAATAATACAGGACATGCGAGATCAATAAGGCTGAAGGGCTACGGCAATGCTATTCAAGCTGATACAGCAAAAGAATTTATCAGTGCTTATATGGATGTAACACATGACTAAAGCGTTGCTTGTTAAAACAGATAAGGGCTATTTTATGCCTGTTGATGACACGCTTAAAAACATACAGCCTGGCGAGGTTATTGAGGTTGAGTTAGGTAAGCCCCAGCAAAGAACAGCCCTTCAAAATAATGCTATACATAAATATTTTAGGTTGCTATCTACTTCGTTTAACGATGCTGGTTTTACTGTTGAAAAAACATTAAGCAAGCCTCTTGATATGTCTTGGTCCGAGACTTTAGTCAAAGATCTTATATGGCGGCCTGTGATGTTTGCGATCACTAACAAAAAATCAAGCACCGATCTAACGGCATCAGAAATTAGTGTGGTTTACGAAGAAATAAATAAGTACACGGCAAGTAAAGGTGTTCATGTCCCTTTTCCGATGAGAAGTCATGGCAAATAAATTAAGACAGTCAGCGAGAGGCCAAGAGTGCCAAGTGAGGCTTTATCAAATTTGTCGAGGCCGAAACGATACCGTTATCTTAGCTCATTTACCTGGCGGAGGCGTTGGTGGCAAAGGCTTTGATACCGCAGCTTCATTTTGCTGTTTCGAGTGCCACGATGCGATAGACGGTCGTGTTCAGACTGACTTATACACTAAAGATGATCTTACATTGGCGCACTTGCAAGGCGTGATGAGAACCCAATCTATATGGATAAAAGAAGGAATATTAAAGTGGTAAGCCAAGGTGTATTAAATGGAAAGATTACTAAATGCAAAGGCAGCTTTGATTGTTTTAAAAAGTTAGTTGACCATCTGCCGCGTGAGCTTCAAGTGCGTGGGTATAGGCATTTTATGATGAAAGATCATTTGAAAAAAAGGTGACGTTATGACAGTGACATTAATATTAAACGAAGAAGATGCAGACAATCTCTTTCAATTATTTGAAGCCTTAACTGACCCTGACAAAGATTATAAGCAAATAGCCAGAAACATAAACGATGCTATGGGTGCTATGGAGCATATTCTTGAGGTTTTAGAAACAGAAATGCCAGTAGAGGTTTACTTGGATGAATATGACGATGATGAAATTGACGACCATTATGAAACGGATTTTGAAACAGATCCCTCCACTATCCATTGAGCAAATACAGACAGGCAGCACGTATTGATGAAAACCAGAATGAAATTGTTAAAAAACTTAGAACATACGGTTGCTCGGTGCAGACTGGAATGGATGATCTACTCATCGGATATAAGGGCAGAAGTTATTGGGTTGAAATTAAAGACCCTGCCAAGACTAAAAACAAAAATGGTAATTACAAGGCTGGAGCTATTAAGCCGAGCCAGCAAAAACTGCTGGATGACTGGAAAGGCCATTATTCGATCTGCTGTTCATTTGAAGAAATTATAGAAGTCATAAAAAATGATAACCCTACACAAAAAACTGGAAACTAAATGGACGTAAAAATACCGTATACGCCAAGGATAGGGCAACAAGAATTACATAACCACCCAGCAAGATTTAAAGTAGTAGTTTGTCATAGAAGGTGGGGAAAGACGGTCTACGGGATCGCGGCCTTGATCAAAACGGTACTAACTTGTAAACACAAGAACCCACGAGTTGCCTATATCTGTCCATTGTATAAACAAAGCAAACAAGTAGCCTGGGAATATGTAAAGGAATTTAGCAGACCAATACCTGGCACTGTTTTTAATGAAGCTGAATTACGAGCCGATTATCCTAACGGCGGGAGATTGTCGTTATACGGCGCAGATAACAACGCAGCAGGATTGCGCGGAATTTATTTAGACGGGGTAATTTTAGATGAGTTTTCTCAAATGTCGCCTCGCGCTTGGTCAGAAGTAATTCGTCCGGCTCTTACTGACAGAAAAGGTTGGGCCACGTTTATTTCTACGCCTGCGGGACACAATGCTTTTTATGATTTATTTCAGCAAGGTCAAGAAAAGACAGACTGGTTATCCGTCATGCACAAAGCATCGGAGACTAATATTATTGACTTGGATGAATTGCGAGCAGCAAAAGAAGAAATGAGTGAAGCTGAATATGAACAGGAGTTTGAATGTTCTTGGTCAGCATCAGTGCGCGGTTCTTACTACGGCAAACTTATGGATGAAGCAGAAAGTCGCATTACAAATGTGCCTTATGATCCGGCGTTAAAAGTCATTACCTCTTGGGATCTTGGAATTAACGATGCAACCGTTGTCTGGTTTTGGCAAATATTACGAACAGAAATTAGAGCCATCGAGTGTATAGCGTTTCAATCAACAGGGCTTCCTGAAATTATTAAAGAAGTCAGCAACAGGCCCTACGATTATGAGCAGCATATTGCCCCCCACGACATAGCGGTGAGAGAGCTAGGCAGTGGACTATCACGTAAACAAATAGCAGCAGGGTTAGGCATAAACTTTGACGTAGCCCCATCACAGTCAGTAGCCGATGGTATCAACGCGGTGCGTATGCTACTACCCAAAGTCTACTTTGATAAGGTTAAGTGCAAGGATGGCATAGAAGCATTAAAACTTTATAGGACAGAATTTGATGACAAGCGGCAAACATTCCGTAACAACCCTTTGCATGATTGGACCAGCGATTATACCGATGCTGTTCGTTACTTTGCGATCACCACTAAGACAAACAGTAAAGCTCCAGTAAAAATAGATTTTAAAGGTTGGAACAATTAATGAAACTTGATATGGAAAGTGTAATTACTGACGAGAATATTCATTCGTTCTTAGATGATCAGGTAGGAGGCAGCCATTATAAAAACATGGCTATTCAGCCTGTCGAATATATTCATGCTAATAACATTGGTTTTATCGAAGGCAATATTATTAAATATGTTTCGCGGTGGCGTGATAAAGGCGGGATATACGATCTGCAAAAAGCTATTCATTTAACGCAGCTATTAATTGAATTTGAAAATAGAAATACCGATGCTTAAAAGTTATAGCAAACATAAAACAGCAATAGCGATCAACAAGGCTTATGTCAATTTTGTTGATACGGAAATTATTGTGTTTTGGAATGGTCAAGATTTTGAAGTACGAAACCACAAAGATGGCTATCAAAATATTGATTCTCAAAATATGGTTGGTCTATACACAAAGTGGCAATCAAACCTTGATATTTTAGCGGATTGCGATTGTTTTATTAACAACATTAACCAGGCGGAATGGCCCTCTAATGATGAGCGCTTGACAATTATTGCTAGTAATGGACCAACTGGAGAACACTACTTTATCGCGTTGAACGGGAAGGAGGCGGAGTGAGAAAAACATATATGGTTAAGGGCGAACGTTTAACGGTTCAACAAGTAGCCATAAAATACGATCTACCTGTTAGCACCGTTAGAAGTCGCTTTGAAAGAAATACTGATGTTGATCCTAGCGATCTTGTTTATAAAATGAAACCTGGTTATAAAAGAAATAAACTTTTTACGTATCAAAAACAAGAAAAAACACTTGAAGGCTGGCACAAGGTATACCCACATTTGTCTGTTCAAATGATTCGTAGGCGATTTAAGGAAAAAATAGATCTGCTACAACCCGCAGGTGCAAGAAAAACGCCAAACCCAAACTGGGAAAGAGTGATGCCCATTTACCAGCAAGACACTGAATTAAAAAATAGAATTATGAGCTACAGAAAAAAAGGGCTTTCTGATGCTGAAATATTTTATAAAGTTACAAAAGGCGATTTCACTCACGGTAAAAAGTTTTAAAACAGTTAATGTCGAAATTAGAATTATTTCTGGAAAAAGTTAAAAATGATATACGAGGTGGCGAATGTGCTTACGTGGTTTTTAATGGGGAAGATTTTAAAAGCATTAGGCAAACTTCAAGTAATGTAGAAAATATCAGGTTCGATCACCTCGTGGGTGTTTACGATAAAAACTCAACGGATTTTGATATTATTGATGATTGCCTGGACCAGATAAGTATTTATGAACAGCGAAAAAAAAACAGCACACTACTCAATCAAAAAATGACTTCATAATGTACTGCTCTTTTAATGTTAGCCCCATTATTCATATTCGCGAATAAACTCTTCCACACTTCCTTCAAAAATAGGATAAAACTTTATTTCTTCATATTGCTGTAACTTCCAAGCAATGATCTCACTTGTATAACGTCCTCTGACTTCTCTGTTTACTACATCATATTTATACAGGGTATCGTCATAATCGTCGTGTTTTGATATCAATACACAATCAGGGTTTTCCCTGATAAAACTCTCGGCTGTTGAAGATCTGAAATAATATTCATCTTCATAGATAGTCCTCTTAAAGTGTTGAGCGGCTTCTTGTGGTGTATGTTCTATTCCATCGTGAATGTACATGGTTGTGCTTGTGTTGTTTGAGCTAATAAAATTATATGTCGCGCGTTCGCTATATTCTCTCATTTCTCATTCTCCTTTAAGTTCCTGCAGGATTAGTTCAGCCTGTTGTTTACATTGAGCCATTTCAATATCATTCATATTTAAACTAATCTTCTTTACCAGGTTTAACGCTTGTTCTGATTGATCATCGGTGGGCGCCGTCACTGCCAAAACCAGTCCGTTTATCACTGCTTCTCTATCGCTGTTAAATTCCATTATTTTTCCTTTCTTGAATAGCCAATTTCATAAATTAAACCGTCTAAAAAATCATCATAGCTTTTGAGATCAGAAGCGCAAGGCTCGCCTGTAGAATTATAAATATGGATCACTTCATTTATTATGTGTTCACCGTAAAGATCTAAAACCCAATAATGTGATTTGTAAACAATACCGCTCAGTTTTTTATAAATTTCTTCAGCATTGGAAAGTTTTGAAATTGCAACCTCTATTTCTTCTACTGTAGGTTCTTTTCGAGAAAATTCACGGCTGAACAAATAATGCAAGGCGCACCTGCCTTCATATTCAATCGGGGTCATTTCCACAATTATTGATGAATCTTGTTCATCTTTATCGTTATCGTTTTTAAATTGCATGATTATCTCCCATAAATAGATCGTTCATTTCATCCCATACGCTTTGGGAAAAATTAGTAATAGGTAGCGATTTATAGTATTGAAATTCTTTAACGTGCTTATTATATTCACGCTCTTTATTTTCTTCATTATTATAGCTATGAGTTAAATGATGCTTAAACATCACCACTAGTGCTTGTGCTTGTTTATCCATTGGCTTGCTCATTAGTTTTCACCTTTTGTTTAATTAAGTTTTTTAACTGTTTATTAAATTATTAAATTTTCGTGCCGCTTTGATCACATTGTCAGCCGCAATCATGCTGGCAAGCTCCTTATCTTTATCAGATAAAAAGATAGCAAGTGACTGACTAACTTGCAACGCCTCCGATCTTTTTTCTTGGGTTTCGGCTTCGGTACAATCTTGAATTGCCAAAACGAAAAGATCTATTAGTTTTGATTTGTTCATTGTGTTTACTCCTTGTTAGTAGTTATGACTAAAGTAGTGATCGTTATCTTCTTGAAAATCAAACATCAAATTGCGTGCCGCCTCCTGCCAATCAATGTGGATAAAAGGCCAGTTCATAGGCTCTTCAAACCCTCGCATTTCAGCATAATCTTCAGCAAATTCAATATCTGATGAATATTCACCATAATAAGCATTTTCAATACTTTCTAATGGTATATTTAGGGCTATTCCTGCCCTAATAACATCTGCATCAAGATCTAGATCCTTAATTATTTCCAACAGTTTATAAACTTCTGCAATGTCACCAGACTCTCCAAACTCACAGGGCATATTTTCGTTATCTTGAAACATAAATTCCGGATCCGGATCATCTGAGTGCAATTCTCTGCATGCTTTATAAAAAGCATCAGCGTTTTCATAATTCGACAGTGTTAACCATTTACCATCAATTGATCCATCGTTGTATTTGCCGTAAGTTCCAACGTATACCGCAGGTTCTAATACTTTAATCTTTAAATCAGTCATAACAAATCCCCTAATTAATTAAACAAATAATAAGAATGACTGGCCAGCCAATAATCACGCAACCCGCCATCATTACCTTCACAAATATATCTAAACTCATAAGTAAACCTTACTTTTTAACATGCCATTAGTTTAACTTAATTCAACTCATAAAACAAGCTAATTACCACTTCACGAGGACCGCACAACTTAATACGTATCATTAGTGTATCTTTTAAGCATCATAATGCTGAAGCTATAGATTGACGATTTTTAGCTTTTATTTCCGGTATAAATAGGCTTTAAACTCAATGGGTGCGGTGTTAATGGATTTATCTGGATTAATTGAGGCTACTAGTAATACTATACAAAGTAAGCTCTCTTATATGTTCTCTAGCGTTTTAGCCGGAACCTCAATACTTACTTTCACCAATCAAATTCTTTCGGTAATAGGTTTAATAATCTCAATAATTTTAGCCCTGGTAACTGCCAGATCTAACTATATGCGCAACAGGCTGGCCATGAAATTAATTAAAGAGCAATTAAAGAGTGAGTTACGAAATGAGTAAAAGGGATCACATATCGCAAACTCAGAGGACAAGGGACAAGATCAAGAGTACTTACCTTGTCAAGGCCCTTATGGAACATGCACTTAACAATTCTCCAATGAGCCAAACGCAGATCGCAGCAGCTAAAATATTGCTAAGTAAAACGGTACCTGATCTCAAGCAAGTTGAGGTCGAACAAAACGTAGATGCAAGTATCAACATTACGTGGGGCGATGAATGATTGAACATGATGAAATGTTGATCGCTCTGCAAGATTCGCAAGAAGCCGAAACAGACATGCGAAGCCAAGCAAGAAACGCACAGTTGTTTGTTAATAAACGTGACGGGCAATGGGAGCCGGAGTTTTGGGAGTCTAACGATAATAAACCGCGTTACACTTTCGATCTGACTAGCCCCATTGTGGACCAAGTATCGGGCGCGTTAGACATGGCAAACTTTTCTATTAAAGTGTCACCGGCTGGTGGTGAAGCGACAGAAGAAACAGCCGATATACTAAGTGGGCTGATACGCAATATCGAAAACCTAAGCTATGCCACGGATATATATAGCGCAGCAGGTCGAAACATGGTTACGGCTGGTATAGATGGTTGGCGTGTTGTTCATAAGTATGTAGATAGCGATAGCTTCGATCAGGATCTAGTCATAGAGCCGATCCATAATTACGTGGATAGAGTCTGGTTTGATGTGTCATCGGAAAAACGAGATAGATCAGATGCACGATTTGCTTTCGTACTAAGCGGGTTAAGCCCCAAAGATTATAAAAAGCAATACCCTAAAGGTTCAGGCCAATCAGTATCAGAAGACAGGTTTGCAACAGCCTATTTTAATAAGCCCGATCTTATTATGGTAGGAGAGTATTACTACATCGAACAAGAAAAAAGCGATCTCATAATGATGTCGTCCGGTCAAGTGTTAGAAGATAATGAAGACTTCAACACCATTAAAGACGAACTAGCAGCAATGGGCGTAACAGAAGTTAAACGACGTACAAGAATGAAAGATACTGTTTACGTTCGTAAGTTCGACGCGCAGGACTGGTTAGGTAGTAAACAAAAAACCGTATTTTCAATGATACCCGTGATACCTACCTACGGTAACTTTAGAAACGTAGAAGATAAGACCATATACTTTGGTGTGGTAGAAAAGCTGCTAGATCCACAAAGAGTATTGAACTACTCGCTATCACGAGAGATAGAAGAAGGGGCATTAGCACCACGAGCTAAATACTGGATGACAAACAAACAAGCTAGTGGACATGAAGACGAGCTATCTACCATGAACACTAATACCGATCCTGTTCAATTCTTTAACGTAGATGAAGCAAGCCCTGGTATACCACAGCAAAATGGTGGGGCGCAAATTAACCCCGGATTGAGCCGTGTATCAGAAGGTATGCGTACTATGATCGGTCAATCTGCTGGCCTATTCGCTAGTAATATGGGTGATAACCCTGGCCTGCAATCTGGTGTAGCTATTAAGCAACTACAGAATAAAGGCGATATCGGCACAATTAAATACTTCAAAGCTCAAGAAATAGCCATAGCAAGAACAGCAAAGATATTAGTAGATGCTATCCCGAGCGTTTATGACACACAAAGAGAAGTATATTTATTAAACGAAGATGGTAGCTCTGAATCTGAAACATTAAACCAGACAATTATAGACCAGCAAACAGGGCAACCGATAACGCTAAATGATTTAAGTATTGGATCTTATGATGTTGTTTGTTCAAGTGGTGCTAGTTTCCAAAATAGGCAACAAGAAAGCAACGCGGCATTACTAGAAATGGCACAGATAGATCCATCACTGATACAGATGTCTGGTGATGTAATGCTTAAAAACGTAGATGCACCAGGTATGGATATTTTAGCAGAACGTAAACGTCAACAACTGTTAACAGCCGGAGCCATACCCGCAGAACAACAAACAGATGAAGAACAACAGATGATGGCTCAACAGGCACAATCTCAAGGTGAGCAACCTGATGCCATGATGGTGGCGGCACAGGCTGAAATGCAAAAAGCTCAAGCCATGTCAGATAAAAACCAACTAGCCATGCAAAAACTTCAATTAGATGCACAGCGTAACCAGCAAGCTGCACAACTAGATGCACAAAAACAGCAAATGGCTATGCAAGCTATGCAAATTAAACTGCAAAATGAACAGGCGCAATTTGAGTTAGATAAGCAAATGTTTATGAAAGAGCAGGGCGATAAGCTAAACATGGAAGCTATAAAGCTAGAGCAATCACAACAAAGAATCGACAATGAAAAACACAATAGCAGTGTAAATAGTGCGTTGAAGCTGACAGAAATGGAGTTAGAGATCAACAGAGAATTAAACGAACAAGTAACAGAGAATATTGATGATGGTACGCACCAGATGCCGGATGGCTCTGTTATGCCTGACTCAGAAATGAATTACTGACAACTTATCTTAGCGGGTAAGTTTTCAAACAGTAACACGACTGATTTCGTGATGATATCCGAGGGGATTTAAAAACCATGAGTGAACAAGAAGAAGTAGCAAATGCAGATGAAGTAGACATGATAGAGCCACTTGAAGATGAAGAGGTTAATGAAGATGAAGCCGTTACTGCAGCGGAACCAGAAAAGGTAGAGTTTAACGATGCGCAACAAGCAGAAGTTAATAAGATTGCAGCAGCTAAAGCATTTGAAGCCCGTGAACAAAAGCGTAGGGCAGATGGCTTAGAGGCACAGTTGAATGAACTTCAACGAGTAGCAGATCAGAAAACTAGACCTGATGTTTCGGCTGTACCTGACCAGTATGATGATGATTACGCGGCTCAGTTACAAGCACGAGACGAACAACTAATAGCGCAAGCAAGATTTGATGCTAACCAAAGCGCTGTATTGCAGCAACAAGAGCAAGCAGCACAAAGGCAGCAACAAGAACAAATGAACGAGCTTAATACGAAAGCGGAAGCCTATCGTGTTAATGCTGTAAAGCAAGGCGTTGATGCTACCAAGCTAAGTGAAGCCGCTACTACAGTGGGTAACTTTGGCTTAAGGCAAGACGTAGGCATGGAGATGTTGAGTGATGAGAAAGGGTCTTTAATGACCATGTATCTAGCCCAAAATCCTCAAGCTATCGAGGCTTTAAACACGGCAAATAACATTACTTTGGGTAGTGTTTACGCTGATATCAGAGAGAAAAGTAGCGCTCTTAGTGTAAAAACAACGTCAACACCAGATCCGGTGGAGACACAACGAGGCTCAGGCATGCCAGGTAAAACACGTGGTCCTGTAGGAGCAACTTATAAATAAAAGGAAAGTCACTCATGGCTAATGATTTTAGTAGTAACTTTACGCGCAAATTAGCGCGCGTATTTTTAGAGAAATTCGACAGTGAACGTGTATTGTCTAAGAACGTTAACACTCAGTTATTGCAGGGTAAATTTAACCCTTCAACTGGTGATAAAGTAGACTTTAAACGTCCCACTGATTATGTTTCGGTACGTACTGCAACTGGTGATGTATCAGGCAAAACTGTTGATCCAATTATTACTGGTAAAGCAACAGGTACTGTTCAACCATACTTCACTTCTTTCGT
>ENA-OSJC01003614-OSJC01003614.1-marine-metagenome-genome-assembly--contig:-NODE-3614-length-10960-cov-4.767435_pt1 | contig 10960 bp, 25 predicted proteins | sample MGYA00237885_ERZ534234 | MGnify/ENA primary metagenome ERZ534234 (study PRJEB26413, sample SAMN06343907) | marine metagenome | isolation source: coastal waters | place: Atlantic Ocean: West Antarctic... | reverse complement strand
GATCTGTTTGAAGTTATAGATTTATAGTCAATAGACTTCCATAGCTTACCAGAAACATATCTCTTTTGATTGGTTAGATTGAATCTAGACTTTCTTACTACTTCATTCCCAAATTTCTTGAGAGCTTTGTCTGTTGCCGTGTAGTTTATCTTAGCCATTAGATAGGGCTATTCGATGCGTTATTGTGTGAAGGAACTGTTACCGATATTGTAGCTTTCCAACCGCTTAAAAGGTTCTCGAATCTATCTGTAAAAGGTTCGCACGTTATGCCCTCGCTTACTACAAAATCTCTTGATGTCATAGGTGAAGTAGATTTAGCAATACCAGACTTGAACTCCCTATAAATATCTGATACTATCAAGAAGGTATCATTCAACACATCCGTTTCATTTGATCCGTCAGCCGCCACCAAATCCATAACCAATAAATCAAAGGTAAATACAAAATCCCTATTATTAATAGTTGCAGGTTGTTCTACTAAGTGAGCTTTCGCAAAGTCCATTTCGTTGCTTAAATCCACTTCAAATATATCTCCAAACGTAAACGAGTTAAGCTGCTTGTGTGCTTCACATACCGCCTTAAATTGATTTACAACTGCTTTAAATGTTTTCATTTCTTTACTCGTTCTTGATCTTGTTTATAACTCATAAATGTAAAAGCTTGCTCAATACTTAATTGCCCTGCTTCCTCAATTTTTAATACATCCTCATTACATAAACTCATTAGGATTGAATACCAGCCCCACTTTTTACCGAATGATTGCTGCTTTTGGTTTCCTCCCCCACCTGAATTGAGGTTAGCAAATCGGTCAAGTAATCGTTTCCGATACTCCAAAAAAAAAGGATAGCAGAATTAACCACGTTAGCTTTTAATTTCTTCTTAAATAGCCTAGAGCGTTCTTCTAAGTCAGCATCGTAAACCTCAATACTATACTTTCCGTTAGCCTCTTTATCAACTGGTCTGTATAATATAGCCATAATTAAATGTAAGTTCTCATTCAGGTCTTGACATAGCGTGTCCAAGTCACCGAATTCAGCCGTACTAATGTCCGATAGGTTAGGTATGAATCCATACTTAACATTATCTATCTTAACGAACTGGTGCAATCCTTCACTTGCTTTCGATAAGCTTAACAGTTTGCTATACACATCGTTTAAATCCCATAGTTTAACCTTATCAATAGTAGTCCTATCAATTGATGTAAGTAGTTCAATCGTTTGCTTTTTTCGCTCTAAATCGTTGAGAGGTGTAGCATCTAGCTTGGTTAGTGCTTGCAGTTGCCATAGTGTAATATCGCTTAAGTCTGTTGGTATAATTAACTTCATATACTATTAAATATAAATATCTTAGTTTTGTACCAAATTATTAGGCATAAAAAAAGCCCTCCGTATTGGAAGGCTTAGCGGGGGGAATATAATACTATGGTTTACTAATTCTCTTTAATCATAAATGGAGTTCCTGTAAGGTTGTTGAAAATAATATAATCTCTAATGTAACCGCCTCGCCTATCTTCTCTCACTTGCTTTTTATGCATCCCTAACTTAGAGCAGATTGTTACCTCAATCATTTTTAAGTTTCTGTCTTTAATTTTAACGTAAGCCATATCGTTTCTCGTTTTGTTCCCTACAAAGATAGATAACATTTCGGTACTACCAAATCTAATTGTGTTTATTTATGACTTAATTAAATTACCTAACATTATACCTACCTATCTTCGGCTTAACTTCGTAAAACATTCTCATAGCTAAAGCATCTGAGTAATCAGGAGAACGACCAATAACCGCTTTTACCACATCCTTAGGAACTATCTTTAGCTTTCCGTCCTTATCTATATCTTTGGATCGTACTTGCTCTAGTTCTTCTGTAATTAGTTTACGCTTATCAGCATCGTTAATGGATATTCCAATCTGACCTTTATTAATTAGGTCTGCTAACTTGTAATAGCATTGTGTTTTTAAGTTCTGATAGTTCTCCTTTTTGATCGGTGAAGCGTTATTAATAAAGCCCTTGCAACGAAGTACGTCCTGAAGTCCTCCTCCCACTCCATCAGAATCCACAATGATATTCGATAGCTTTACTTGGTGGTTCTTTTGCAGCTCTCTAATGTATTCAGCTAATTCTGTAATAGTATTCTTGTCAAACGTCTTAATCATTACGACCTGCAAGCCTTCAAACAACATCACAACAGATTTATCCTCTCCCATTCGTGCAACATCACAACTGATATACTTTTCTCCTTCTGTTCCCTTATTCGTGAATAGGTTTAAAATAGAATCGTAATCAATTAATGAATCTGAATCAGCGTCATATTCCCAGTTACCAAATAACAATCTTTGTTTAGATACTTCATCAAGTTTACTAAGTTGCTTTTCGTAGTGCTTTGATATAAATTGGTTGTCAGTTACCAATGAAGGAACGAACTTTCTGTAATCTTTTAATGTACCCAATTGAGCAGGCTTATAGTATTCAGTATACACCCAATTCTTTGCAGGGTTACAAGTCATTAGAAGCTTTGGAACGATTGAGTAATCATCTAACTTGTACCTAATTCTAGACTGTACTACATTAATAGCTTTGTGCGTTACTTGATTTGCTTCGTCAATAAATGCACCTGTAATTTCCAATGATCCTAAACTATCGAAGTTCCTATCTGATGGGTAAAGAAATAAATCTTTAAGTATAATCTCAGAACCATTTGTAAATGAAACAATATTACTCGACCCGTTGAATGTATAATGTTCTCCAGATTTCAAACCCCAAGCACCGCAAACCTCAAAGAATGTATTTAACGTGGTTTTCTTTAAAGCATCTAGCTTAGAACGACCCATTAGATAACGTGTCTTAGGATAACGCAAACACATAGTCACAAGCCATGCAGAACCTACCCAAGACTTCCCACCTCCAGCAGCCCCACCAAATAGAACTTCGTTAGTATGGTTATCGAATAGGAAACGCAAACATTCCTTTTGCTTGCTTGTAAAGTCTGGATTAATTTCCAAGATCTATATGTATTTTAATCGCTTCGTCCTTACTCGTAATATCTAACTTATCCTGTGCTTTCCCAAAAGTATAATCACGAAAGTCTGACATCATTTTAAGTCTAGTATTTGGATTGTTAAATTCCTGAATCATTAACTTTAGATAGACTGGTGTATCATCATCTCGTGTAAGCTCTTTTAAGTCCTCAATAGTACAATTGAATATTAGCGAACACGTATCCATGTAATCGCTTTTAGATAGCTTCTTTATACCCTTAGCAGTCAAGTCTAAGTTAATAGAAGCGAACGACCTTCTGTTAACTCCTGTCTTATTTATATTCTTAGGATTCTTACTAAAACCCTCTGAGTTTATTTTGTCTCCAAAATTACTTTCCTTTCCCATATCGAGTTGCTATTGAGTTGCTATTCATTACCATACTTATCCATATAGTTTAAATGTATTTCTACAAGCATTTCTTTGTATTGCTTCTTATCTCCATACCTAATATGACAAGGTCTGCAAACCGCTTGCAGGTTACCGATATAATCCTTTACTTTAGAACCTCCCATGCCACGAGCTTCGATGTGATGAATATCCTGAGCAGGGCTTGAACATAGTTCACAAGGGATATAATCTAACTCATCAAAGTTAAAGAACTCTAAGTATATTTTTGTATGCTTTCTCATGTCGTTAATCCTAATACTATAACGCTAAATACAAACGCAATAGCAAACCCTGTAATTAAATAGCCTGTGAAGCTTAAAGTGCATCCTTCGCTCACCATAATAGGGTCTGATTTTATAACCTTAGATTTATCTATTATAGTTTTATATCGAACACCTAAACCATCGCACCCTGCACATATTCCAAATGCACCTACAGGATTTACACCGCACCCTAGACATATACTCATGCCAATATTTTTAGAGCCAGTTAATTCTATTTTAATTTCCCTCTTTGATTTAGGTGGTGTAACTAATTTCATGCTACGGATTATTACGGATGTAATTTTCAACTACAATTGAGACGCATACTAGAGATGCGAATATTAGTATTGGTATGTGCATAGTTATTTAGTTCTTATAATGAATGATTCATATCCTTTCGGTCGCAAATTTAAAGCGTTTTCTAAATCTAGCTGACTTTCTGCTGCTTGCCTACTCTTATACCTGTAACTCTCTGGATATAATGGGTTAGTATTAACACAAATTTTAACTAGGTTTATTTCTTGTCTAAATATAGTGTACTCTTTTTTCTTAAACCACATAGTTAGTTGTTTAGATCTTCTTCTCTTACTAATTGTAAGCTGCAAAATAAAGCGTCTATCTCTTCATCTAATATAGGCAATAATTTTAAACGTTCAGCTACCTTATAAGCTAATTCTAGTTTTTCTCTTTTTTTCATAGTTAAAGTTTTTTAGTTCGTTTATTTTTACTTATATTAGCAGTCTAAATGCGATGGAAGTGTTATTGGTTACACGCTAAGCTCCCAGTTTAGAGTTGGAGTTCGAATCTACCTCATCGCTCAAAGCCCTCCTCTCTTGGAGGGTTATTTTTTCCCCCTTATACATTCCTGCTCCTTGTTTATCTATTTCGCTAAATGGTAGGATAGGAACTGTTATTTTACAAGTTTTATCAATTAGGTAAATATATCTTAATTGATTTCCCTCTATTGGCTTTGCTCCTTTTTGTTTCCAATAACTAGCACTTTGACCTATCTTTTTATAGTTAGAATTATTAAGGGTTTTATCTGCCATTATTTCACCATTAGGCATTCTTAACATTGTCTTGTTTTCTTTAAGACCAACTAATTTAAAACCACTAGCTCTATAAATTGTTCCATCTCCACATTGACAACCATCAGCATAAGATAATAACCATTTTATATGTGGTGCATTCTTCTTTAACAATCTTATACTAATAGCTATGCATCTACTCTCTGAATACTTAGGTAAGTAATCATCAAATGCCATTCTATTAAGTTCTAACATTTCATTCCATAAACAAGGTTTCACTAAACCTATAATGCGACTCTTTTGCATTGATGTTCCATAACTCATTACACCATGCAATCTACCATCTAAGAAGCACCCAAAGTGCAGAGTACTATTAGGTACTACCTTGCCAGAATAATGGTTTTCTTTTACAAAAGCATTAGCTATCTTGCTTGTAATTACTTTTACTATTATCTCTTTAGCTCTACCCATTGCTTTACAATTGCATATAATGCGTTACCGTTTCCGTTTTCATTACCAAAGCTTTCCACCTCTTCCATCTTACCTAAAGATAAAGCTTCTTTTATAGATTCAGCTTGTGCATCTGCTAGAGTGAATGTCATTTGCTGGAATGGTTCTTTATCTCCATCAGGCAAATCAAAATCATCAGTCATATCATCATCTAAAGACATACCAAATTCATAGTCTTCAAAACCCCATTCTTTAAGCATATCCATATCAAAGTAATTTGACAAAGTGTCCATGTCAAATTCCCCTGTGTTTTTATTCAACCTTACATTTAACTCCATTTCCTGAGCTTCGTCTAGTTCAACCTCCACAGTTGGAATGCTATCGTTTCCCAAGTCAGCCCACACCTTACATCGTTGATGCCCTCCAATGATAATATCCTTACGCATAGGGTTTGCATTTACTACAACTGGCTCTACGCATCCAAAGGTTTTCAAACTTTTCTTTAGTTGTTTATATTGCTTATCCGTTAGTTGTCTTGGATTGTATTCAGCTGGTTTAAGATCCAGTATCTTTCTTTCTTTAATCTTCATTTAGAATAATTTTTAGTTCTTCAAAGCTTACATCTGCAACATCGTCACACTTAAAGCACTCGAATTCAGTTTCCATAACATCAGCCATCATAATTATAACATGGTAATCGGTCAGCTTCTTTATGATTCGCTTACTAAATATATGGAATTCATCCAGTATAATATCATCAGGAACTCTGATTATAAATATTGGTTTACTCATAACTTTCTAATACTTCTTTTAGTTCCTTAATCGTTTGAGCTACACAAGAACCACATTTTGAGGCTTGCTTATTCATTCCGAAGATTTCATTGTATAGGTTGGTCACTCCTATGTTATCGTTGTGCGTAATCTTATCTGTACCTATCTGGTTTAGTAATCTTTTCAATATAGATAGTTGGTCTTTGGTTAAGTCGTTTTCCCTTTCCCAGTTACCTACTGGACATCGAGTGAATGCAATCTTTGCTTTTATCTTCATAAAGCAACCACACTTTTTACATTGGCTTAAAGACTTACGAAAATGAGGGCAGGCGTTGCATAGACTTATCCTCTCATTGTAAGTTCTATCACTTGTTTTTAACTTCATCCCTTATGCTAGTTCTGACCGATTTAATAGTTTTAAAGATGGAAGTTGGTGAGATGTTCATTGCTTTAGCTAAACCTCTTACTGTTCCCTTCCCATCGTAATAGATGCTGAAGATTATTTGATCGTAGAAATGATGCTTGCTTAATGCCTTCGCTATATTAGCCAGCCTATATTCTTTTATCTCTTGGCTATCATCAACAACATCTTCTAGATTTGCAATGATTGCATTCTCATCTAACAACTTCGGATGATGCTTGCGTTGAAAGAGTGAAGTAGTAGAACGATATTGATTCATCATTACCCTAGCAAGCCAAAACATAAGATGCCCATTATCAACAATAGACTTTAATTTAACCTCATCATACTCCAAGAGTATTATATAAATCTCTTGTGTCAGATCCTGAGCATCTATGTCATTGCCTTTGGTTATCTTAAACGCTAAGTCATAAACTTCGCTATATCGTTGAGCTAAATCTTCTTTTAATATTCCCATACCTTGTGAGCATAATTCTATGCCCTACCTTTATATTGTGATGAACGGCTAAGTACCTACGTATAACGTGTACCTTCTTTCCTTTTTTAACCCCCTGTAATATCACTCTATTAATAATACCTTTCATAGTAGTTGTTTTAGTTGTTTATAATTTCAGTAGTCATAAAAAAAGGGGCTGAAGGTTTCAAACTCCACCCCCTTACAAAACAACTACGTCTGAATATGTTGCTAATATAGGTAATTATTTCTTATCAGCCTTACGTATTGCAATAATCTTCTCTAAATATATCGAAAAATCCATTGACTCCTCTTGTGCATGCGTTAACCATTCATCAATTGATAGGTCTGTTCGCTCCATTGTAGTTCCGTATTTCTCTAATCCTAAAGCTTTACGCTCTTGAATCTTACTACATACATTGTCCTCGATTGATGTAGGCTCGTGATTACGTTCACTCATCAGAATATCAATCTTATTTTCTAGTGATTCAATCCTTGATGTATTAAACTTAACTAAATCAAATAGCACTTTACTTGATTTGGAGGATTCTTCTATTGTTGTGATAATCATATCTAATACTTCCTGAACTGGATCTACTTCTTGCTCTGAAATATTTAAAGCTTTTACAATATCTAAAGCGTGTTCTGTTGCACTAATATATGAGCCGTCTTGCTTATAACTGCATAGTCGCTCATCAATTGTACAGTTGTAGGGGAATTGTCCATCACCATCATAACCTACGAATATAGCAACGTAACCACCCCTTAAATCGAACTCATCGCCTCTTACGGCTTTACTTAAATCAATCTTCATATCTCTTTGTTTAGGATCCACAAGCTTCGCAATCTTCGTTGTCAATTGAACAAGCTTCTGGTTGTTCCTTCTCTTCTAAATCGTCTAGCCATGATTTAAATATTGCTTCTGCTGCTTCTCTTTGTTTCTTTTTTTCGTCTTTCATTGCTTTGTTTTTAGCTTCATATACATATCGCACTTAGTTTCTCCGTTCACATCGTCTCCTTTTGTTGGTGGTCTAGCAAAATAAGACTGCATATACTCGCTTGGCTTAGATGTAAATCGGTAACATGATTCTTTTAACGTGCAACCTTCACCGCTGCATTTAGCTATATCTGGCATCTCTTAGTCTCTTGTTTTAACCCACTATGGAGGCAATCCCCATCGCCTCCACGTTGATCTTTTAAATCCCAATGATTTAAATTAATTTAGCAACACTCACGTAGTCACCTCTCGTAGATTTGCCTATCGTGTTAAAATTAAACCTTTTCAGATTTCGATAGGACTTGCGTGCAGCGTTCAAGTAGCTTACTCACTAAATGCTTTGCCCGTTCAGTCTTCCCCTACTACCTTCATAAATTAAAGGTTTCGGTGCTGTCTTAGCTTCTGGTACTTCGTAGCCAAACATTAATTCAAACGCTGACTGTTTCCCTATCGGTGGTGTAACTCTTTTAGTTCTCTTCTTTCTCATTTGTCAAATTTAAAGTAAATTTTTGAATTGAACTAATTACATACTAAAATAATTATCAATCCTTTCTTTTGCATCATCAAAGCCTGTACATACCCAAGCATCATAACCTCTATCGGTAAGGTCTTGCAACCACTTTTTCTGCTTAGGACTGGCGTAGTTTCCTTTTACCTTAAGCTCTAAAGCTAATCCATGATAACAACCTCTAGGTTCGTAGATAAATAAATCTGGAAACCCTGCAATGTAACCTGTTCTCTTAGCCTTCATTCTTTGCGAGTGGTACTTTTGGTATTGCCCACCGAGAGATGCACAATACAAAGCATTATAATTTAGCTTTAAGTAAGTAACAACGGCTGCTTGTAATTTATCTTCTTCTGCTTTCATAATATCCTTAGTTGTGCTTGATGTTGTTTTAATCTCTTCTGGCTTGCTTCGAAATACTCTTTATCCAATTCACAAGCCGTTAAGTCAAACCCTAAATTGTGACATGCTAAAGCTATTGAGCCAGAACCTAAATGAGTGTCTAATATCTTATCTCCTTGCTTTGCGTAGTTCATTAAAAGCCATTCGTATAAACAAATAGGTTTTTGTGTTGGATGAATACTTCCACCATCTTTTTGAATTTGGTGTATTATCTGCTTTCCACTATCGTAAACCTTACCATTAACATCTAATGAAGTCCATAAATATTCGGCTTGTGCGAAAGTTGGGGCAGGGTTATTTTTAACCCAACAAATAAACGATTTAGTCGAGTATAAATATTCTACAAAATAATTAGCACCACATATAATTTGATTTTTAGAAACCCTAAAAAGCTCGTTGAAATATTCTTTATTAGGTGTTTCATTATCCCATTGCTTATTGCTATTGCCATATTTCCTTAAGGAATACTTACCGACTCCTTTGGCTGCATTAATCCCATAAGGCGGATCCACAATAGCCAAATCAAAGTGATTATCTTCATACCTAGCCATTAGTTTCATGTTGCACTCGTTCGTTATCTTCATTTCTTTAGTTTTAAAGTTCTCTTATTGCATAAATGAATTACGCCACGCTTACATAGAATATAAACACCCCAACCATCTTTCTTATGTATAGCTCCTTCTATCTCTATTCCGTTACTCATTCCGCAGACTCCAATAGCTTTATATGTTTTCATGTCTTTTCGTTTAATATTTCAATCGCTTGTTCTCTTAAATCTACCTTACCTTCTTTTAATTCTGCGTATAGTTCGTTAATTAAATGCTCCCTGCAAGCGTTATCAATCTTATACTTTAACGTTGTTGATGATCCGTTCTCGTGCTTGATAGAACCTCTTACCCTACGCCTTAAAGTTGCTGCATCTTCTGGAGTTATATTAATAAATCCGTTCGTCTCAAACCATTCATATTGCATCTTAACCCCAGACAATTTAAAAGGATTCCCAAACCTGCTTTTAGGTTCTTTAAAGTTAAGCCATTCTTCGTACTTGGTAACTACCACATTCAATACGTATTCTCTATGGTCTGAACTTCTATCTGTATTAGCTGAATTGTATTCAATCTGAATAGCTTGCTTCTCTTGGAATAGCTTATTGATTTTTAAACCATTCTTTTTCTTACGAACATTCAGCCATATAAACCAAGTCTTTGGATTTACTGCGTACTGGTCACCTGTACGAACACCAACCTTAAACGCACTATCTACATCGTCATAAGTCATTGTACTAAATGATTCTATTAAGTCATTGCTTAGTATGTTAGACATTATACTAACATCAGCATCGTTCTTGTTTTGGCTTAGTTCGAAAAATGTTCTTCTTACCAAGTTGCTGCAAAACATTAATAGTTCTGAGGTTTGCTCTTTTCCTATTTCCATAATTTGTTTTTAACGCTTTCAATTATTTCTTCACATAAATCTTTAGGAATCTTTGACCTGTTAAAACTTCCTTTTTTACCTTGCGTTCCTGTTCTCGCTCCACGCCTTGCACTTTCATGGTGGCAATGTCTATCGATTATTTCGCCAGTTTCTTTATCGTACTTGTAATTTCTGCACATAGGTCTTGGCTTCCATTCTTTTGAATTAGTCCAGATGTCTGTTGGCTTTGCTCTATCGTCTCCATATTGACAATACCATACAGTATGTCTTTTAAACCCTTGCATCCACTCCATGTGTCTAAGCATCCCTCTTGGGTTCTCAATAAAGAAGATTAAACTAGGATTAATAATTAACCATTCTTTAATCAACCCAATCCAATGTTGGTTTACAGTATCGCATTTAATAGCGTATTCGCTCTTAGGTTCTTTAGTATTGGTTCTATGAGTAGAACAAGCTGCTATACTATAAGTCGTACAGTCAGGAGAAGCCCAAACTACATCAGGAACAAAAGGAATATCCTCTTTTTTTAGTTCGCCAATATCAATACTTAAATCTATCTTATCGTACGCAGTCCAGTCAACGCTAAAGACTTCCATTCCTTTTTCTTCTGCTACATTTCCAACGCTTCTTGAGCCTGCGAATAATTCTAATAGTTTCTTTTTCATGACCTTTTAAAATATACCGTTAGTTCTAGTTTTCTTATCTACTTCTTGAATCGGATCGATTTGACTTCCGTTCTCGTTAAGGAATTGGAATCTTCTCTTGTTGTACGAATAGAACAATCCGATTGGACTTTGTTCGGGTGTAGGTAC